>Ga0163147_10003401_pt1 | contig 21362 bp, 19 predicted proteins | sample OliLakLV19MP6G1_FD_148597 | JGI IMG/M metagenome (GOLD analysis project Ga0163147, IMG submission 148597) | Freshwater microbial mat bacterial communities from Lake Vanda, McMurdo Dry Valleys, Antarctica- Oligotrophic Lake LV.19.MP6.G1 | ecosystem: Environmental > Aquatic > Freshwater > Lake >...
ACATTTACCTGTAGAGATAGTCATCATCGAGCCGGAAGAAGATACGACAGGTATGAAGCGTATCGGCGAAGAAATCACCGAGACACTTGAATACACTCAGGCCAGTCTGGTGAAGAAAAGAACGATCCGTCCCAAGTATGCTAAGCCAGATGGCGAAGGTGTGGTGATCGGCAAATTGCCTTCACGACCGATTCCAAAAGCTATCGCGGAAGCAAGTTTGATCGCCTATATTCTGGTATCAAAGTTTATCGATCATTTGCCTTTCTATCGATTGATCCAATTGTTCAAACGCGAATATCGATGGGAGGTGAGTGATAGCACAATCAATGAATGGTTTGTGGCAGTATGCACACTATTACATCCACTATATGAAGTGTTACAACGCAAAGTGCTTTCGAATGGCTATTTGCAAGTAGATGAATCGCCCATAAAAGTGCTTGATCAGGACAAACCCGGTGGTACCCATCAGGGCTATCAGTGGGTGTATTATTCGCCGGAATTAAAGCTTGTGTTCTTCAATTATCGAAAGGGCCGTGGACAACATGGTCCAAAGGAGATATTGAAGGAATATCAGGGCATCCTGCAGGCCGATGGTTGGCAGGTGTATGATAAAATTGCTGAGATACCAGGTATTACCCTGGCAGGTTGCGTGGCACATGCACGACGATATTTTGACAAATCAAAACAGTCCAATAAAGCAAAAAGCGAAGAAGTGCTTACCATCATTCAGCGAATTTATGCACAAGAGCGAATGTGTAAGGAAATGTCACCGGAAGACCGAAAGATCTTTCGAAAAAATCAGGTGAAACCAATATTTGAAGAGCTGCGTCAATGGCTGGATGAAGAACTGAAGGGAGACATCACTCCGAAAAGTGATTATGGACAAGCTATCACTTATCTGAATAAACAATGGCATAAGCTGATCAAAGTATTGGAAAATGGCCGCATTGAAATTGACAATAATCTCATTGAAAATAAAATCAGACCACTGGCACTGGGGCGGAAGAATTATCTTTTTGCTGGATCCCATGATGCTGCGCAGCGCATTGCGATGATGTATTCATTCTTTGGCTCTTGCAAAGCCCATGATATTAATCCCTACGAATGGCTCAAGGAGACATTGGAGCTCATCCCGGAAACAAAACTGTCCGAACTACACAAACTTTTGCCAGGAGGCAAGATGTAGTTCGCCGAGTGGATACTGTTCAGCTCTCATAATCTTACCTGACGAATCTACTTCGCCTTTTCTCTGGTCGCTCAATACCTTTGCCTTTCGGACAAAAGCACCACCGAGTGGTTTGTAAAAGCTGTCTGTCAGCTTTTACGGTGGGCCAACCACCATCATTCTAATAGCATGTTTTTCCTTCATTAAGGAAAATCTTCAAGGCACACATGTAGTTGGCCGGAGGGATACGGTGTATGTATGATTAGCAGTCATTGGCAGTATCAGGCCGTTCGGCAGATGCTTGTCATCACACCATAGAATCGCAGCGTTTTCGCGGATCAAAGCATTGGCGAGCCCATGACTCACGGAGACTTGCGGGTGATCGATCACCAGGATACCTATGTCCTCAATCGGAATAGTCCTCCTGATGACAGGATCTGTCTTGGTTTCCACGACGAGCTGCTGCAGCTGAAGGTGGAGATAGGCGGGATTGCCGAAATACAAGGTTTTCTTGATCATGATTGCAGAATTTCAGGGCCATTACCTGATAATCAGCAATTTGTATTCCAAAATCATTCTGGGTCTTTCATCAGACGGATTATCTTTTGTAATTCTTCTATATCTGCCTTATCCTTTATCCTGCCAGTGCTCATTTTTGAAAGTATCAGGTGATTAATATGCAAGAATGGCACTTTGAGCCCATCTATGTCAGCCACAATTTTATGCTCATTTGCTTCTTCAAACGTAACACTGTTGATATAGGTTAGAAAATCTATTCTTTCAGGCTCTTTCCACAAATAAAAAGCAAGATGCTTTGAAAAATCTAGGTTTGACAACATTTTAATGGATTCCTCGCTTATGTCAAGTTCTTTAAGAGCTGGAATCAGTTTATTTCTGTTTTTATTATCGGGATTTATCCAGATATCCACATCACCAGTAGTGCGCTTATAGCCGTGAAAGATAACTGAATAGCCACCTATAATAATAAACTCGACTTCATTTCGGATAAGAACAGATATAACTTGTTGATGTCGGTCGATGAATAGGTTCATTCGTAATAGCGTATAGTGATTGAGTTGTTTTGAATACGCTGATTTAACTCCTCGCGGTTAAAGCCATAAACCCTTAAAATAAGTTCAACGGTTTCACGCAATCTGTCTACCGGATCTTGTCTGATAATTTGATTTGTAAAATAAGTTTCAGCCTCTTCGTTGGATTGGAAGATGTATAAACCTATGTTGCTATTTAGTTTTTCTTCTTTCATTTAAATAGATTTAAATTAGGTGGATAATTTCCTTAATATTCACCCACAGAAATTATCTGTCCAATATGGTTGATACGAACTTTGAGAATATTCTTGAGATGACCCGTGCTTCGTATATTTTTGTAGGCTACGTTTACTAATTCTATCTGTTCCTCCACACTAGTTTCAAGGTGGTGTCTATACATATAATTTTTAGTAGCTAGCTTCTGTACCCTAAACAAATTTTGACTTATCAGGCTGTTGTTACTAGGATCTAACAAGTCTATATCATTCGGATTGAAATCTGTTTTTTCGTTCGGGAATACAAAGTATTCATTCTGTTTCATAGTGAATAAAAACGTCCAACCTAAATGCTGGTTATAAGTCTTGTCAATAACAGGTAGGCCGGCGTTTACCAATTGAACGGCTTCGAAAAGAGAAACAACTCTTTCTTGTAAATTTTCGTTTTCATCACAGTAAATCGCTACGTGGTGATTGTTTCCTGTGCTGACAAAATCCACAGGAATAATATTGCCGTTATCGTTTAGGATGGCATGCCCTAAATGGTCCTTTTTATTATGTAAGGACACTACGTTTTTTACGCCACTAATTGTAACCCGTTTTATGGAAATGCCTTTATCCTTGTTGAGCCAAATCGGATTTTTGTCTAAATCCACAAAGGCTTTCTTGGGGTCATTGTTGTATTCTTTCAGCCGTTGCTCTAATGCACGTTTTGCAGCACAATCAATAACCTTGTCTATTTTCAAATCTGGTGATACGTCTTTTCGAATTGTGTAGTCGTCTTCAAACCGTATCAGTTTTACCTTGTCCGGCAACGTTCCTGTTTTCTCATTATTAAGGTAAATCGGAGTTTTGCTTAATGTATTCTTACCGCCAAAAGCTTTTTTAGGGTCGTTACCATTTTCAGCCAAGCGCTGTAAAAGCAATTGCTTAAACATAGGATTGGTTACTGTATTCACAGTCTCCAAATTAAATTTCGCCCCGATTATTTCTTCTTTAATAACAGGTACTTTTATTTTTCCGTAAATCGTTTCCTTATGTAACTGACCTCTCGGAGTCAACTCTTTTTTTACCTTTCTGCCATTCATGGATTTGGTTTCGTTCTTGTTTCGGGTTACCACTTTGTTTTTTGCCTTGTGTGAAACCAATACGTTTTCCAAGTGTTCTTTAGCGTATTCTCTAAAGTTTGGAATGGGAATATTGAATATACGTTTCTTGTTCCCTTCATCATCATACTTCCAGTGTGTTTCATTTTCCTCTATTGTCTTAATACTTTGATGTTCTTTGTGAGCTTCGTTGTGACGGGCGTTCAGGTAATTGAGATACTGAATATGATTATGCTTGGTAAAAGCAACCGTCAACGCATCCATTGCGTGATGACGATGGTCGTTGCGTTTTGTCCAGTTCGTAATACGTTCTTTAAATGTGCCATCTTTCTTTTCCACATTCTCGGTTAAACCCAAGGCCCTGTATTTCTCAAAGTTGAGCTCCTGCATAATGTTTACAAGCCCCCAATCCTCGCGCAATCTGTCAGTAATACTTCCAGACGTAGAAACCACCGATCGGACAATTTCAAACAGCATATTCTTTGCTTTCTTAGCAATGTATTGACTGTCCCGCAAATCTCTCTCTATAAAGCCATCGCCAATTTCTGCTTCTCTTTTTTGCAGCTTTTGGAATTTTGCTTTGGTTATTCCTTCTTCAGAATTCTTTTTGACGAGGTCATAAAGCGTTTGAATGCGTTGCAAAAACCTTTCTGTTTCTTCATTTCCATATTCACTTTCAATGTAGTCCATAGCGGTGCGGTTGCCTTTCTTCAAATTGTCCTGACGGTAGGCCAGCGTTTTGTTGGAAAAACTGTCATCGAATAAACGGGCTTGCGGAATGATATGATCCACATCAATTTGTTTGCTGAACAAAATCTCTCTTGGAATATAGGTGTCACTATATAAATCCTTATAACCGTTGTTCTTTAGTTCTTCATACAGCTTGTAGCGGATAATATCGTTTCTACTTGGGTTCTTTATATTGAATTCGCTTTGCAGAATCTTCACTATCTTCTCGTGGGCTATTTTCGCAGCATTAATATTCGTAGTCATCTCTTCGCGTTCTTTCGCGTTCTTCTTTAACTCACGTGCCAATTCAATACGGATTTCATCAAATTTGAAATACTCAATTATTTTTCCGTTCTTATCTTTCTGACTATTAGTTTCAATCAGGGCGTTTACCACATTCACCATTTGATTGAGAATTTTCTCAACAACTGGATTCCGCAGGCTGTTCTTTTTCAACAAATCCAGTTTGGTTTTTAGTGGACGATTTACAACTTCCTCTCGGGTAAGCGATGCAGCAGAATGTCGGTAGCCCGCCAGTTCGCAAGCCTCACTGTATTTGTTTTCTTTACTAAAGGGGTAAATCTTCCGGATAGCTTTGGCGCTCAGATCGCCGTAGTCGTCCTGAAAGGCAACATTAGCCAAAATACGACCATACTCTCTCTTGAAACCAAATTTATTTTCCAATAGTTCATACAGTTTAATATTGCCGCTGGCAGAGTTGTCGCCTTCGTAAGAATATAGTAAATGCCATAATTGATACGATGCTTGCTGTTCAAATGCCTTGCCGTCCAACTCAGCATCAAAGTCCAAAATGGCAACATTGATACTCAAGGTCTCAAAAATGGCTTTCACCATTTGTTTGATTTCAATAGCGGATACGTTAAGGTCATCTAATTCTACTTCATCTTTATTCGATTTGATTTTCAATAAATCTTTTACATCATAGCCTTCCAAATCTAAGATCTTCAAGTAGGCTTCATACAATGCTTTGCCTGTACGATTGCCCTCAATTATGGTATAATTCAGTTCCCAATCTGAAGACTTGTAACCTAACAATTCAATAACTTTTGAAGCTGTTAAATTGCCTTTCAGGTTGAGTTCGTCAAACAAAGTTTGTTTAGCCGTTAAATCGAGGGGGAAGATCTCTGCTTCATTCACTGTCGTGGCCTTTGCACTACGCTTTTTGTTCCCTTTTTTCTTGATCAAGATATTGTTGAGTATTTGCCAAATCTTAAACTCCTGAAACAATGGTGAGGATTTCGGTGTAACCCTTAAGCCAATTGTCCGGGTGAAGATTTTTCCATTTTTTTGCACTTCGATTTCATTGTTTTCTAATTCACAAAAGCTGATCAGGCCCTTTTGTGATTTAAGCTTACGTTGATAAAAAATACTTATATCTCTTATCTCATGTTTCAACTCATTCGTTAACTCTGGATGATATTTAGATTGCTCAGTCCATATTGCTTCAAATTCATCCAGATAATCCTGACGATAGAATACCTGGTTTTTTAATCGTGTATGTGGATTTTTCTGCAACTGCTCATACAAATATTGCCCAATAGTTTCTTTATTGAAGTATAATTCCTTGCTACGGTCGCTGATGGCTCCGAGATACCCACTAGAGTTGTTGAGGTTGTTATTGATTTCAGTAATGACATAGGCGGCTTCTTCTTTCTCTAATTTTTCAGAAACGGATTTACTTCGCCACTCGTATGCTTTAAGCCTTTTTTCCTCTCTATTACCCTTGTTTTCGGCAGTGTTAAATTGGTACTTACCCCAGAACGCAGCAGAAGTTGCCCGTTGGCCTTTCCCCTGTAACTCTTTATAAAATGCATCAGTGAATACTTCCGGATAAAACATTTTTTGACAATTCCAAGTCTTGTCAAACTCCGATTTCAAGTCTGAACGATAGAAATCAGGAATGTACTTTTTATCATCTTTTAATAGCAGGTATGTTAACTGACCCGGTGTAAGATCTTCTTCATAGAGCCGTTTGGCAACAGCCATACCATCAATGGCTTGTCCTTCATCTTCATTCTTTGATTTACGGCTGCTTTTGTAGCCTCGCTTTTTATTGATTGCCAAAAGCACCCGAGCCAGTTCACCCTTCTCTATTTTTCTTCTTGCGGCGTTAGCTCTCAACCGCCATGTTTCATGCGTAGTGCGTTTGCCGTCTTCAGCGAGTATAGTTTCATCGGCAATTATTCCTGACTGCGTTAGTGCGTCGATCAGGTTATCTCTGCGAAGTTGGTAGCGGTCAAGGTTTCGCCTTGCTCCTCTTTTTTGCGTTCGCCCAGCATTTGGTGATAATCCTCTTCCAGAAGCAAAATCCTGTTCTGGGCTTTTGGATTCAGATACTTTTCCACTTTTATCTACTTTTGAGAAGTTGTCATACTGGATTATCCGAACACCAATTCTTTCAATCGATGTTTGTTCTGGCGTTTCGCCTTCAATTACATGGGCGAAGCCAATAGAGGTTGTCCCCAGATCCAGTCCTAAAATATTTTTCATGATCTTTTGGCTTTTTATTTGGTTTTACTCTGCAATATCGTAAATTAGCTCTTCGAAAGCAAATCACAATAAGGATTATTCCGTTGTGAAAACATTTGGGTCGCCTCTTGTCCATAACCAGGAGGCTTTTTTATTTCTAGTATATTGGAGGCTAAGACTCTACGATTTCTTTTGCCTCCTTATTACACTAGTCCTCGTCACCATTTGCTTCCATGGCTTCATTTTCTGAGAGTTCAAGTAGCTTTATCGACTGTATCGCATTCCCAGCAATGCCTTTAATGGAACCATGCATATGAACAGTGTTGAGCAATACTTTTTCAATCTGCTTTTCCCTGCGTTTCCACGAATTTATGATAGCCTTTTTTTCCTTTTCCAGGTCAACATGCATCTGACTGAATCCTTCCACAATCGCCTCTATCTGCATCCTAAACTCATTGCTGGTCAGATAGGCATACAACATCACCATTTTGTCTCCTTTGTTTTCCTGGCTCTGCATGGCCTGGCTCAACTGGATGACAGTCTCACGTAAAACAAAACACAATCCTTTAAATTCATTAAACGTGCAGATCCATATCCCGTCTCGCTGTCCCATACGCTCCATACCCGCAGGCATTACATCAGTGATTAAAACGCCAATAGTGGCATTGAGCTCACGCATATCTGTACGGAATTTTTCAATCCAGGCAGGCTGAAATGCTTTGGTCCGTTTGCTTTCATAATAGATGGTGCCGCAGTTCTGTCTCGCATGCGTATTGACTGTCTGGATGCAGTCGCCACCCCGCTGACCCTTTTTGATTTCATCGATACTGTCAAGCGGAAATTGATTGCTCAACCATTCCTCGATCGCCAGTTCCTGCACTTCGCCCTGAAGTTGCATGGAGCCCTGGTCCTGTTTGCGCTTCATTTCTTCAGTCAGCTTTTTCTGATCTTCCAGTTGTTTTTGAAGCTCGCGGATCCGTAATTCGCTTCGTTCCTCTTCACTCCGTTTGATTTTTTCTTTCTCGATCGTGATCGCTTCGTTCAGTTTCTTTGCGGATTCCGCTTCAACGGCCTCTTTGAGTTCATCTTTCTCCCGCTTTAGTTTCTCAATTTCAACTTTCGAGCGGTTGAGTTCTTTGACTTGTTCGCTCTTTTCATTGAGCTCCTTTTGCAAGGATTGGAATTGTTCAGATTGCTCTTCAGTCAGTTTTATCTTTATCTTTTCTTCAATAGACTTACGATCTTCCCGGAGTTGTTTCTCAAGACGATCCTGGAATAATTCATTCTCTTGTTTCTTTTTGGTTTCAAATTCCTCTTTGGCTTTGTTCAGGGTTTCCTTTTCCTGATCAAACCGTCGCTGCTCTGCCTGTAGTTTGGCCTGATATTCCTGTTTGATCTGGTCTTCGAGTTGGTGAGCCAAGATGTCTTGTACATCAATATCAATGCCACAACCAGGACATTTTATCTGAGAGGACGTATTCATAAGCTCATGATGGACTATTCGTTCGGACGAATGTAAACTATACTTACCATTTTACCATAGAGGTTATATTGATTCTTCTTTCAGGATTCTATAATAGGCTGCAGTGCTCATGGCTTCCTTTTCATTTTCCGGCAGGTGGTAATGTGATCTCAGGTACCCGCTTTCCCTCAGAATCCGTTTATCTTCTTCCATTATTTGAACCCCGATGCGGATGAGGCGAATCAATTCCTCAACAGTTTTGTCGCAATATTCCCGCTGTTTTTTCATCCTGTAAAGTACTTCGATATCCACGGTAAAGGTTCGTTTGTTCATGGTAGGGTAGGTCTCGTATTTGGGGAATTTGGAGTGCATTTCGATAAAGGTTATAGGTTCTTTGCTTCAAGCTGAATGTTTGGAGGAAGTGATCAGTAGTTTTGTATAGGATGTATGGTCTGTCAGGAAGGTGGTCGGAGCACTTACTGTAATTTGAATGGTTGGATTGTCAGGATTGGTTTTGTCGATGGAGCCTCTGTGCGTTTTCAGTTCAACACCGATGTCCAGATGACCGTAGTGTACTAAATTGTTGATTCGTGGAATGAAGCCAATTTTATAGCCTTCAGCGTAAACAGCAATGGCATAGTCATCAAATGGATTCTCAGGTTCGAGCCGCAATTCCAGGGGGTCGCCCTTCTTTAGATTTGCAGCAACGGAGGATGCCAGATGATAATAGACACTGGTAATGCGTGTGTAAAGAATGGACTGTTGTTTGATAAGTACACTAGGAGGTTCTACTTTCAATATGTTTGAAACCAGCAAGCCGGAACCCAGTAATCTCTTTGAAATAAAAGCGGATCTTTTCACCATTCAAAGATCGTGGTCATCAGTGACACAGGCTGTCACTCGAGTTTTACATCCACATATTTCTTTCTGATATATGTCTTGAGTTGTTCGGGTCCATACACTTTTACCTGGTCTATGAGACCCAGCACGAATCGACCAACCCCTTCCATGCCATACACCGGTGCTTCATAGGTAAAAGGGTAGAGGCTATTATCAGCCTTTCTGAGACTTTGCTGATTTACACCATATTCTTCACAAAGTAAATTGGCGGCTTTCATCGTCAAACCGATGCTAACCTTGGTTCCCTTAAAGCCATTCATGAAAAAATCATCCACGCCCCATTCGCTAAAGTCCGGCTGATTATTGATTTTTGTTTTGAGTTTGATCGCAGAGCCGATCCTGTCAATTTTAAATTGGCGTACACTGGTTGTCTCACGATCAATGCCTAACACATATCTCATACCCCGGATGAGTTTGACTGGTTCAATGATTCTGTCGGATAGCTTGTCTGAGCGAAGCGAATAATAATCAGCCAGTTTGATGCAAACTCCCTCATGCATAGCTTCCTGAATCGTTTCCAGGATATTGGTTGTCACCTGCCTGGCTGCAAGGCCTCCAATAACAGGCAGTTGTAAATTTTCATTGATTTTATCAAGTATGGTGTGTCTTAGCGGATGATCTGGTTTCATGCCGGCTACGGCCTCGCGCAAATAAATATATTCATCAGGCTCAAACTCAGGTAAATATTTTCCGGAAGGAGGAGCAGCAATCCGATAACGATTTTGATCATCTTTCACCAGCGTATAGTTCATCTGTTCCAGATCTTTCAGATACCTGTATATCGTTCGTTTGGTGGTCCCAAATCGTTGTGCCAGTCGCTCAACAGGCCAGTAGATATCTCTATGAAGGAGACTCAGGAGGCTTAGAATTCGGATAGCGGTCTTGTCGAGAGACATGTTTATTGAGTGATGGAATGATGGAGTGATGTGTGCTAAAACTACAATGTGTTTCCCACACTTTTCTTATAGGATGACATTACTTTTAGATTTTCATTTGTTTCTTTAGTAAAAGTAATGACCACGGTAGCGGAGATGAATTCTCCATCTACAAGCATTTCCAGCCAAAAGGCAGTTTCATCGCTTTCTTCAACTACAGTGCATAATTTTGAAAATAACTCTTTTTGAGAGCGGGCACGACACGATGCTCTGAAATTGGCAGCAACTGATGTGCTAGCTCTAATGAGCTGCTTTCAGATTATTCCTAAAGCATCTGAATATTTAACGGGTGCTACCAATTTAATAATTTCGAGTGCCAATGCTTTTGTTCTGAATCTAAAGCGTTCATTAAATACTTCCTGTTTCATGTTTTCAATTTTTGGTGAAACAGAAAATTACGGTAAAAAAATACCTAAATCAATAACTACCTTAATTTTATCACTTAATACATCACGCCATCACTCCATCACCCCATCACAGATCACTGACAACCCCTCTTCTCACCACCCCACATACTTCGGCGGCTCTACATTCTTCATCCGCAGATACACCACTAATTGCCCGCGATGATGTGTGAGATGATCTGTCATCAGCAAGAGAATTCTTCTCCGTGTCATCTGGCCGGCAATGAATTCCACTTTCTCATTCAGGTCTTTTTCGGTCATGACATCAACCGTCTGCGAACCATACGCAAATGCCTTTTCCAGCATCGCAATAATCTCTTTCTTGGAATCTCCGGATTTGGAAGGATCAATGTGTGTCTTTGATCCATCCAGATACGACGAACTCAACCACACCATATTGCCTGCCATATGCTTCAGTTGTTCTCTGAAAGTCATCTCTACAGCCGTGGGTGTATAGCCATAATAATCCTCAGGCATCGCTTTGGCAAACTCCAGCGTATACGCTGCAGCGTTTTTCCATTTGATTTTATAATCAGTAAGAAACGAATCCTGAGCTTTAACTGGATCAGCAGCTAGTACCACAAAAGGAATCACGAATAGGAAATGGAATATTTTCATAAATATTTAATTGTTCGTTAAAGACGCTAGACTGTAGACGCCAGATACCAGACTGTAGACGCCGGATCGTAGCAAACTTCGACTCGCTCGCGCGCAGCCATGTACTTCAGCTCAGTAACCGCTACTCATGTTTCGACTCGCTCGCGCGCAACCATGTGCTTCAGCTTAGTAACCGCTACTCACCATTCACAACGCACAATTCACAACGCACAATATCAAACTCTTTTCTAACTTCATCGAACGGTTTAACATAACTGTAACTTAAAATCATGAAGCAACTGAACCACCGCCGTGCTTTCCTGGGTAAAATGGCCGCCGCCAGCGCTATTCCACTCATCCCGTCATTCCTCAAACCGGAAGCCAATCTGGACTGGATACCCAAATACAAAAACTCCTTCACCCTTGCCGTGAGCGGAGTCGAAGGGTCCTCCTCAGCCTTAGTGCAGGATGAGACTTTCTGGTATCAGATCAAAACGATGTACTCCTCTTCACCCGGCATACTCAATCTCAATAACGGTGGCGTGAGTCCCCAACCGATCATCGTGCAGGAAGCGCTCGAACGTTACAATAAGATGTGTAATGAAGCACCTTCCTATTATATGTGGCGCATCCTCGATCAGGGTCGCGAACCACTTCGCCAACGCCTTGCTGAATTTGCCGGAACCTCCCCGGACGAGCTGGCAGTTGTAAGAAACGCAAGTGAGGCACTGGAAACAGTCATTTTTGGTCTTCGCTTAAACCGAGGCGATAAAGTGGTGGTATCCAAGCTCGATTACCCCAATATGATGAATGCCTGGAAACAACGCGAGCATCGGGATGGCATCGTGCTCAAATGGGTAGAGCTTGATTTGCCTCGCATGACCAATGACCAGATTGTGGCTGCCTTTGCAGCGCAAATCACGTCTGACGTCAAAGTCGTCCATATCACCCATCTGATCAATTGGAACGGACATATCCTGCCATGCAAAAGGATTGCAGATCTGGCACATGCAGTTGGCGCCCAAACCGTAGTGGATGGCGCCCATTCCTTCGCGCATATTCAATATTCCATTCCTGACCTGGGAGCTGACTATTTCGGTACCAGCTTACATAAATGGTTATGCGCACCATTCGGAACAGGCCTGCTTTATGTGAAGAAGGAACATATCGCCATGTTGTATCCGCACCTCGCAAGCGGAGAACCGGAAAGCGCAGATATCCGGAAGTTTGAATCGCTGGGTACTCGCTCTTTTGCCATCGAACAAGCCATTGGTCAGGCACTTGATTTTCAATACTCGATTGGGAACCAATTGAAACAAGACAGACTTCAGTATCTGAAAGCATACTGGACAGACGCAGTTAAAGATCATCCTAAAATTCATATCAATACAGATACACATGGTGACAGAAGCTGTGCACTTTGTATTGTCACCATGGATGGCCGCAAACCCACTGAACTTGGTGAAGCCCTTCACAATCAATTTAAGATTCATACCACCGCCATCGAGTATGAGAATGTGCAAGGCGTCAGAATCACACCTCATGTCTATACCGTCAAAGCAGATCTAGATCGACTCATCTCGGCATTACTAAAACTCGCAAATACATAAATTGCGGATATTATTTCGCTAAGAGTATACAGAGGTGAATTGTCATATTAATAACTTTTTCGCACGTCGCAGATCACGCCCCTTATGAGCAGCGGGAGAGACCACGGAGTTCACGGAGGTGAATTGTGATATTTATAACTTTTTCGCACGGAGTTCACCGAGGTGAATTGATTACTTTTTCGCACGGAGTGCACGGAGTTCACGGAGAGAATTTTCCTGATCCCCTTTTATTTGCAGTTAATACTCATATCTGACAGATGTTCACAATCCCCCCTTATACCCCAGGATACAACCATAAGGTAGATCCTTAGCCTCCTTTTTCTTTACCTGCGAAAACCAGGTTTCAAAATATTTAGAAATCTTCTTACGCTCGATTTCATCCATTGGATTAGGGGCAGTAGCCACGCTGTGTAATATGGTCTCTTCCGTTTCCTGAAATTTCTTGATTATTTCACCTGCGCGGTTACTGAAGTACTCACCCTGGTAAATTCTCTCCAACGGATGTGTCATATGATCAGGTCTGGTTTCTCTTCGGTAAGTAGCACTCACGATATTGGAATAATCAAAGTCATACGGGATGACCACATAATGGCTGCTGATGGAATCATAGAACAGCTTTGCATTCCGCGACATGATGATGCTCCAGTCCCTGTTGCCAATCAAAAAATTAAAGGCCACCGTATGACTGTAGGACTCAAAATGAATAGAATCTTCTGCAGGGTTAAATAGCTTTCTTTCGACAAAGCCCAGACGTTTTGTGATATCCTTATCCGGTTCCAGCAGAAAGCCGGTTGACTTGATTTGCTGGCCAGGCCGGAGCGCATCCCGGTAAGTTACATTGAGCCATATCGTGCGGTAGGAGCATGGCGTCAGCGACTCATATACCCGGTAACACATCAGTTCCTCCTGAAGATTTTCCTGGCCTTCAGCAGTCTCAAGGCAATGGGTGACCAGCTTGACTTCGTCAATATTGTCCAGGTTTAACTGGCGGAGGGTTGATTTCTTGAAATTCAGTAGCAAAGGGGGCATCGAACATTTCATCCTCCGAAATTTACCACGGAGATTCATTGTTATTTTTTCATTCTCCATCAGAATGCCATCCTTGCTTTGAATAGAGATGATCGCTTCGATTTCTTCCCGGTTGGCGCGATAGAGGGAGTCAAAAGGGTAGGTGAGGGTGATGCTGACTTCGTCCAGGCCATACAGGGCCTCAAAAAGGGAAGGGGATGATTGGCCATTCCCGTCCGGCTTCAAACTTATAAATAGGTAGAGTGAGAGTATAAATAAGCGCATGAATTCCGGTTATAAACCCCAAAATTCGCAAGAAAAAGCGGGAGGCAGGTAAAATAATTGTTAAGTGTCGGATTCCAAAATTAGTTTTGTAGCATGTTATCTGGTTTCCTGCTCAGCTGGTGGCTTTGTTTTTCACCATATTCTACTCCAGCCCCGGCGCCAGAGAAGCCTGTTAATATTATATTGATCATTGGGGACGGCATGGGCCTCGCCCAGATTGCGCTGGCCGAATACCTCTATAAACCTCCTTCTCCCTTAGCGCAGATGAAGGTGATCGGTCTGCAAAAGACACATTCTGCTACCCATCTTGAAACAGATAGCGGTGCTGCCGGTACTGCTTTAAGTTGCGGTGTCAAGACGTTTAATGCAGCTATTGGCGTGGCCACAGACAGCACACCAGTAAAGTCTATTCTCGAAATGGCACGAGATCGCGGCATGAAGACTGGATTTGTCGTTACGTCTTCAGTGGTCCATGCGACTCCGGCTTCGTTTTATGCGCATGTTACCTCCAGGGGATCCTATGAGGAAATCGCAGCGCAACTTGTCGCAACAGGAGTTGATGTTTTCGTTGGTGGAGGTGAAAAGTATTTTGCAGACCGTTATTCTGACGGATTTGATCTGATCGAATCGCTGAGGAAGAAACAATATCAGATACTACATCTTGAAGATCCCCGCGGCCGGGCCAACCTGGAGAATATTCGTAAAGAACATAAGATAGCGTGCTTTACAGCTTCAGAAGATCCGATCAGGGCTTCCATGGGCAGGACCTACCTGCCCTGGATGGCGGTGGAAGCTATGGATGCATTGGAGAAAAGAGCGGATAAAGGTTATTTCCTGATGATCGAAGCATCCCAAGTGGACTGGGCTTCGCATGCGAATGACCAGGAATGGCTCGCCCTCGAAATGCAAGACGCTTTTGCCATGATGAAAGAGGTCCTCCAAAAAGTTAGGGAGGATGAGAATACGCTCCTGATCATCACAGCTGATCATGAATGCAGTTATATGAGCCTCAAAGGAAAGAAGTCGCCCAGGGTTGAATTTGGCAATAAGGTTCACTCCTCTCAGATGGTACCGGTCTTCGCGGACGGCCCCGGTGCAGAGGAGTTCCTGGGTATTTATGAAAATACCGAAATCTTCCGGAAGATGAAAGATCTCCTCGGGTTGTGAGACCGTGAGATGAAAATCCAATTGATGCCCCGGCTTTCAAGCCGGAAAAGAAAAATCATCTAAACAAGCAAGATCAAATTGAATTGCCCCGGCTTTCAAGCCGGAAAAGAAAAATCATCTCAACAAGCAAGATCCAATTGAATTGCCCCGGCTTTCAAGCAGGAAAAGAAAAATCATCTAAACAAGCAAGATCAAATTGAATTGCCCCGGCTTTCAAGCAGGGGGACGAAAATCAAATTGAATTGCTAAAGCTTTCAAGCCATGGAGAACCCACTCATTAAATAATTTCCGTATATTTGGCTTTATTACCTCTAAAGCGTCGAACTAAAAAGATCTCCCTCTATACTTTAGTTCTAATATCCTGAGACCAACTTGCCCTTTGATTCTTTCATTGCTGTATGCCTGGCAGGTTCAGCATACACATTGTGTTATGTAATAAGTTAAAGCACGAATAAATACGGGTATTATGAAGTATATAGAAAGCGCTTTCATCACTTTGCCCCTGCACCGATGGACAAGTTTAGTAATAGGCTTATTGCTTATTGCTTCAAGTCATGAGGGTCTACTGGCCCAAAACGCAGTCAGTACCACCGGCGGAAATGGAACAGGAGCCGGGGGAAGTGTATCCTACACAATTGGTCAGGTTGCCTATATCAACTTAAATGGTGAAAGTGGCAGTATTAGCCTTGGGGTGCAACAACCGAATCTGTTTCTTACAGTTGGTTTGGGGGAAGTAGATATCACATTGTCAGCAAGCCTTTTTCCGAATCCAACAAATGCATCCACTTCATTAAAATTGGAAAGTCAGAACGAATTGACTTCACAGGCGAAACTGGCATACAACCTGTTTGACCTTACTGGCAAACTTCTGCTACAGCAACCTATACAGAATGTGGTGACAACGATCCCGATGGATCACCTCACGAACGGTGTATATGTCCTGCAAGTGACACGGAACAGCATCGAAGTAAAATCATTTAAAGTCTTTAAAACAAATTAAACCATGAAATATCTGTATCCGATCACACTGGTACTATTGATCCTTTCGATAGGTTTCATTAGTCCGGTGAATGCTCAGTCACCACTCAAACTTAGTTATCAAGCCGTCATGCGCGGTGCTACTGATAATTTACTGGTCAACCAAAGTATACGGGTAAAGGTTAGCCTTCTTAAAAATTCAGTTACAGGTACAGTTGTCTATGCCGAAACTCATAATGTAAGCACAAATGCAAATGGACTAGTCACTTTACAGATTGGAGCAGGTTCCGTGATCAGTGGGAGTATGACTTCAATTAATTGGGCAAGTGGGCCATACTTTATTAAGACAGAGACCGATCCTGCCGGTGGAAGCAATTATAGTATTTCTGCTGCAAGTGAATTGTTAAGCGTCCCGTATGCCTTATATGCTGCCAATGGAGGTACACCAGGCCCTCAGGGCCCGGCAGGGCCAACCGGACCCACAGGACCAGCAGGCCCAACAGGAGCGACCGGTCCAATAGGTCCTGCAGGTGAAAAGGGTGATAAAGGCGATAATGGTCTTGTAGGTTTAAAGGGGGACAAAGGAGATAAAGGTGATAAAGGTGATAAGGGCGATATGGGAGATCTTGGTGATGATGGACCCAAAGGTGATACTGGTGATACTGGTGAAAAGGGAGATAAAGGCGACAAAGGTCTGAAAGGGGACAAAGGTGACAAGGGTGATAAAGGAGATAAGGGTGATCAGGGCAATACAGGTGCGCAAGGTCCACAAGGTCTGCAAGGACCTCCAGGACCTATTGCAGGGTTTAATATGCAAATCAATTTTAATGATAATGGCCTTGGTGGAGCAGATGAAGAGTTGTTATACGATAAGAATACCAATCATATGGCTATCGGTACCTCCACGGTTAATCCCGCTGCAGCATTGGAAATAAAATCATCCACAGGTGGCTTATTGCTCCCCCGGTTGAGCACTGTTGAACGTGACGCGCTCAATGCACCCGAAGGAATGGTCATTTATAATACGGATACGAAAAAATTTCAAGGACTTGCGGGAAATGTTACACCAAATTTTGCATCAAGTGAAGTTGCTTCCGATGAATATATACTGGTTAATAATGGTGTTGACGTTTCCTATCTGGCGCAAACATTTACACCCGCACTTTCAGGTCAGATAAACAGCATTGCTTTTAATGTCAGTAGTTTTATACCTGGCTTTAAAATTAGGATTGAATTGTACGAAGGCAATACACCTGGTTTGTTGGGCACTTATCTGGATGGTCAGGATGCCAATGTTTCACAATCCGGCTGGGTGAATGTCGGTTTCCCTTCAAATCCTTCCTTGACTTCTGGCATAGTCTATTACCTCGTGGTCAAGCCGCTCGTCGTGACCGGCCTTGAACTCGGCCTGTATACAGGCTCTCCGGGTCAGCATCCGGGCGGGTCTATGTACACCTGGAATGAAGCATCAGGAGAATTCGATCTATCTGCAGGAAACGACATGGATTTCAGAGTTATACCTGTTACTGCCGCTCCATCATGGGTTGACATGCATTAATTTATTTCAATTCCATCTACGCAACATTTAGAGTTCGGTATATACCCTGACGCATTTCAACTATGTCAGGGTATTTCTTTGTTACGTCTTCAACATCAGGACTTGCGATAGACTCCCGATCTATGCTTAAATGCTAAAATATCTGCGGTATTTAAATCAGTAGAGCGTCTGATTTAAGCCTACTTTTGTCATCATCATTTTTTTAAACTCTACGCTTAGTCATTATCCTTCACCCCTTACTCGGTTAAGCATGCGAAACAAGAATCTCCAAACTGAAATAGACGCAAGTTATCTTTATCAAAAATTGGCCGGGCATGAAGCCGATCCGCTCGTAGCTAATGTATTTCGCCAGATGAGTGAAATAGAAGCTAGTCATGTCAAAGCCTTTGCAGCAAAGGCGAATATCCCCATTGATCATTTGCCAGGTCCTTCATGGCGGGCCAAAACATTCAATCTCATCGGAAGGATATTTGGGTATGATTACGTCCTCGGTGTACTGATGGATACAGAGAAAACACTTTCTAAAGCGATCATCTCCACTAAAGAGCAAAATAGTCTCGAAATCACAGGCATGGAGACTGCACATGTTAAAATTCTTCGTTCTATTCTCGATCGTGAAACAGCAGTTTCCGGGCCGCAGATGGCCCGCTTTGAAAAAAGACATCGTTCGGTTGGCGGAAATGCGATTCGTGCAGCTGTCCTCGGAGGCAATGATGGTCTTGTTTCAAATTTTAGCCTGGTCATGGGTGTCGCGGGAGCATCTCCTTCGCAAGAAGGTGTTTTGCTGGCAGGTTTAGCAGGCCTGCTTGCCGGAGCTCTTTCTATGGCACTCGGCGAATGGATTTCAGTAAAGAGCTCTCAGGAATTATATGAAAACCAGATGCAGCTTGAAATGGATGAGTTGGAGACTAACCCTGAAGGAGAACAGAAAGAAATAGCCTTGATCTATATGGCGAAGGGTATCCCTGATGCACAAGCGCAGCAGATGGCTGCAGATATCATGAAAAACAATAGCGAGGCGCACGAATTGCTTGTCAAGGAAGAGCTTGGCATAAATGCAGAGGAACTTAAAGGTTCAGCGCTGGAAGCTGCCTTATATTCGTTTTTTTTGTTTGGCTTAGGGGCTGTCATTCCTGTATTGCCTTTCATGTTTACTTCAGGTATGAAAGCTTTGGTGATCAGTGTGGTGGGAAGCGCCCTTGGCTTGTTTTTGATCGGGTCTGCTATCACCTTGTTTACCGGAAGGAATGTCTGGTTTTCAGGCGCCCGGCAGATGTTGTTCGGATTGATAGCGGCAGCTATCACCTTTGGGATAGGCAGGTTGATAGGCGTAGCCATAGCATAAATGAAGTAAGGAGGGTTGGAGGTGGCTGGTTCTTGCCGGACGGATGATGTATGTGCTTGTAGTATTAATTCAATCTCTCTGTAATTTCCACAAAACCTTCTATTATTACATTTGCATACATCATGGCATGGCAGGAAGAAAATTCAATATAGCTTTTAGTACGATAGGTACTGCCCCTTTTATCCGGTTTGTAAAGCTTGTGGTGACCTACGGTGTCCAACCTCGATATTACCTAAGATGTTCAGTGGCGGCAGTTATCAGTTTATTATCCGAACCCTTCCGTTGGTTTGAAATCATCATGTTCTCTGGAAAACTTTCCAGAGCGGCCCTTCCTGAATCACCGGTTTTTATACTTGGTCACTGGCGCAGTGGCACCACCTTGCTCCACAACGCGATGGCCCAGGATAAACAGTTTGCTTTTGTCAATACGCTCCAGAGTGTTTTTGCTACTCAGTTTTTCGGAAGCAGGTGGCTCTTCAAACCACTGATGAGAATACTCATGCCGAAAAAAAGACCGGCTGACAATGTACTGCTTTCTCCGGAGCTACCGCAGGAGGAAGGCATAGCGCTGAGCAATATGGATTCTTTTGGCTTTTATAATTTCTTCTATTTTCCACGCTACTGGAAAGCCCTTTATGCCAGATACATCAGCGGCGACAGTGCCACACCCGAAGAAGTAAAGGCGTATGGCCGTCGCTATAAAAAACTAATTGCACAGTCACTCTTAGCGTATAACAGGAAACAGTTCATTTCAAAATTCCCTCCCAATACTGGCTCTATTCGTCATCTACTGAATATGTTTCCTCATGCTAAATTTGTCTATATCTATCGCAACCCCTTACGGGTCTTCCAGTCGACTGTCAATTTTTTTGAAACCACGCTTGAAGCCCTTCAATTGCAACCTTTCTCCAGAGCTGAGTTTGAAGAGATGGTGTTTGAATTATATGAAATGATCATCAAAGATTATGAAAACCTGAAGTCACTGATTCCCCCACACCATCTTGTCGAAATCCGATATGAGGATTTTGTAACAGAACCATTGGAAGGTCTCCGGAATATCTATACCAGACTACAATTGAAAGGTTTTGAACAATCAATACCTGCTTTTTCGGATTATCTCGACGCGCAAAGGAAGTTTGAAAAAGGCAACCATCAATTTACCCCGGAGGAAACCGAGCGGATTATTTCCAGATGGGGCTTCGCGATGGAAATGTATGGTTATGCAATCCCTGAACAATTAAGTGTAAAATGATATTCTGTATCCATCGGGGGTGAAGGTTAAGTCAGAATCACTTTCTCTTGAGGAGAGCTTCATTGGTACAGATTGTTCTGCAGAGTCTTGAAGTGTAACAAATGTAACTATAAGTAGAATCGTTTTATCCCCAACTTTGTATCATCAAATCAAGAATATATGACCATTAAAGCGATTATTGATGTCAGGACTCCCGCTGAATTCATGGGAGGACATGTAGCGGGCAGTTTCAACATTCCTCTACAGGAAATACAAAGCCGCCTACAGGAAATCAAAGACATGGAGCAACCCCTTCTTCTTTGTTGTGCAAGTGGCGCCCGCAGTGGTTCGGCTACATCATTCCTCAAAAATGCTGGGGTTGACTGTGAAAACGGCGGTGGATGGATGGAAGTAAATTATCGTATACAATTGGAAACCGCTAAAACGCCATGATAGGATTTCTAAAAAAAATATTCGGGATAGGCCCCGCGATAGATTTTATAGCGCTGATGAAAGAAGGTGGTCAGATCGTTGACGTTCGTGCTAAATCAGAATATGACCACGGACATGTCAAAGGTTCATTGAATATTCCTTTAAATAACCTGTCCAGTCATTACGTGAAGTTGAAGAAAGACAAGCCAATCATCACGTGCTGTGCTTCCGGTGTCAGAAGTGCCCAGGCTAAACACATCCTAAGCGCCAATGGCTTCACCCGGGTATATAATGGTGGCGGTTGGTCCAGCCTAAGAAATAAAATAAACTAATGCAAAGCCCAACGATCATAAGCTCATATACATATAAGCCTCTCAACCTATAAACTCATCAACGCATAAACTCATCAACGCATAAACTCATCAACCAATCAACTCATCAACTCATCAACGCATAAACTCATCAACCAATCAACCCATCAACTCATCAACGCATAAACTCATCAACGCATAAACTCATCAACGCATAAACTCATCAACGCATAAACTCATCAACGCATAAACTCATCAACGCATAAACTCATCAACCAATCAACCCATCAACTCATCAACGCATAAACTCATCAACCAATCAACCCATCAACTCATCAACGCATAAACTCATCAACGCATAAACTCATCAACGCATAAATTCATC
>Ga0163147_10003406_pt1 | contig 21346 bp, 14 predicted proteins | sample OliLakLV19MP6G1_FD_148597 | JGI IMG/M metagenome (GOLD analysis project Ga0163147, IMG submission 148597) | Freshwater microbial mat bacterial communities from Lake Vanda, McMurdo Dry Valleys, Antarctica- Oligotrophic Lake LV.19.MP6.G1 | ecosystem: Environmental > Aquatic > Freshwater > Lake >...
TTCTTGCTCTGTACCTTCACAAGCGCCGCCGTCAGTGTCGTCTTCCCGTGATCGATGTGTCCGATCGTTCCGACGTTCATGTGCGGTTTGCTGCGTACGAACTTTCCTTTGGCCATGATTACCTTCCTCTTATTTTGTATAGACGGTCGGGGTTGTTCAAAATGGGGTTACTCGCCACGAACCTTGGCGACGATCTCTTCTTGGATTGAAGTCGGAACCGGTTCGTACTGTGAAAACTGCATGGAGTAAGTGGCTCGGCCCTGGGTCTTGCTCCGCAGGTCCGTCGAATAACCGAACATTGCGGAAAGCGGAACCTGCGCCGTGATGACCTGCGCTTTTCCGCGGAGGCCCATGCCATGAATTCGCCCGCGACGCGAGTTCAGATCGCCAATCACGTCTCCCATCGAAACTTCCGGGGTGACGACTTCAACATCCATGATGGGCTCGAGCACCTGAAGGCCAGCGCGTTTCGCGCCATCCTGGAACGCCATCGAAGCGGCCACCTCGAAAGCGGGGCCCGAGGAATCCACTTCATGAAAGCTCCCGAAAATGAGCTCAGCACGCACATCCATAATCGGATAACCAGCCAGGACTCCCCGACCGAGGGCATCCCGAATCCCCTTTTCCACCGAGGGGATGAACTCTTTCGGAATGACTCCGCCCACCGTCTTGTTTTCGAAGATGAAGCCCTGCCCGCGCTCACTTGGGAGCAAGCGCAGCACAACATGCCCAAACTGGCCGTGGCCGCCCGATTGCCGAATGAACTTGCCCTCGGATTCCACCTCCTTAGAGATGGCCTCGCGGTAGGCAACTTCGGGCTTCCCCACGTTGCACTCGACTTTGAACTCGCGCTTCAAGCGATCGACGATGATTTCGAGGTGCAATTCGCCCATGCCGGCGATGATCGTCTGCCCGGTGTCCTCGTTCGTGTACGTGCGAAACGACGGATCTTCGTAGGCCAACTTTTGAAGGCTGATGCCGAGCTTATCGTGATCTGCCTGCGTTCTTGGCTCAATCGCGATCGAAATCACCGGATCCGGGAAGGTCATCCGTTCCAGAATGATCGGATGCTTCTCATCGCAGAGCGTGTCGCCCGTGCGCGTGTCCCGAAGCCCAACCGCGGCGTAGATATTCCCGGAGTAACACTCCTTGAGCTCTTCGCGCTTGTTGGCATGCATACGCAAAATGCGCCCAATTCGTTCGCGCTTGCCGCGACCAGTGTTGAGGACGGCCGTGCCGCTCGTGAGCGAGCCCGAATAGACGCGAAAGAACGTGAGATTGCCGACGAAAGGGTCATTCGCGATCTTGAAGGCGAGCGCCGCGAACGGCTCACTATCATCCGCTTGACGCCGAATCTTGATGGATTCGTCCGACGGATCGGAGCCTTCAACGGGGGGCACATCGAGCGGCGACGGCAAGAAATTCACGACGGCATCCAACAGCAGCTGGACACCTTTGTTCTTGAACGCCGATCCGCACATCACCGGCACAAAAGCGAACGATAAGGTTCCCTTGCGGAGCGCCTCATAGATCTCGGCCTGCCCCACGCTGTCGCCGTTGCCCTCAAGGAAGCGCTCCATGATGCTGTCGTCCACGTCGGCGCACGCCTCAAGCAGCTCTTCGCGCAATTGCTGGCACTTTTTGAGCAACTCCGCAGGGATCGGCTGCCAGGCGAACGTCGCTCCGAGCGATTCATCATCGAAGATCGCGGCTTCCATCCGAACCAGATCGACCATCCCGCGCAGCTGATCTTCTTGGCCTACGGGCCACTGGATGGGCACTGGCCGGCAGCCGAGCCGCTCGCGCATCGAATCCAGATTCATCTGAAAATCTGCGCCAACCTTATCGAGCTTGTTAATGAATGCGATGCGGGGGACGTGATAGCGATCCGCCTGGCGCCACACAGTTTCGCTCTGCGGCTCGACGCCATTACCCCCATCAAAAACAGCTACCGCTCCATCCAGCACGCGCAGGCTGCGTTCGACTTCGATCGTAAAATCCACGTGGCCGGGCGTATCAATGATGTTGATACGGTGGTTTTTGCCGGCATCTCTGCCAAACATGGGAGTCCAGAAGCAATTCGTGGCGGCACTCGTGATCGTGATGCCGCGCTCCTGCTCCTGCTCCATCCAATCCATAGTGGCGGTGCCTTCATGCACTTCGCCGAGCTTATGACTGGTGCCGGTGTAATAGAGGATGCGCTCCGTGCACGTCGTCTTCCCGGCATCGATATGCGCCATGATCCCGATGTTCCGGGTGCGCTCAATGGGCATCTCTCGGGGCATTGCGTTTAGGAGAAGAAGCGCGGAGGCACCCTTTACACAAGAAAGCCCCTCCGGCTTCAGGCTCTCTTGTTCGAGAGTTTGTTTGTTCCGGAAGGGGCTCGGGGTACTCCGTCTGCCGCAGTTCTTGCGGGGCACACCTGTCGGTGCGTCTTCGGGTAACCCGATCCTTATGTAAAGCGCGTCATCGTCCTCTAGCAGCCTCTCCTATCTTGGTTCTTAGATTCGATAAGAGCAGCAGTTACCAACGGTAGTGCGCGAACGCCTTATTGGCGTCGGCCATCTTGTGCGTATCGTCACGCTTTTTCACGGCGTTGCCTCGGAGCTGGGCGGCATCGACGAATTCGGAAGCAAGACGCTCGCGCATCGTCTTCTCGCCACGCTGACGCGCATAGAGCACGAGCCAACGCATGCCGAGGGCGACACGCCGTTCGGGGCGAACTTCAACGGGCACCTGATAGGTGGCACCACCCACGCGGCGGCTCTTCACTTCAAGCTTGGGCTTGACGTTATCCAGAGCTTTCCGAAATACCTCGAGCGGCTCCTGCTTGAAGCGCTCCTCAATGATATCGAAAGCGCCGTACAGAATGCCTTCGGCGGTGGGCTTTTTGCCACCGAGCATCAGCGCATTCATGAACTTCGCCACGAGCTTGTCGCGAAATTTGGGGTCGGGCAAAATGGTGCGTTTGGGGATTTCTCGGCGGCGCGACATGTCTGTTCCTTACTTCTTGGGGCGCTTCACGCCGTACTTAGAACGTTTACGGTTACGGTTGGCCTTGTTGGTGCTGCTGGGGCCCGAAGCGCCAGAGGCATCCAAGGTCCCGCGGACCACGTGGTAGCGAACACCCGGCAGATCTTTCACGCGTCCACCGCGGATAAGAACGACGCTGTGCTCCTGCAAATTGTGTCCCTCGCCCGGAATGTAGCCTGTGACCTCCATCCCGTTGGTGAGGCGCACGCGACAGACTTTGCGCAGTGCGGAGTTCGGCTTTTTAGGCGTTACTGTGTAGACGCGAACGCAGACACCACGCTTTTGAGGGCATGATTTCAGCGCTGGAGACGCCGTCTTCACGTTAACGGCTTCACGACCGGATCGAATGAGTTGCTGAACTGTGGGCATTTCAGATCTTTGCAAAAAACGCCGCACTGGCGGCAAGGGACGGCGAGGGTACCCGGGAAAGTTCCGGTGTCAACTCCGGATCCCAGTTAGTCGTGGCTCCTCAAGCAGGCGCCGCGTGCGGGACCCTCAATGCCGATCCGTCACGGCTTTTTCAACACTGAAAATCGCAAATCGTCTTCCCACAGCCAGCGAAAGGACTCTCCGAGCGGACTCTCGTTACCTAAAAGTCCCGAATCACCGAGAGAAACCCGAGCCGACACCCCAAATCTCCGAGTCATCAGCACCGGATGCAAAGCCCCTTCTTGGCAGTTCTGGTTTTCGCGCTCACAAAGAAAAACCACACGCCGGCCGCCCCGCTCGGAGAAAACCTGGATCTGAACAGGAGACCAGTCCTCGTAGCCCCCGCCGACTAAGAGGAGGCGTGAAAAAAAAGCCGGCTCCGCCCGCGACAGCAATACCGCACGACCCGCAGCCAGACCCTCGCCCGAAAGGCTGATTGGACCTTTGTCCAGGTATTTCCCAAATCGCGCCTTGGCTGCACCAAGCGCTGCTTTCAGCCGTGCTTCGAGAGCCGACACGCTCGGATACAGCGGACTGTTGAGCGGCTGATCGCGCGCTCCGGTATCGGCTGGAAGCTTAGGGCACAGGACAAACCAACCCGCACCGACTACTTGACCCCACTTTCGGCATTCTGCCTCCGGTGCCTCGCGCCACGGAAGCACTAGATGCAGCGGCCGAGGAGCTGTAGCGCCGGCGGGAGCGATGATGAATGCGACGGGCTCACCCTCTGGACCCAGGGCCCCCAAGCGTTCGGCCTGAAGTGGGGGGAAGCTCTTGAGCGCCAATGATGTTGACGCCACTGGCCCTCGCTGCGCCATTCCCCTCTGCGTTAGACCGTGCGAGACGAGCCCAGCCGTCGCACCGAGCAACAGCAGCAGCAGGCCCCAGGTCAACGTTCTCGGCGAGGTAACCATCAGCGATCAGCATAGCGAGGATTGGCTGCTCACGCGAGCAAGCTGCAACGGCGCGCCGCTCACTCGCCCACGAACTGCCGATGGAGCTCGAAATAGGCGCCTTTTTGAGCCACCAATTCGGCGTGTTGGCCGCGCTCAACGATCTGTCCGTCGCTCATCACCAAAATGATATCTGCGTGCCGGATGGTGCTCAAGCGATGGGCAATCACAAAGCTCGTGCGCCCATGTAGGAGCTTCTGCAACGCAAGCTGCAGCCGCGCTTCGGTAACCGCATCCACGCTGCTCGTGGCTTCGTCGAGAATGATGATCTTCGGATCTGGCAACAGCGCCCGGGCGAAACAAATGAGTTGGCGTTGGCCCAACGAGAGACTGCCACCGCCTTCGCCAACCTGGGTATCGAACCCGTGCGGAAGCTCATTCACGAGATCCCACATCCCGAGTGAGCGCACGGCCTCTTCCACAGCGGCGTCACTTGCATCCGGCTGGCTCATCCGGATGTTTTCGCGAACGGTACCGGTAAACAGAAAGTTATCCTGAGGAACCGTACCCACCCGGTGAGCCAAGGACTGGCCATCCAGATCGCGGCTATCGTGCCCATCGATGAACACACTGCCCGAGCCTGGCAAGTAGAGCCGCCCGATCAGCTTGATCATGCTGCTCTTTCCGCTCCCCGTTGGGCCGACCAGCGCCACCGTTTGGCCTGCTTTCACCTCGAACGAAACGTGGCGCAACACGGGCCGCCCGGGGACATATTCAAAGCCAACATCGCGAAACTCAACCCGACCCTCCAGCGAGGAGAGCACCGTAGCGCCCGGCTTGTCCGTCCAATCTGCTTTAGCATCCAACAAGTCAAACACGCGCTCAGCTCCCGCCATGGCTGTCAGCGCGTTGTTGTATTGGCCACCAATCGCCGGCACCGCTGAAAAAAATAGGGTCGACAAAAACAGAAACCGGATGATCGTCGCCAGGCTCACATCGCCGTCAAGAACTTGGGCGCCACCCAAAACGAGGATGATCGCCAAGAAGAGCTGACCGTTGAATTCGAGCAGTGGCAACAAAGCCGCCGTCTGCTTCGCAACTCGCATGTTGTACTTGGAATGGTCGGCGACCAAGTCCTCAAACAACTGACCGTTGAACTCCTCGCGAACAAAACCTTGAATCACACGAATACCGGTGACGCTTTCCACAAGCGTGACTGTCACCCGGCTAAAGCTCTCCTGCACTTGCCGATAAGCCTGCATCAGGCGACTGCGAAAATAGCGGGTGATGGCCCAAAGAATGGGCACCATCCCCAACATCAACAGAAATAGCTTCCAGTCGTAGTAGGCCATCAGGACCGCTGCCGTTAAGGCCTGCCCGGATTGCACGAAGCTCACAAACACCACATCCTGCACGCCCGTCCGAACCGCATCGACATCGGACGTCATGCGACTGATGAAACGCCCGATTTTTCTGCGCTGAAAGAATGAAAGCGGCATGCTCATGATGTGGCGATGCAGGTCGTTCCGAAGGTCGTGGACGATGGCCTCTCCGAACATCAGCGCCCAACGCGAGCGATAGACGCACACAATCTCAGTAAATAGCTCAAAGGCCACGAACCCCGCCACGCCCCAAAGCACTCCCTCAGACTTGCCTTGAGTGATCGGCCCAACCACGATCTGAGTAATGATCCAGGTGACGAGCGGGACCTGGATGGCGCGCAGGCTGACCATCACCAACAGCCAGTTTCGAAGCCCCCTGTGAGCTTTACTGTAGTGATACAAGCGCTTCACCATCGCGAAACTGATGGGCCGCTGAACAGCTTCGTCAGCCCCATCGCGCGCAAAGTGTCGCGTGTAGCTTCCCTTCACGCGACACCTCCCAAGGCGATCAACGCCAATTCTTCGGAGTCCCCAGTTTGCAGCCGCGCAGTGCGACTGTAGAGCCCACTTTGATCCATCAGTTCCGCGTGCGTACCCCGCTGCACAATTCGACCTTCTTTTAGTACGAAAATGATATCAGCACGCCGCAAGGTGCTCAGCCGATGGGCAACAATGAAGGTGGTGCGATTCTTGGTGGCGCTATCAACAGCCTCCAGCACCTCGTGTTCCGTGTCCGGATCCACCGACGCTGTTGGATCATCCAAGAGCAAAATAGCAGGCTCAAGAAGGATGGCGCGTGCGATGGCAATGCGTTGCTTTTGGCCACCCGAGAGATTCGTGGCCGCCTCCTGGAGGACGCTGTCGTAACCCTCTGGTAGCGCCATGATGAAATCGTGAGCCCGTGCTACTTTTGCTGCGCGTTCGATATCAGCTTGGCTGGCTTCCGGTTTACCAAACGCAATATTTTCTGCGATGGTCGCGCTGAAGAGCAGGCTCTCCTGAAAAACGACGCCCACATTCCGTCGCAGCACGTCAAGATCCAAGGCTCGTAGATCGACCCCATCGAGGAGGATTCGACCCGCTGTTGGATCGTAAAACCGAGGCAATAGACTGAGCAGTGTGCTCTTTCCAGAGCCTGTTCCGCCTAGGATTGCCACACATTGGCCAGGCTTCACCTCGAAATCGAGATCAGTGAGAGCGGCTTGTTCCGAACCAAATCCAAACGAGACACGCTCGAACTTGAGCCCGCCTTGAATCTGCGTCGGCCGAACTGGATCGACCGGGCACTGCACTTCAACGTCCGCATCCAGCACTTCGAAGACGCGGCGCGCGCCACTCAGGCTCTGCTGGAGCGTATCGACGACCGTCGCCATGCTGCGAACTTGCTCCCCAAATTTCTGGAGCAGGCCGACAAAGACTATCAAGCTGCCGAGACTTAGCTCGCCCGCACTAACGAGCCAACCGCCATAGCCAAGCAGCACGGCAACGTTCATCTGGCTGAGAAACTGAACGGAAGGACCATACACACTCACGGCTTTGAAAATCGCTGTCTGCTGCTCTTTGACAGCGTGATTGGCCGCGACGAAGCGCGCATGTTCCTCCTTCTCCTGACCAAACACTTTGACAACCTGGATGCCTTTGGTGCCTTCGGCGATTCGCAGCACCATGTTATCGACTAGCTTGCGATTTTTTGCGTACTCGGGCTGTGCCCATTTGGAAAAACGATGTGTCACCACCCACAAGACCGGTGACAGCACCAGGCTCGCCGCAGTCAGCCAGGGGTGGGTTGAAATCATGTACACGGCGTAGAGCGTTAAGGACAGGCACATGATGATGCCATTGATCATCACGCCATCGATGAAAGAGCGCAGAAGCTGCACGTCGCGTGTTACCCGATTGATAATGGAACCGCTCGCATGAGCGTCAAAAAAACGAAAACTCAGGCGCTGCAGCTTGGCGTACACATCGGCGCGAACGGCCGGCACAATCTCTATGTGAACCAGCTTCCCAGCCTGCATCGAGTACGCAAAATTAAGAAACCCCCGAAAGAGCCCCATTCCCAGGATAAGACCGCCGAGCGCGAGCAACGTTTGCCAAGTGCTCAACCCAGCAGGCGGCGTTAGCCCGAGCGGCCAGTGGGGTTGCGGCGCCGCGGGTTCTAAATGGTGGCGAAGCACATCCACGCCCAGGCCACCGAAACTCAACCCCCAAACGCCTAGAACGAGCAGCACCACCTGCAGACCGAGAACGGCAAGGCAGCGCGTACGATGCCGCCAGGCAAGCTTCAGCAGCCGCAGCAATACTTGAGAATCGGAGGTGCTTTGGGCGGCAAGGCCGTCAGTCAAAGTTTGTGGAGCGGACATGGTATTAAGAAAGCGCTGCGCCAGCAGTGAGCGTCTTTGCAGGACGGCACACCAAGCCAGATAATAAAGCTCAAGAGGTCGAGTCGCAGCGGGAAACGGCGCTTTCTGCGCGGCGTTTCGGGGATGCTACTTCTGGAGTACCGAACCGCAATGGCATTTGTTGCTTGATTATTCAGCGATACGGGTTTCCAGCTGCGACGCAACCCTGGATCAGGGCACATCGACCCCGGGTGAAAAGGCGACTGCGCCTGCCATGACCCGTTTGCCGGCCAGTAACGCGGACTGGCGTTTTATGGGCTGGATCGGAGTGCCGGTCGCCTCAAGGGTGCGGCGCTTGCCTAGTGCGAAACGGGAGCGCCGCCGATTTCAATTTCGCCTTCTTGAATGTTGAGTTCATCGCGGAGCTTGATGCTCTCCACCTTTCCGTCACGAATATTGATAACTCGATCTGAATTCTTCAGCATCTTGTGATCGTGTGTGGCGGTAATGATGGTGACTCCGTGGTCGACGCTTAGGCTTTTCAAGATATCGATGATTTCGGCGCCTGTGGTGAGATCAAGGTTGGCCGTGGGCTCATCTGCCAAAATAATCGCGGGATCGTTCACCAGAGCTCGCGCTATGGCCACCCGCTGCTGTTGGCCCCCAGAAAGCTCGCCTGGCCGATGCTCAAGACGATGACCCAGGCCGACTTGCTCCAGCTTCTTAGCAGCCAGGGCGTCGGCATCCGCCTGGCTCGCCCCCATGAACACGCGAGGGAGTGCAACATTCTTCAGCGCACTGAGCGACGGGAGCAGATTGTACGCCTGAAAAACGTAGCCGATGTAGTTGCAGCGCACATAGGCAAGCTCACGGCTGCCCAACGTCGTGAGATCGAGTGGGCCAATCTGAACCGACCCTTCGCTCGGGCGATCGAGCGCACCTACAATGTTGAATAGGGTGCTCTTTCCAGAGCCGGAAGGGCCCATGATCGAGAGATATTCACCGCGAAAGATCTCCAAATTGATCTGACTGAGCGCGTAAACAACTTCACGCTTCAACTGATAGATCTTGGAAACCCCCCGCACGCGGATCAAGAGCGCTCCACGCTGTTGTGCCTCAGCCTCTGCACTTTTCTCGGCTACCATCGTCATAACGCGCTCCTCACCGGGCCTGGCCTAGAACGGCAACGTAAAGACGCTCTTCGAAACGAAGGTCGCGCCAATGCCAAGAGTACCGATCAAGCCCATGCCGCAAGCGAATCCGGCGAACACCACTGGCACATACTGGCGCCAGACGAGCCCGAACTGCCTACGAAAGTAAAAGCGACCAATCAGCGCCCCCACGAACTGCGGGATCACGACGAACGGCAGCGTTTGGTTGAGGCCCCGCACGACGCCATAGATGAAAAACGTCGGCGCACCGAGCCATGCAAACGTTGAAAACAGAATGCCACCGGCGGCCACCCCGGCCCAAACGTAATTCCCGTTGAACGCCGCTTCAAACTCCGTGAAGCCGCCGAGTGTGGACGAAAAGATGATCGACTGTTGCGCTGCGGTGACCTCCCACCATTGTTGGGCAAACAGATACTGGGGGCTCGGAATCGGGCCCAGGCCCCAGATGAAATGAGCGAATAAGAGCGAACCGCCGACGATGATCGGCGTGAGCAGGATTTCGCTCTTCCAGATCGACCAGAACCGCGTACCGGTGAGCTCGCACTGGCGGTAGAAGACGGTCATGGCCCCGTAGTTGTGGAGCGGGATCGGAAGAAACCAGATGGCGACGCCGTGATAACCGGAGAAAATGAAGCTCGCTTCGCGCACAAAAGGAATGTTTAGAACTTCGCCGGCGATGCCCTCCAGGCGGGCCGTGACGTAGCTGATGATCGGCGTGTAAATGATTGCGTAAAACAGCATCACTCCGACGACAGGCCAGTACACCGCACCATCAGCCAAGTACAAAAGCCAGGTGGAAACCACAATGTAGAGTACCATCACGCTGAGGTACGTCGCGATAATGAACACGGTGCGAATATCCCCGCGTCCGGCTGGGATATCGAAAGCCGCCATACGGCTGCGAGGCCCCGCGAGCTTGGCTCGTTTGCGCTCGGTTGCCCATGCCTTGCCCACTGAAATAAAACCAGCGATGGCGATAGCCATGCCCACACCGATGGCAAAGCTAAAATAGAAGTCCATCTGGTTCTTGTAAAAGGTGGTTTGCATGTTATCCCCTGGGTTCCAAGATTTTAGGATCCCAATCTGGGGCAGATGCAAAATCGGGTTCATGATCATTGTGATCACTAGCCCTACAAACGTGCCTACGGCGGCCCAATACGGCAACACCATGCCGAGCAGCAACATGCCTAAATCGAAGGAGATGGCGATCGCTGCAGCCGGCAGAAACTGCCCCGTTTGGGAAGTGAAATCCTTGAACGGCAACGGCAGAATCGTGATCGGCTTGTCGAGCAGAGCGCCCGTCACCGTTGGAACACCGAGGTAGATCGCTCCGAACACAATTCCGAGCACCGAACCAATCGAAAACACTCGCCAGCGCCAGGACGCTTGCTGTTGCATAGCTCGCTCGCCAGGCTCGGCCCCAGCACGCGCACTGCCTTCACTGTCCTGCTCTTCAGAGAGCGCCATGATGCCCTGAGCACCCACAGGCGCCATCGGGAATGGAAGCTTCTCGATGTCACTCGTCAACCGAAACAGGCCGTAGCCGAGAATCATGTTGTCGATGCGGCCAATCACCATGGTGAAAACCACAAGACCGATGACCGGCAGCCATTCCGGCAGAAACAAAGAACGCTGGTCCAGGACGGCAGGGTCGCTCGGAACAATCCACGTTGGCAGCTTGTCGGCGATGCCAGCGGCACGAGCGGCGTCAGATTGGGCGAAGAACTGCGCCCAAATTGCGCCGAGTCCGCCCTGAAATTGGCCTTGCGCCATGGACGCGGTCACGATGATGGCGCCCGCTAAGTAGAACAGCGTAAAAATCTCGGCACGCCGGAGATTCTTGTTGGCACGACGCGCCACCTCAATAAAGAGAATCACTGTCACCCACTGAGCAGCAGGACCGATCGAAAGGCCGGCGATCAGCGTCATGTAGATGGAGCCCGGCACCATCAGCAGCGCGACAAACAACGCGCCCGCAAACGCGGTCCAGCTGAAGCCATCTTCAAAAGTTCCCGGCACCTTCATCAGCGAGCGAAACTCTTCGAGCTCGGTATCGGGGCCGCGCTTTCGAGAGAAAAATCCAGGTTTTGAGGGTCGCGCTTCCGCCATCGTGTGTCCTAGCTCAGGCCTCCGTTGGGCCCAAAGTCTCGAGCGTCTCCATGCGGTAGTGCTCAATCATGTCGTTTGAAAGCGTGCGCCAAAGAAGGAACTGTTGGCGCAATTCGCGCATAAAAACGCCGTTGGCGCGAAACCAATCAGCCTGAGCGCCGCTCTCTCGCTTCACATGAATCGCCACCTCATCGACGCCCTCAATTTCCGAGGGCGATGCCATGAGCGTCATGTGTTGGGTGACGCCCAGGTCGAACGGCGCTAGCGCAAAGCGCCCGGTGAGTTCAAGATTTCCCTGAGCTCCGCGGCGGATAGCCACATCGGAGGCCGCAAAGCTTCCGAGCCCGGCATCATCGTGAGCGCGAAAGTGCTCAGCGAGAAAGCTCACAACCCCGGTGATGTCGTAGGCCGAAACAGTGAACGGAAACTTAAGCTTCAGATCATCTTGCTCGGGCGGAGGCAGGCGCCACGAGCGGGCAAGCCCTGGATTGGCGCTGCGCGAGGCTCGCACCGCCGGATAAATAGCTGACACGAGCACTGTCAGCATCACGACTCCGATCGCGAACAGTGAATTGGTCGACGAGAAGTTGATGGCGGCCGGCTTGATGTACCCGGCCTTGGCCAGGGTCGAGGCTCCCAAAGCCACGAACTGCGCCAAGATCTGCCCACCCATCCCACCGACTACCGCGTACACGGCTGCTTCCGCAAAGAACAAAACACCGACATGACCTGGCGAAAGCCCCAATGCGGAGAACGTGTAGATCTCCTTTTCACGATCGCTGATCGAGCCGAGCAACGTCCCAAAAATGATCAGACCACCGAGGAGTAGTGGTACAAACAGTGCAAAACCTCCCGAAATCTCGGTGAGCTCCGTCAGCAGCATTCGCTCCACGCCTGAAGATCCAGCCGCCCACACGGGCATCACGAGTGTCTCGGCAAGCTCCCTGCCCCGTGCTTGAGCATCGACACCTTCCCCAGGATAGATCGAGAGCGCAAACAACTTTCCGCCAAGCCGTTGCACAAAATCCGCCGAACCGACCACGACCTGATCAGCGCTCAGATGCACAAAATCGCGGGCCACGTCCTGGGCGAAGGCTAGCTCTGTCTCGCTCTTATCAGCCTGGATCTGTTCCGGGCCGCTCTCGAGAGCCTGAAAATTAACTGGCAAGACACTCTGACCGTCCACGTGCTTCAGGCTCTGAAGCACTGAAGTATTCAGCGTCCCACCGAAGGTCGCGCGCGAGCCGTTGACCACAATAGCTTGCCCGACTTTCAACTCCAGCACATCCCGAACGATGGGGGGCAAGAACACAGCTCCATCGCGGAGTGCCTGGCGCTTCTCATCTGGTGTTCCCTCGCCCAAGGTTGCCAGGAACTCGGGCCAAACCGCCATTTCTGCGTCCGTGATGCCTACCGCAGCATCGATCGCGATCGAGCGCCCATCGTCCGCACGGGCCACCGAGAAACGAACGTCAACGACCTTGTTTTTCGTGTCTTTCGTCAGCCAGTAATAAGGAGCCAACAGGCCGCCCGTGCCTTGCTGTCCAAACATTAGATCTTTCACGCCCTCGGGCAGCGGCGTGTAATCCAGCTGGTGCACAAGAATCGAAGCACGCGTATGGGGACTCTTCGGTCCCTCATAGCTGGTTCGGATTCCGACCTTCTGGCTAAAAGACGCAAAAACCAAGGTCGTGAAGGTCAGAATCACGACTGTGACGGCAGTGAGCGTGGTGCGCGTGGGTCGGCGGCGCATTGTGGACATGCCCATGCCCACCGCAGCCAACATGGTTCCCATGCGCGAAACCTCGAGCCCGTGCACGCCGAGAGCCTGCCCCTGCATGGCCTTCAGCTCTGTCTTGAACTTGCGAACGACGATGTAGATGACCAAGCTCGACAGGAGCAGAATCGCAAATGCCAAGAAGATGATGACCGGTGTCGCTGCAATTGCGAAGCCAGGGTGCATCAGATAAAGCAGACCAAACGTGCCCAGGAACATCCCAGTGAAGCCCGCGAGCCGTCCATAAATGCTGGTGGCGCAGATAATCAGACGTTCCAGCGCAAAGGCGAATGGAATGGCTAACAAAAGCAGCATCACGATGGCATGCACCAAATCATCCATCGTGTTTCTGAGGGGCAGATACACGCGCTGCGAGAGCGCTGCGCTGCGCCCCAGATCAGCCATTTTTTCCGCCAGATTGGGCTCTGTTTTGGCCTGCTCTTTGATGCGCAGTGCTCGACCGTGCAGCACCTCGATATCCGGGCTGGTAACGCCACGGATCCGAAGCTGGCTTAGGCGCGTCTCGTTCAGTTGCCAAAGATCGTTCGCGGTGTTGTTGGCGATCGAGAAACTTCCCGACACATCCTTGGGATCCAGGCCGTTGCCGTAGGGAGCCTTATCGCTGAACACGCCAAGCGCTGCCGGACCCATCACCTGGAAAATCTTGAGTCGCCGGTCGACGATCTGGTCAGACACGTACCCAAAGTACTGATCGCCCAACTGACCCCAGAGCGTGCGATTGTCTCTGAAGGGTGCATCCGAATTGGCCTTCAGAAGCTTGAAGCGTTTGGGATCGCTCTCGAAGCCACGTCGCGCCATCCAGCGATACTGATCGCCGAAGAAAAGATTCACGCGGATCAGCTCGGTGTTGAGCTTCACTTGGCCTTCTTGAGTCGTCACCGCCTGAATCCGGCCCGCGCCGTCGAACTGGCTACCGAAGACCATGATCTCAGAGTGGATATCCTTACGCAGGCCGAGCAGACGAAAGCGCCCGTTTTGATCGACGGCCTCCAACGCGAGGGGCTCAAAATCTGCGATCCCCTGGGCATCCTTGAGACTCGACCATGCCTCACCTGCAGTCGAAAACCCTGAGCTCCCCGGCCAGAGCGCAATCATGGCACCCCCCGCAGGACGATCCTCGGCCAGGCTGCCGCTCACCTGAAGACCCGCGTAATCTCCCGCCTGGGCACCTGCGTCCCAAGTCGGGTACCGGCTCAGGTTCACGGCGGCCAGCACGCGCGGCAGCGAGATCTCAGGAGAGTTAGCCGCCCGCTGCATGAGCTCGGTGGCTTCGACAGCTTGATGCTCAAGCCTGAGCCAAGCGAGCTCTTCCAGCGTATCGGAAGGTTGGCCGTCGCGCGGGCGGCGATCTGAGCCGCTCATCAAGGAAAAGTTGTAGATGCCGTACGTTCCCGCAATCGAGCTGGATGTCACGAATGGCCCAGGCGCGAACGAGAGGCCAAACAACGGATCGGTGAGTGTGCGCGGGTCGAGATGGGACAGCTCGTCGGGTTGCTCACGAGCGACCTCCCGCAACGCTCCGAGCAGCCTCCCGTAGTAGCCTGGAGCATCCGAACCGGCCGTGGGCAGCCGCCACGGCGTGAGCGCGTTGGTCCAATCACCAACGACCGGACCAAAGCTGCCGCCAGCATCTGACAAGTTATATTGCGCGTGGAAAACGACGAATAGTGGCTTCCCGTCCGGAGAAAGCGCCTTCCTAAGCGCGCTGCGCTGTTCATCCATTTCGACGAGCGCGGTCAGCTCATTCAGCCGTTTTTGAAAGCGCAGCGAGGTGGCTTCCTTCAGTTGCTCGAACAGCGTTTGGAAAAGCTTCGCAACACCCGAACCTGAGCTTTTCCCGTTCGGCAGCAGCGCTCTCTCCTTTACAAACCCCTCAAGCTCACCCTGGTGTAGCGCCCGTCGGATTTCATCCCAACGCAAAGCTTCCAATTCCAGTTCGTGCACCTGCGATCGAATAGCCAGGGCGCCGGAACGGCCGGCTTTCAGGCGCAGCACCTCCATCATCTTACGCACGTCGTCGCGCTTAAAATTCGCGACTTCCACCAAGGCACGCTTGAGCCACACTTTGGGCATGATTCCGCCCGGCGGATCGATCGCGCGGTCGAACAACAGACCGTTCTTGCTTAGCAAAAGATCCATCGCACGGACGTGGAGCAGTTCCTTCCGGTGCTGCTCACTGCGGCGAGCATGCTCGTCGGCATCCATCATCCACGTTTCGTAAACCTCGCGGGCTCCCTGGTGGTAGCGTGCTTGATTATCAAGAAAGAGGAGCACCACATCGCGCTTTGCTGGGTGTTGCTTCAGGGTTGCCGCGGCTTGAAGCAGCGCGGCAACGTTGGCGGCTCCACGGGCCCCTGGCGACAGCTCCGGTACGATTCCAAATGTGTCGTAGTTCGCTGAGAGCACTACAGCTTCGGCTTGACCTCCGGCACCCGCGAAACCGGGCGCTGATCCCGGAATGCGAGCGACAATGTTGCGCCCCTCCGTCCGCCGCCAGTGTGATTCGATGAACAGTTGGGCGCTCGAGTGATCTATTCGGAGATCCACTCCCGTTTGGCCTGCGGGAATGTACGCGCGCACCCAGTTAGCAGGAACGCCAGAATGCCTTGGCTCCGACGCAACGCTCTTACCACTGTCCCAAAAGAGCACGGCCTGCGCGCCGTACGCGAAGGCCCGCTGCCAGGCGCCAACACTATCATAGTCGAGTACGACGAGCGCGCCCTCAACCTTGCGTGCCCCGTAGTCCGCCAGCTCCCCGCGACCCAGATACAGCAAGGGACCCTTCAGCCCTTCGGGACCAGTGACTGAAAGCGCTGAAATATTTGGGCGAAGCGCATGCACCTCGATCCGTTGGCCATCGACGACAAGCTCCGCGCGCTCGGTCTCTATCTGCCAGACCGGCATGTCGATGAAGAACGTTTGCAGCCCAAGGCGAGTGAGCTGCGCGGTGATGTATTCGGCAGCCTCGTACCCGTTGCGGGAGCCCGAGAGCCGATGCGGATGCGAAGTGAGCTGTCGCAAGTCAAATAAGAACGCGTTCTCTTCGCGAGTGAGCGGGTCTGGAACAGAGCCGGCACCGGCCGCACCGGCCGCACCGGCCGCACCATTCAGTCCCGCAGCCAGCATGGCATCCGGCTCGGCACCTGCACCCGGGTCGGCACTTCCAGCAGCGCCTAACGCTGCGGCTCTTACCGCTGGTGAAGCGCTCGGTGCTCCCCCCGGGATTTGGACGTTGGCTTGCGGCGCCGATGCGGAGGCTGGCTTGCGGGCGGCATTGGCAGCTCCAGCGCCGACCAACACACACAAACATAGCCCTAGCAGGAGCAGAAGGCCGGCACGTCCCAACAATCGGTACTTCACGCCTCGCCTCCGATATTGCCGAGCTTGATCCGAATATTCTCGCGACTTTCGACGCGTTCGACGAGACCATCGCGGATCCACATGATGCGATCACACACATTGAGCAAACGATGATCATGGGTGGAGCACACGATGGTGACGCCCCGCTCGCGATTGATGCGCTGCAAGATTTCCAAGATATCCTGACCTGTCTTGAAGTCGAGGTTGGCGGTGGGTTCGTCCGCCAACAGGATCTTTGGGTTATTGCTCATGGACCGAGCAATCGCCACACGCTGCTGCTGGCCACCGCTCATCTCGATCGGGCGATGCCCCCAGCGATCCTTTAGGCCCACGAGATCGAGAAGCTCAAGCCCACGACGACGAGCTTCCTCAGGCACGACTCCCGCGAACGTCATCGGAACCGTCACATTCTCAAGCGCCGTCATGTAACGAATCAAATTGTAGCTCTGAAAAATGTAGCCAATTTTTTGGCAGCGCAAGAATGCCAGCTCCACTGCCGAAAGCTGCGCAACATCGACCTCATCGATCAGGATGCGCCCGCGTGTGGGAGCATCCAGTGCGCCGATCATGTTAAAGAAAGTGCTCTTGCCGGAGCCCGAAGGGCCCATCACCGCGATGAATTCGGACCGAAAGATGGTCGTCGCGACACCGCGCAGCGCGTACGTCGTGGCGTCACCCATGCCGTAGCTTTTTTCGAGCCCAAGGGTTCGGATGATAACCGCTTTCTTGGGGGCTTCTCTGGTTTGCGTTTCTGGCATCATCACTCGACCCGCATGGCTTCCATCGGTGAAAGTCGGGCAGCAACCCACGATGGCCCCACCGCCGCCAAAGCAGCCAAGAGAACGCCGACGACGAATGAGAACAACATTCCGAGCAGGAGCTCTCCGCCGATTCCACCAATTGAAAAGAACAGACCGCCGTACTCCGCTGCACCGCGCAAGGCTGCCAACACGAGCCCCAAAACTAGCCCGACAACTCCGCCGATCACGCCCTGTATCGCTGCCTCAAAGACGAACAGCATCATCACGAAGCCATCCATGGCCCCGAGGCACTTGATGGTTGCTATTTCAGTGAAGCGCTCCGTGACGCTCATCAGCATCGCGTTCGCGACGCCTACCACACACACCAAAAACGACAGCAGCACAAGCCAACGAAGGCGTTCGGGCAAGCCCAGAAATCCGCCCTCCGCACTTGGCACACGATCCCCAAGGATTTCTTCCAACCGTGCGCGATGCTTGAACACCTCAGCTATCGCTTGGATCCGGGGACCGTTGAGGTGCTTGGGAGCATTCACCTGCGCCAAAACTCCTGAGAGCCAAACGGCATGCTCTGCATCCTGCGAGTAGGCGAGCGTGGTTGGCAGGTCCACGTCTTTGGGCAACAGATTGAGTTCGCGGGCTACACTGCTTCGCACATCCGCTTCGAGCAAAAGCTCCGAAATCTTGCGCTCATCCCGGGCGTTTCTCGCAAACTCAGAAAGCTCGGCGAGGTTGCCGTTCTGTGAATATCCAAGCGAGCTCAAGGTGTTTCCAAAATCCGCTGGAGGCTCGGCCGCGACCACCTCAGCCGTGCGGTTAGGGAAGTGCTGTGAGAACCCTCGGACCGCTTCTTCGTGGCCTGTCGCGATCGCCGTGGTCAGCTGCTGAAGCTTCTCCATCTCTGAGGTCACGAGCTGAACGAGCTCGGGCTGATTGATCGCCGCGCTGCCCAGTTGGAGCTCGGCGAGCTTCTTGTTGAATCGAGCAAGCGCCGCAGGTTCCCGAAGGCTTTCAAGCAGCTCATCCGGTGTTAGATCTCCAATCAAGACCGCTTGTGCCGTGGGCGGCAGCTCCGTCAAGGATTCGCGAACCCTGGCAAGCCGCTCGGCTACCGCTTTGCCCCGTGCAAATTCACCGACATCACGCTTGGCCCAGCGCTGATACTCCGCGAGACGCGCGGGTTGACCCAAAGCCAGTGTTGAGACGATCTTCGCCGGGGAATCAGCGCGCGCCAGACGAGTGATCTGTTCACCAAAACCGCGGAGACGCGAAAGCTCGGTGTACGCGTTGCGTTCGGTTTGGCCCGCCAACAGCCCGTAAACCAGCATATGCACCAGAAAGGCCGTGGCGAGCGCCAAGATAGCGATCGTTACAGCCGAACGGAACATACGATACGACATCCCAGAAAGCGCCAACTGAATGCCGCGCGCGGGACCTAGAGCGACTTGGCGCTGGGCAATAATGGCTTTCACGAAGCCTCCTCGGGCTGGTTGAGCACTAGCACCACGACCTGCCGCTCCACCAATGAGCGGAGAAAGGTGACCACACTGAGCTTGGCTTCGTGAAACCTCACGCGATGCCGTTGAGCGAAACCTTCCGTGATCTGCTCAATCGTGCGCTGACCATCACAGGCTTCCCAAACTTCGCGGCCGAGGGAGTCGAGCGCGAGGCCCTTCTCCTGTCGAAATGGCAGAAGCCATCCGAAGGGTCCCCTCATCCACCACCGTTTACGGATTGGAACGTAGAGGATCAGAGTCTGTCCACGACGCTCCGCACGAACCGCACGATTGGCAGCTGGAACCAGATCGAGCATCTGGGAGGGGTCAAGCTTCTCCGGGGCCCGGGTCATGGTCGTGGGGGCGGCAGTGTACCTTCAAATCGGTGGGCCAAATGGGCGGTCTCCGATAGCCTGAGGACGAGACCTCGTACAAGGCGTTTTCCGCAGCACAAGCCCAGAGGCGGATCAGCGTCCGCACCTGTCGGCCCCGAAGCCGAGTGAACACTGGGGCCGGGTAGACGCCTGAGGCTTCTGTTGCCGGGTGGGCGCCATAGATCAGCTCCGAAAAGGCGCCAAATTTTAGCTTGGGCGCGTGGGTGCGGATCAGCCCCTGGCAGTCGCCTGTGAACCAAGAATCAACAAGGCCCAAGCGGCGAACCCGAACCCTTTGGGCCAAGACGGGCTCCCCCTCTGCATCTACTTCCTCAAATTCGAGCGCGGCATCGCACGGCTTGATGTCTGCCACGCACAACCGGTAACCCGAAGGAATGCTGACATCGATGTCAAAAGCTGCCCAGCGCAGCGCTTGACTGCCTTTGGCTTCCACCTCGAAGTGACGACAATACCATTGAAAGAACTCGCCAACCTCCTCCGCCTCCGACGAGCTGATCACGACCTCAACCAAGCGCTTCGTCTTGGTGTCGTAGCGCACCGCCCGGCTCACGACGGAACCCCGCGAAATAATGCGAAGCGCACGCCAGGCCCCAAGGCCCCTCAATTGCTCGACCCGCGCCTCGGGATCTTCCTTCTGAGCTAGCGAGCGCTGGTTATCGACCATGCGTTCAACATCGGGTTCGTTCTGACAATCCAGCCAATGCACTTCGAGCCGCTCACGGCGACGATCAACAAAGACGAGGCTACCCTTTTCTGAGTTCTTGCTGTGGCGAACCATCTCCCAATCCAGCGGCACGCGGAAGCGAAGCCCCATCCAACGTACGATCTCATCGGGACTTGTGATGAAGCTTGACATGAGCGTGGACGCACCCGTTCGGTACCCACGTGCGTGTAGTCGAAGAGTGCGGGATAATCCAGCCGTGCCCAAGTGTCTGCCTTACCTCTTCTTGACACTCGCCTTCGCCTGTCAGGCTGGCGTGCCTTCCACAGTGCCCGAAGAGAATAGACCACCGTCGTGGCCGCCCGGGCAAAGCATCGGAGGAAGCAAGCTCTGCACCTGTAGCGTGTGTGAGCTGGCTAGCTGTTGCGCCGACACGCCCGATCCGGGCAAGGCAAGCGATGAAAGCGAACCCAAGCCCCCAGAGCCTGTCTTTGGCCTCTCGATTTCAAGCTGTGCTTCGCGTTGCACACGCGCAACGTGGCGGGTGCAGCTTTCACGCGACTGCGGGGATGCACCACCCGTGGACTGTTGCCGAAGTCAGAGGATGTGAGCATAGGCCGCCGCCATGTCGAGCGTCCTCCCACGCAAACTTTATCCTTGAAAATCCACTGATAGGGGTGGTAATTTCAAGCACGTGGCCGTCGTTCGCTCGCGCCTTTTGGCGCAGGTTCAGCTCTCTTTGCGCCGCTTTCCGGTCACTTGACGGTTCTGGACGATGCTCGCTCACTATCACGGGCAAATCTGGAATGCGGCCGAGCTAGCGCGGTCGATGGGGGTTGGAGAGAACGCCGTCAGGCACTACCTCGACGTGTTGTCCGGCGCCTTCATGGTCAGGCAGCTGCCACCGTGGTTTGAAAACCTGGGCAAGCGCCTGGTATTCTTCTATCGAACCCACGCTGGCGCCGAACTCGATCTCCTGATCGTCCGCGGCACCCAACGCTACGGTTTCGAGTTCAAGTTCGGCGACGCCCCCCGCACCAACAAGTCGATGCCTACGGCGTTGGAAGACTTGAAACTAGACAAGCTCTTCGTCATCTACCCGGGCGCGCGCCGCTACGCCCTCGACCCACGCATCGACGTGTTACCTCTCGGAAGTCTAGCGGAGCTAGCGGCGTCTCGGATCTTGAGCTAACCGTTTTTGGGCGACCTCGGGTCCGCCGAGGGGACAATTGGCAGATCCCAGGTTACAACGATGAAGCATTGCGAGGCGCACGCAAAGGGCAGTTCTCGTTTCGCTTGAGTCGGGCGTACCGCGACTTTTACCGCATAGAAAAAGACACCGACGGTCGCGATGTCATCGAGTTCATTCTGGTTCTGGAGGTAAACAAACAAGCGAGACTGGCGGATGGGACTCAAATCGATCTCGAGTTACAGGCGCGGCATCACCCCGGTCTGCGTGAGCGAGAGCTTTTCTATTGGGCGCGCATGTACACGTCCCAGATCGGGCGCGGAGAGAAC
>Ga0163147_10003413_pt1 | contig 21278 bp, 12 predicted proteins | sample OliLakLV19MP6G1_FD_148597 | JGI IMG/M metagenome (GOLD analysis project Ga0163147, IMG submission 148597) | Freshwater microbial mat bacterial communities from Lake Vanda, McMurdo Dry Valleys, Antarctica- Oligotrophic Lake LV.19.MP6.G1 | ecosystem: Environmental > Aquatic > Freshwater > Lake >...
TTTTCCAGATTCCAGATTTGGGTCGCCAGTTTATCCACGAGATAACGATCATGCGTCACGAGCAGCACTGTGCCGGGAAATTTTTCCAGCACTTCTTGGAGGATTTCCTGCGCTTGAATATCAAGATGGTTGGTCGGCTCATCCAAGAGCAGGAAGTTCGCGCCATGCGTCCCTAAAATCGCCATCGCCAGCTTACCGCGTTCACCACCGCTGAGGTCGCCGACTTTCTTGAAGACATCTTCTTGGCGGAAGAGATACTGTCCCAAAATTTGCCGCGCTTGACTGATGTTCATGTGTTGGTGACGGATGAGTTCGTCCATCACCGTATTTTCTGGCAGTAAATCTTCGTGCGCCTGCGCGAAGTAGCCAACTTTCAGGCTTGCGCCAAGATCAATTTCACCCACCAGCGGCTTGATCTGCTGTGTAATCGTGCGGAGGAAGGTCGTCTTGCCGGTACCGTTGCCACCGATTAAGGCGACTCTTTCTCCACGTTCCAGCACAATATCATCGCTGGTAAATAAAGGTGCGTCGGGGTAGCCGATGCGTAAATCGCGCCCCCGCATGACGAGATCACCGCTGCGTAGCGTAGTTTTCAGGTTAAAGTTCAGCTTGGGCGGACGGCTGTTGGGCGGTTGCAGCGCTTTAAGTTCCTGCTCGGCTTCCATCACGCCCATCGGACGGGCATGACCCACGTCCAACTGCTCCGCAAGCTGCGACCAACTTTTAGACTCACGGAAGGCGACAATGCCGACTGACCGAATAGCGATCAAATCACGGCTGAGGCGGCGCAATCTGCCGACAGCCATCGCATTGGTGGAGGCGCGGACGATGTTGCGCTTGACGTAATCCAATTCCTTTTCGAGGCGTTCTTTTTCTTGCTGATACAAGGCGGCGCTGCGTTCATAGCGTTCTTCGCGCTGCTTCAGGTACGCGCTGTAATTGCCGCGATAGGATTCGATTCCGGTGCGGCTCATCTCCCAAATGGTGTTGACGGTTTTATCGAGGAAATAACGGTCATGGCTGACGATCAACAATGCGCCGTCCCATGCCCGTAACCGTGTTTCCAGCCATTCCAGCGCTTCGACATCCAAATGGTTGGTCGGCTCGTCGAGGATGAGCAGATCAGGTTTTTCCAGCAGCAAACGCGCCAAGAGTGCGCGGGTTTTCTGCCCACCGCTGAGATGGCGCAGCGGCAGTTCCCAATGCTGCGGTTTAAAGCCCAAACCTTCGAGCGTTTGTTTGATGCTGACTTCATAGATGTAGCCGTCACGCAGCTCAAACTGATGCTGCATCTCGCCATATTCTTCCAGCAGCGCGTCGGTGGTGTCGCCTGTCGCCATACAGTCCTCTAGTTCGCGCATACGGACTTCCATCGCACGAACTTCATCAAACACACCCATCATTTCCTCGAAAACGGTGTTGTCGAGTTCGTTGAAGGCTTGCATCGCTTCCTGCCGCAGATAGCCCATACGAACCCCTTGCGATAGCGTAAAGCCGCCATGCGAGGGTTCGGCGAGTCCGGCCAGAATCAGCAGCAATGTGGTTTTGCCGATGCCATTTGGCCCGACCATGCCGATCTTCGCGCCGGGTTCGACGCTGCCGTAAAGACCTGTGAATACGTCGAAGCCGCCAAAGGCTTGACCGAGATTATTTAACGTGAGAATTGCCATGTATCTTTTATTCCTTATGGATTGTGAACGAGTGTTTGTTTTAGCTTTTGAGCATAATGCTCTCTATAGTGGCGTAGTAGGTGAAACCGAGTCCTTCAGCAATGCCTTGCGAGCCGAGATTAACGACATCATGGCGATAGTGAATGAGACGCGGCCCGGATAGAAAATGAGCGCAGACCCTCCCGACGGCGGCTTTACCAAGCCCTTGTTTGCGATAATCGGGATCGGTGAGGACACCAATATCGATAAAGCCGCGCCATTCAAAAATGCTGGCGGCGGCTACAATACGTTGCTGGTCAAAAATCCCAAATGCGATTTCGTGGTCGATGCTTACGTCGCCCTCGTCCTTATCGTCTTCGGAACAACGCGCCAGAAAATCATCAAAGGCAGGTTGGTCGTCTGGTGTAAGCTGGCGCACGAGATAATGCGGAGCAGGCGTAAACGGCGTGAACTTTGCTGCTTCCAGCACGTACATTTTCATTTCGCTGTGATCTAATGTTTCAATGCCCCACACAGCATCAAAGCCCTTCGCGCTTAAGCAGGGATTAGTCGGCAGCGCGTCGATGATCTGCTGCACTTCAGTCAATAAATCCGGCGCAATTTCAATCACGATGCGTTGGCCTACCTGCCATAGTGTAAGCCAACTTTCTCGCGTCCGCTTATCTTTTATGATAAGGGTTGTCCCGGCTTGTTGGCTTACTTCCAATGATAGGTGGAAATGTGCCGCCCATACGGTATTGATTTGTGATAAAAGTGTTGTGGTCATCTTGTTTCTCGGATTAGTCCAACTTCTTCTCGTAGAATCGAACTGTATTGACGAGTTCAAAGCCGACGGATTGATAAAAAGCGATATTGTCCGGCTGTTCTGCACCGGTCATGACGGTAACGGTTTTTGCGCCACGCGCTTTAAAGCGGCGCAAGCCTTCCAGCAGAGTGGCCTTGCCTAATCCCTGCCGATGAAATTCATGGCGTGTGCCGACGGGTTCATAGGTGCCGAGTTGATTCGCCTCATCCAGCCAGCCCATCGCAAAAGCGGCGATTCGTCCGTCCGGCGCGAGGGTGACAATATCGAGTGTCGGGTCATAATCGGGCGCTTGCATAAACGGACGGTAATGTTCACTCCGCATTCGTGACTTGGGGCTAAACGCATCAAAATGGGCGGCGGCGCGTTCATCGGCATGAGCGAGCGTCATCGCATCAAGGAATTGAAACCCTCCGCTCAAGGTAGGTAGGGGCAGCACTTCGGGAAGTTGTTGAGCAAGTACCACCACATAATCACTGCCTGTAAAGCCTTTGCTTTCCAAATGCACGATGCGGCTGGTTTGATCGCGGTAGGCGAAAGACGCAACCATCCGGGGCGAGTCTGGCTGTTGTGGTTTACTCAAAGCTACTTCTGTCATCCACGTAATCATCGCATCAGCCATTTCGGTTTCGTTGGATGTGCCTTGCAGCGTATGATGGACGACCAGATCATATTCGCTATCGTCCAAATGTGCCCAACCATAAGCGACCACGCGCCCATCTTTTTCCCAGATGCGTCCCTTTTCCGTGTTCGGTATGCGGCTGTCACTTGTGTCGCAGAACAGGTCCCAATTCAGGTCGCCTAGATGAAAGCCTGAATAAGGTGCCGCGCCTTTGTTTTCAATCAGCAGATCCCGTATCTGCTGGAAATCATCCATGCCTGCGTAGGGGCGTGAGGTGAGTGTCATTTTTGTCCCTCTAACTTCAGTTTCCATAGTATCTTGTGAAGATGCTTTACCATTTCAAATGGTCTTGGTATAAGTGCGGATCATATTGATGGGTGTAAAGCCTGCCGCTTGATAAAAGGTAACATTGCCGTGATCTTCCACCCATGTACTCACGAGGGCAGTTTTTGCGCCCCGTGCTTTAAAGCGGTGCAACCCCTCTAATAAGGTCGCTTTGCCAAGTCCCTGCCGATGAAATTCATGGCGCGTACCCACAGGTTCATAAAGGCTGATTTTGTTCGCGGTGTCCAGCCATCCCATCGCATAGGCGGCGATCTTTCCATCCGGCGCGAGCGTTACAATATCCAGCGTCGGATCATAATCCGGTGCGGTCATCAAATGACGATAATAATCGCCCGTCATCCGTGATCTGGGACTGAACGCATCAAAATGGGCGGCGGCGCGTTCATCAGCATACTCTGGTGTCATCGCGTCAAGAAATCGAAACCCTTCGGGTAACGTCGGTTTGGGTAAATCAGCGGAAATATCTTGCCCAAAGACGACAAAATAATCCTTGCCGATAAAGCCTTGCGCCTCCAGAAGAGCGATCCGGCGGATTTCATCCTTGGAGGCATAGGCGGCTACTTGACGCGGTTTATCAGGCTGCGGCGGCTTGCTCATTGTAACTTCCGTCAGCCAATTGACCATTGTGTCGATTATTTGAGATTCTTCTGGGCTTCCTTGCAATGCGTGATGAACAACTAGATCATAATCGCTGCGATGGAAGTTTGCCCACCCCCAAGCGACGATTTGCCCCTCTTTTTCCCATAAACGCACTTTTTCCGTATGGGCAGACCCAGTGGTATCGTAGAAAAGCCACCAATTCAGGTCGCCCACATGATAGTCGGAATAGGGAAGGGCGTTCTTATTTTGAATCAGCAAATTCCGCATTTGCTGAAAATCTTCTAAGCCTTTATAGAGGCGTGATGTCATCGTCATTTTTGTTCTCGTTCGTAGAATAGCGCATATTTCGCTCTACTTATGTAGAATCTCGAAAGGTGTTGGAATATTTTGAACCACCAAGGCACGAAGAACACCAAGAATTTGAACTTAAATCTCTGTGTTCTCTGTGGTTAAATCTTTTCCAGTTTCTTTCGAGACTCACCATTTAAATCAATATATGTCTCGCTTATTTATGCCATGACAGCATCACGCAGTTCGACAGTGAGTTCGCCGTCTTCGACAACCCAGATTTTGTCCGCGAAGTTCTCCACAAAATAGCGATCATGCGAGGCCGCCAAAACAGTACCGGGAAAGTTCGCCAATGCCTGCTCGAATTTTTCCCGCGAGGGAAGATCAAGATGATTGGTCGGCTCGTCCAAAATGAGCAGATTTGCACCCCGCGCTACCAACCGCGCCAGCATCAATCGGGTGCGTTCACCGTAGCTGAGTTGAGCAATCGGGCGTAAGGAATCGTCCCCTTTGAACAGGAAAAAATGCAGAAATGAACGCGCTTCGGTTTCGCTCATCGCTGCATTGTGCTGCGCTGCGTCCATTTGAATTGTCGTCATGGGATTGGCGAGAGGGTCTAAGACTTCTTGCTGCTGCGCCAGATAGCCGATTTGAACACTGGTCGCAATCTGAATGTTGCCACTCAGTGGCGGAAGCTGTCCCATGAGGGTTTTAAGCAAGGTGCTTTTGCCGTGACCATTCGGCCCCATGAGGGCGATACGTTCTTTGCTTTGAATCGAGAGCGTCAGATTTTTCAGCAAGGGGGCGGCAGCGTTGTAGCCGATACTTATCTTGTCCAGCCGGATAGCGTCCCCGCGTACATGCGCGATGTTGCCAAATTCCATTTTGACCTGCCACGTCAATTTCGGCCTATCGACGCGCTCATCCGAGTCCAGATAGCGCTCCAGTCGTTTTTCTTTGGCTTTGGCACGCTGTGCTACTTTTTTAGCGTAACGGCGTTGGGTACTGTCTTTGGTGGCGTTTTCTTTTTTGATAGCTTTCGCCATCGTCTCTTTTGCATCGGTTTGCAGGCGGGTGATTTCTACTTGTTGATCTTTCCACTGTGATTTTTGCTTGCTGCGCTCACGATTGAGTGTATCGACATAATCCGAATAATTGCCGACGAAGACTCGCGCCGTCGCTGATTGAGGATCAATCGCCACGACGCGGTTGACGACGCGATCCAGAAATGTGCGATCATGGCTGACGATCAATGCGCCGCCGGGGAAATCGTGCAGCCAATTTTCCAGCCATTCCAGTGCATCAATGTCGAGATGGTTGGTTGGCTCATCCATAATGAGCAGTTGGGGACTATCTAACAGAAGGGCAGCGAGATTCAGGCGTGTTTTCTGTCCGCCGGAAAGTGTCCCTATAAGCGCGTCTAATGCGACATCGGCTAAACCTAGCCGGACTAACATGCGCTCGCCTTCGGTTTCATCAATGGCATAACCGAGTGCCGCCAAGCGATCTAACGCATCGTTATAGGCGGTAACTAGGGCGGGCGAGTCATCATCAGTAAGTTGATCTGATAGAGTGTCGAGTTCGGCTTGCACTGCGTTGAGTGCGGCGGCTTGTGGAAATAAAACATCCCGCACGGAGTCATCATCAACAGCGATTAAGCCTTGCGCCAGATAGCCGATGCGTACATCGGGCGGATTAAAGATCATGCCGCCGGAATCGGGCAATGTTTCGCCCATCAGCATACTGATGAGGGTGGATTTACCGCTGCCATTGGGGCCGATTAAGCCCACTCGCTCACCCGCATTGACTGTGAACGCGATATTTTTGAGTATCGGGGAGTCCATCCCCGGAAATGTTTTGGTGATATTAGAGACGGTTAACATACTGCATTATCCCTTATTTTTTTAGGACACAAGGTAATGTGTGCCTAAAGTGTGTTTCTGGACGAAGAATCAAAAAACGCTGCCAGGCAACTCCTTAAGCAGCGCGATTCAACTTTGCATGGTGATGGGATGATTTTTCTAGTAAATCACCGTCATCCAAGTGTGCTACTGAGGAAAGAATCCGAAGCAACATGCAGCGCACGAATCGCATCGCAATTAGAGGTTTGGTTCACCCTAAACTGCTGTTAGCAAACGCGCTGGTGCATGTATTCTCTCCTGATTAGTGTTGACACAAGACCGGGGGAGAAAGTTTTCTCAGCCGGACATGGTTAGTATAGGGTCAGGATGGTTCTATTGTCAAGTGGTTTAGGTGAAATAGTGTGTCTCAAGCAATGAAGATGCCTTATATAGGCAGCAGTGGGAGCGACAAGTAGGTCGCTCCCAACAACCACAGTTTCCATTACGCCATCGAGAAAACTTTTTCGATGCGCTCCATCGCCCAATCAATATCCTCGCGCTTGATAATCAGCGGCGGGGCGAAGCGCACGACATTATCATGCGTTTCTTTACTGAGTAAGCCTTCTTCTTTGAGTGCCTCACAGAATCGACGTGCGCCGCCTGCGGACTGCTTGAGTTCTACGCCGATGAGCAGACCTCTGCCGCGTACTTCATGGATGTGTTCACTTTCCAGCCGCTTGAGCCGACCTAATAAGTATTCGCCTTGCACCAGGGCGTTTTCGATCATGTTTTCTTCGACCAAAACACTCAGCGCTTCCCGCGCAATCGCCGCCGCTAATGGATTCCCGCCGAAGGTTGAGCCGTGATCGCCGGGATTAAATACACCCATGACGGCCTCGTCAGCCATCACCACCGAGATCGGATAGAAACCGCCGGAGAGTGCTTTGCCGAGCGTAATCACATCAGCGCGAACATCTTCCCAATGCGAGGCCAGCAGTTTACCAGTACGTCCAAGCCCGGTTTGCACTTCATCGCACACCAACAAAACGTTGTGACGATCACAAATCTCGCGTACTTGGCGCAGGTAGCCCTCTGGCGGCAGGACGATACCAGCTTCACCTTGAATCGGCTCAACCATAAAGGCAACCGTATTGGGGGTAATGGCGGCTTCCAGCGCGGCGGCATCGCCATAATCCACACCGACAAAGCCGGGCGTAAACGGGCCGAATCCATCACGGTACTGCGGCTCATCGGAGAAGCTGATAATAGTGGTCGTGCGTCCCTGAAAATTGCCTTTAGCAATAATAATTTCCGCAAGGCCATCCTCGACACCCTTGACCTTATAGCCCCATTTACGCACCATTTTGATGGTCGTTTCTACGGCTTCCGCGCCGCTGTTCATCGGCAGCATCCGGTCATAACCGAGCAGTTCACAAAGTTGCTTGGCTAAAAGCGGCAGTTGGTCGTTACGGAATGCGCGTGAGGTGAGAGGCAGCCGGGACGCTTGCTGAATAAGGGCGTTCAGGATACGCGGATGGGCATGGCCTTGATTCACGGCTGAATAGGCGCTCAGAAAATCGAGATAACGTTTCCCCTCAACATCCCAGACCCATACGCCTTCGCCGCGCTCAAGGACGACATCAATCGGCTTATAATTGCGAGCGCCATACTGTTTTTCCAGATCAATAAAATCTTGCGTGGTAAATTCCTGTATATTCAGCATACGTCCTTCTTTGCATTAGTTTGTCGATGAGCCTAGCATGGGCTGACCTTATTGGAATTAGCGTAAGTCTATATAAATTGCACAATTCAGCAGGTCAATTTACCCAAATTGTACACGAGACTCTTTATTATTAAAAGCAACTAATGCGGAATTTACGCATTCTACGGAATGACGCGATGATTGAACATCTCGTTGGCAGCTTTGACGAGGCGGCGCAGTTCTTCTTCCATATCGGCGGGGATGCCATCCTGAATAATGGCCTCACGGAATAGATCACGGGCGGTACGGATGGCATCTTGTCCTTCGCGCAGCTTGCGTAAGCCGGCCCGCATTTGATCGCGGGCATCACGACTTGGCGGGCTGGTATATTGAGCCGGGAAATCCCAACCCTGTTGGGCGGCAACGCGCCGCAGTTCGTCTAAAAATTCGTCTATGGTTTCGATTTGCATCGCCGCGCCGCGCTGGAGCAGGTCTTGGATCGATTGGCTGAGAGACGGCTCAACACCGAAATCGAGCGCTGTAATATCCTGATAGCGTCGCTCAACTTCAAGCTGGCTGCTGGGCTGGGGACGGAGGGTGGTTTTTTGTGGGCTTAATCCGGTAAAAATAGGATAGAGGATGCCCACGCACAAATTATGCACATCCATGCGGAAGAACTGCGAGTCGCCTGTTTTAACGCCGTTTTCAAGCTGGCGAGAGCTGTTTAGGTCGATGATCTGTAAGCGGCTGCCATCCCAATAGACATGCTCTAATTTATGGTCAAGATAAACGATGTTCTGACGGTGCGCCATCTGCAAGAATTGGGCGAATTGTAAGGCAAGCGCTAAGCCCTCCTCGGTTGGCAGCCGCCAACGCGTGTTTTGCTGGCTCGGCTTCATCAGGTAGAGTAGGTTATTGTTACGCGGTAAATTTTCTAAGGTGAGGTAAGGCCGCCAATCGCGCTCTGCGAAATCGGGTGTATGCTCTTTAAAGGCAGAGATGTTTAATCCGAAGGATTGAATATCGCCGCCGGCAGGCGCTTCGCTGTGGGTGGAGAGATAGCCACAATCGCGTAGTTTGACGATACTAGGACTGTTGGCAAGTTTAATTAGTAAGTCGGCTTCGCTGGAAAAAGCCCGATATTCCCAACGGATGTCGCCATTTTGCGATAAATGTTCGGAGCGGAGGACTTTGAAAGCGATGGTTTGCCCCGTGCGCTGGTCTACAGCGTCTAAAACACGGGCGTAATGACCGAGGGCAAAAGTGTCAATAAAGTTATCAATGCGGTAGAGTTCAGCCAGAGTTGTCATAAATGCGCCAGAATCGTGGATAATGGGTGCCAATGTACCATTTTTGAAAGTATTGTGGTAGGGGGCTTTGACGCTTAAAGTGGAGTCGTATAATATAGGAATAAGGTTGATTGCAATTTAGCAAGACGGCGTTGTTAGGCCACTTGCTGGATGTGATTGCGAGAGTAGAATAATTTAAACCAATATTTGAGGAGTCCGGGGAATGGGTGATCCGGGTCAGCCAATTCGTCTTCGCAGCAGCGCACGCACTAACACGGGCAAACTGAGGGACAATAACGAGGATAACGTCCATCTGTGGTCGCGTGACCATTTGGTGTTGGCGATTGTTGCCGATGGGATGGGGGGGGCAGCCGCCGGAGAGGAGGCCAGCCGAATCGCCGTCGAGACGATTCAAGAAGGTTTAGCCGATCCCGTCACCACCGAAACCGACCCTCAGATGTTCCTTGATGAAGATAGCCTGACAGACCGCATGAGACATGCTATCCGAACTGCTAATTTGACGATTGTCCAGCGGGCAGAGCGTTTTCCTGAATTTAAAGGAATGGGAACCACCGTTACGATGGTGATGGTGCGGAATACGTATGCGGTGATTGGGCATGTTGGCGACAGCCGTGCTTACCTTGTGGATGGGCGGGACGGGCATATTATTCAAGTGACCGCCGATCACAGCTTTGTTCAGGCGTTGGTTTCTGCTGGGCATATCAGCGAGGAAGAGGCCGAAGATCATCCGATGAAAAATGTGCTGTATCGGGCTTTAGGGCAAGCGCGGGATGTGGAAATCGACATTTATTATGAGCGTTTGCAAATTGGAGACCGTTTAGTGCTTTGCTCGGATGGCTTAACCCTGCACGTCAAGCCAGAAGAAATTGCCCAAATCACCCTCGCAGCGGATAACCCGGAAGAAGCCAGCCAAAAGTTAATCGAATTAGCCAATACACGCGGTGGGCGCGATAACATCAGCGTCATTGTGATTAAAGTAGAAGAGGATGATGCCCCAATCCCTACCCAATTGGATTACCAACTCTTGGACGACCCCACCATTATTTTTGGGAAAAATACACCACGTCCATTTAGTTCTTCGGAATCTTTAAATTCGCCTGCGCCGCAAGAACGCGATGGAAAAATGAGTTTGCGAGAAAATACCGATACCGCCACAAAAGCTCCCATTCAAAATTTTTCGCAGCCACGTCCCATCTCTTATCTACAAACGCCAACAAACTATATCGAAAGAAAAGGTGGTTTGTTAGAAAGGCTGTATGAGGGGCAAGATCGTTTTCTGCCAGAATAATAAAGAACCATTTTCCTACGCTAACCTGATGATTACCAATCGCTCAACCACCGTTTAGCGGAATTTTCGCGCGGATTTGGCTAGGTGGTGTATAATCCGGTAAATGTTGGCAATGTGTTAGAACATAAAGACGAAATGCTACCATAAATAGCACCCTAAAGGCGAAGCCATGTCGGATACCCCACCCCCCCAAACCGAGTTAACTGAGAATGACCAGCCAAGCGGCGGCTGGAAACAGCCTGCTACCCCTACTGCTTGGCGTGCGCCAGAAAAGACTGTTGACCAGCAGGGTTGGCGTGTGCCGACTTTGCCCGCTAACCTCAAAGAAGAACCCGCACAAACGGGCGCGTGGCATTTGCCCAGCCCAGAAGATACGATTTTTACCCCGCAGGATGTGATCGAGATCGCGCCGCCGCAAAACCCAGCGTCCGCTGCGCCGCCCTCTGTCCCTACCAGTGCATCGACTGTCATGGGAGATGCCATCGCGCCGGAAGATGCCCTTTTTGGCGCGGCAAAAGCAGCCTCCTCAGCATCGGTTGCTCAGACAGATGCCCCCGTTGCCCCAGAAGACCTGATGTATATGTTGGAGCATATCGACGAGAAAGACGACGATTTCGATACGCTCCACATGAGCGAGTTGGTGGCGCTGGCGAACTTGGCAGACAGCCAACCGATGGAAGTCCTGCTCGGCGCGGAGTCGCCTATTTCGGCGGCGCAGGCAGCGGCTAACTTCAAAGCAGAGTCCGGCCCACAAAACGCGATGCTCTCCCCAGCCGAGCGTTTGGCGCTTAAGCCATCGCCTGATGATCCTGGTGAATATGCCCGCCAGCAGTTAGCACTTTTGGGCGGGGGAACAGCCGCCACGCCCGTCGTTGCGGATGTTACAGGGGCAGCCAGCGCCAGCGGAACAGCCGAGATTGATCCGGGTGAATATGCCCGGCAGCAGTTGGCGCAGCTTGGTGTTGGCACGATTCCTGTGGATTCCGGCATTTCCGCCCCGGCTACACCTGTTTTAGCAATAGCACCCGCTGAAGCGCTTAACCCGCGTGAACAAGAGCTTGCCCGTCGCTATCATGATACGCAGGACAAAGTGCAATCGCTTCGGCGTATGATGCAAGCCGGGCAGATTTCCCCTGACGACTTCCAAGCCCAACTGCGCGATTTGATGATTTTGGATGACGATCAGCAGTGGTGGATGATGGGTGTCGAGACGGACACTTGGTATAAATCGGATGGGAGTGATTGGGCGCAATCCACGCCGCCGGTTTTGGTTAAAGAGGAACGGATTAAACGAGTGTCCGCCCGTGACTTAAGCGGAATAGTCCAACAGCCGCTGGATTATCTGCCGGATTCACAGCCGCAGCAGGCCGCGAGTGGATATGAAGAAGCGAGTTCTCCGGCGAGCGAAATTCGGCTAGACGAGAATTATATGCCGCTGCCGAATCAAGTTCCCGTCAACGACCCGGATTTTACCGTCCCGAATCCGAATGTGATCGACCTGAACACGATGCGCGTTTCCGAAGCGCCTACCGTGCCGGGTTCTTCCTTTACGCAGGATACCGTGCCGGGGACGGCCTTTAGCGACCAGACGGTGATGGCGACACCCGTTAGTTATGGTAGGGTGGAAGCGCCGTTTGATGAGGGGATTGATGAACCGCCTGATTATGATGTCGAGCAGGATGCGCCCATCTATGAGGGTGCTGCCGAGCGTCAGCGTCAATCGACCTTCCGCACGTTGGCTTTTATCGCGGCTGGATTAACGATTTTGGCTTTCCTCGCGGCGGGGGCATTTATTGTGTTCGCGCTGCTGTGGTATCAAGGGATTGTTGACACTTGGAAGCCACAAATTGCGGCCTTGGCGAATTATGAGCCACCTTTCCAGACGATTGAAATTTTGGACAGCACCGGCGCGGAGATTGCCACATTGGGGCGCGAAGGCGCGGATCGGCGCGATGTGACTTTGGAACGGATTTCACCGTATTTTATTCATGCCGTGATTTCGCTGGAAAATGAGCGTTTTTATGAAGACCCCGGTTGGGATTTTTTCGCTATCTTACGGGCGTTTGGTCAGAATCTTGCGTCGGGTGAAGTGGTGGAAGGCGCAAGCACGATTACGCAGCAGGTGGCGCGTAACTTCGTCATCCAGAGCGCGGAAGTTTCCGCCGAGCGCAAAATTGACGAGATTGTCGTCGCCGGGGAACTGACGCGCCAGTACAGCAAAAATGATATTTTAGAACTTTATGTCAATGAAGTGGGCTTTGGCAACCAGACCTTCGGGGTGGAGGCCGCAGCACAGTTTTATTTCGGCATTAGCGCGGCGGATTTAAACCTGCCACAAGGGGCGATGCTCGCCAGCCTAATTAGTGCGCCGTCATTAAATAATCCCGTCGTCAATCGTGAATTTTCGTTTGATTTGATGGAACTGACGATGGAGCGCATGGCGGAAATCGGCTGCCTGACTTTCCAGCATGATGCGCCGAATTTGGCAGCAGGCCAGCCGTTGTGTATTACCCAAGAAACGTTGGATAACGCCCCAGTGCCTACCGATACAGCGACGGTGGAAGTACGCGAATATCTGCCGCGTGACTTTAGCATTGACTATCCTCATTTTGTCCAGCTTGTGCAGTCGCAGCTTGAAGAATATTTCGGCGCGGATCAGCTTTATCGCGGCGGTTACAGCGTGACGACGACGTTGGATGTGGTTTCGCAGGATGCGGCACAGGCACAGTTAGAAGCGGCAGTGCAGCAGTTGGGCGGCACCGGTGTAAACACAGGGGCGGTTGTCGTGATCGATCCGCGTGATGGCGCGGTGCTGGCGATGGTCGGCAGCCCGGATTTCAACAATGCCGATATTGGCGGACAGAACAATTACTCGCTGACGTATCGCCAGCCGGGTTCTGCCATTAAGCCCATCGTTTATGCCACTGCCCTACAAGGGGTTGATTTTAACGGCAATGGTGCGATTGATGTGGGTGAATTTATGACCCCTGCTTCAATTTTGTGGGATGTGCAGACGACATATGATGTTAACGGGCAAAGCTATACGCCCGTCAATTTTGACCGCCAGTATCATGGCGCAGTGCCGCTGCGTTCAGCACTGCAAAATAGTTATAACGTTCCGGCGATCAAAGCCTATGCTTTTGTCGGGAATGAGCCGTTTGCACGGATGGCAGAGGCGATGGGGATTCGCTTCCGTCAGGATGCCATTTTTGGCCTGCCTACCGCTGTGGGCGCGACGGAAGTAAGCCTTTACGATTTAACCGTCGCTTATGCCACGATTGCCAACAACGGCAGCCGCCTGCGGCCTTTCTTCATCCGTGAAATTCGGGATGCGGATGGCAATCTCATTCCGCTGCCCACTCGCGCCGAGCCAGTGCAGGCTATTTCACCCGGTACGGCTTATCTGCTGCAAAATATTTTGAGCGACGATGCCTCGCGTCAGCCTGCTTTTGGCGCAAATTCCGCGCTGAATATCCCCGAAATCGCGGGTCGGGTCGGCGCGAAATCTGGAACGAGCGATGGCGTGCGCGATTTGTGGACGGTTGGTTTTACGACCAATCGTGTTGTCGGCGTTTGGATGGGCAATAACAACAATGCGCCGACACAAAATCAGGCGGCCTCGTTAGCGGCTGCGCCTGTTTGGAATCAAGTGATGCGGGCGGCGATTCAAAACCAATCTGTGCCTAATTTCGTCCAACCGAATACTGTGATTGGTCCAGCGCAAGTTTGTTCGCTCACGGGGACATTGGTCGATGCGACCTGTGCGCCGCGTCGTAATGAATGGTGGCTCAGCAGCCAGCAGCCGCCCGCGACGGCTCAGGGTTTCGTGACGACCTTGAATATCGATGGCTGGTCGGGATTGATTGCCAACGATATTTGTAACCAAAATATCGTGACCACAACTTTTGTCAACATCAACGATCCGTTTGCGGTGACATGGCTGAACACGACAGCGCAAGGGCAGCAGTATGCTCGGCAGGTCGGATTGGTTACGCCTGTACAATCCGCGCCGACGGTTTCTTGTGATGCGAATACACCTATTCCTGTTGCCAATATCAGCAGCTTAAGCGGCGATCAAACCGTGACTGGGACGGTACAAATTTTGGGGCAGGCGACTGCGACGGACTTCCAGAGTTATTCGGTTGAATTTGCATCAGCCGCCACGCCAACGCAATTTTTGGTGATTAACAACGCCAATACGCAGATGAGTGCGCCTGGTTCGCAGCTAGGGACGTGGGATACGACACGCATTCCGAATGGGGATTATGTCGTCCAGTTGACGATGATTTCTACAGGCGGACGGCGGATTACGCGACAGGTTCAGCCTGTGCGCGTGAGCAACATTCCACCAACGCCGACCCCTGCGCCTGCGACAGCCATCCCACTGCCGACGCTGCCGCCTGTTTTGGTGCCGACCAATCCGCTGCCGTTTGATAATGCGACGCTGCCGCCGCTGGGCCCCGCGCCGACGGTCAATCCGCTAGGGAATTAGTATCGAGGTTTTATGGAGGGGTGCAAAAGATCGCATCCCTCTTTGTTTTTATGTGTCGTCTTCGTCGGATGTTTTCTGCTGCATCCCGTCGAAGTAGCCGGAAAGCCATTTGATGGTATCAATCGCACTTTGAGGCTGTTGATCGCCCTTCAAGAGGCCTCGTTCAATATCGTCTCCGCGTCGTCCGAAGGCTGCTTTGCTGCGGCTGTCCGCCATTAAAATCACAATTTGAGCGAGTTCTTTGAGGTTTTTCGCCAATACTTTGCGCTCGTCGGGGGTGAGTTCGGACTGGCGCGAGTCTAATTCGGCACGAACCGTCGGCTGATCGAATGCGATGGCCTGCCGTCCGTCGCGGTCAAAAGAATCGGAGATCGTCTGGAGGATCGTATAGGTTGTGCCGATGGCATCCGCGAAATCTTCTAAAGAGCGCTTGCCGAGCATTTTACGGACGGCGAGTGTCGTCTGGGCGATGGCGTGGACTTCTTCGAGAACGCGCTTGCCGTCAAGCGTTTTTTCCAATGCCTGTAAGCGGATAGTGGGCTGGGTGTGAATCCAGTCGCGCCAATGGGTGATGAGGTAGAGACGAGTCGTCGCGCTCCATTGAACACCTTCCCACAGGCGCAGGAGATTTTCAGTCAAGGATGTATCTTCGGGCAGGGCTTCGATGAGGGCAATAAGGCGTTTGCCGGCGGGACGAGCGATGGTTTCCGATTTGGTTTCGGTGGCGGTTTGCAGCATACGCCATAAGATTTCTGGTTGCAGCATAGGCGCTTGATTTTGGTGAATTAAACGGGCGACTTGCTCAATCAGTGGCAGCATGTTTTTGTGCCAAGCACGATTAGCGATGAGACGGAGGTAGGTGTTTACGGCTTGCTGCGGTGTGATCGTTTCGTCGCCCATCACCTGCCCGACAACGTTCAAAACCTGATCTGGCGGTAAGGCGCTGTTTTGGAGGGCGGCGGTCAGCAGCGGGAAAAGCGCTTCATGTTGGGCAAGCTGTGCGACTAATAGACGGAAAAGATCGATTTGCCCGGCGATGATGGCGAGCGTTAACAGACGTTCCAGTGCTTCCGGCATCAGCCAACTGCTTCCATCCGTCGCAAGCTGCGTTAGGATGTGACTCGGTTGGAGATAATCGGGGACGGTATTTACCACGCCATCGGTGGAAAGTGTCCAGAGAAAGTCGATATTAGTCAAAGTGATTACAGCGCTTATATGATCTCTAACGGCCTGATGCAGCAGCGCTAAGGCGATTTCGCGGCCTAATGCAAGTGATGTTGTAAACGCTTCGGGATTATGTTCGCGTAGCGCTGGGCCAAGCGGGTAGGGGAGCGCCGCGACGATGGACAAATCATCCAGCAGCATCTCTAATGACGCGGGGAGTCTTTTGGAGGCCAACATCAAAAGTTGATAACCTAAATCCCCATCGTCATAGGTGCGTTTTTGCGCTGCCAATAAGCCTTCTTGCAGCACTTCGCCCAATTGATAGGCGGCGGGTTCACGGGCGATCAGCTTCATCCAGCTTATCAACGTTTCGCCATCGCCGTCGTTAATGGCGACTCGCAGCGAGACAACGGCAGCCGTCTGTAAACGAGGCAGCCAGCGTTCATTCATCTTTTGGCTGAGGTGGGTGCGAATAAACAGATAGACTGAATCGGGTTCGGTTTCCAAGGCATTTGTCAGCACTTGATTCAGTAGTTGGTCGAGTTCCGCGTCTTCGTCCATCGCCCGTGCGACCATCTCCGCCGCTTCGGTATCGCGTTCTTGTAGGGCATGATAAAGCAGGCGTTCCGCATATCGGCCTAAAAGTGCGCCTGCTGGGGGTGCGTCCCCTTTGATGACGGCTTTGATTTGCTCAATGGCAACTGTGTGATCGGAAAGCACCTGCACATCAAGCAGATAGCGTTCTGCGACTTGCGCGAGGCCATCTTGTAGGGATTTTCCGGGCATGAGGGTGGCAGCCATTAAGTCCATTGAGCGCAGTTCAGCCGTAAAAGATTTGATGTCTCCCTGCCAGAGCGCAACTAAGGAGCGCATGTAAGGCGAGTCGAGTAGGGTGTCTGGCAAGTTGATGCCTGCCTTGAAATCGACAATCCAACGATCCGTCAGTATGTTGGTTTCGGTAAAGATGATGCGGGCTGATGTTGGAAATGTGACGACATTCGTAGAAAAGGTAATCTCTAACCGTGCCGGGGCAGGCAGCAGCATCATTAAACCTTGTACAAGGTCCAGCCGCGCTTCCGCATCGGATGAAAATCCATAAATGAGCAGGCCGCGCTCATCTAAAGCCGCGCCCAACATCTTGAGTATAATTTGCATGTCGCCATAAATGGGATCGGCTAACATCTTATTGAATAACAAAAGTCGTTTGTCTGCTGTCCACGTAAGGGTTGGCGGGAGGTCTAAAGGCTTTAGGAGTTGGGGGGTGTCCTGCTGCATAAAATCAATTAATGTGGGTTCTTCCAAGATTTCAATCAGTGATTTGATGCTGCCCGCCATCGCTTGGAGAGCCAAGCGCGGGAGCAGGACGTAATGTGTTATGGAGTGTTCACCATTATGCGCCCGCGCCAGAATAAACATGTCGCTGATGCCGGAAGCATTGCCAGCGGCATCAAAAATGCCGACGGCATAAGGTGATTGCGGGGAAACATCCACCGAAACGCAGTCGCGCAAGGCGGCGGCCTCTTCTGGCGTTAAGTTTTGACTTATTGCCAAGAGTCCCGACGACCCATAGATAAAATGTGCCAAACTGCTCTGTGGATAAATCATAAATCCCCACTGATGCGACTAACCCGCAGCATTGTAGCGGATTCTTAAGGGGTTTGCATATCGACAGCGTTTGGTTTAGCCTGCCACGAATTGAATCGACTCTTCAAAAAGGCTAATATCCTGACGGAAATCGTCGGTAAGTGTGTGGCGTATTGAAACCCATTCGCGCCAAATAACACCTTCGCCGGGTTCAAACGGGTGCATGTCCTCATGCGCTCCAATCAGCGCTTTGACCTTTTCTTCGGGGAGTTTTATCGCCACACCTTTGCCAGCGACAAACGCAAATACCCGTCCGCCAACTTTATAAGCGGGATAGCCGAAGGCTTTTCCACCTTTAACGCCGGGAATGGTGAGCAGAAGATCATCAAGTAAGGTTTTTTGTTCGGGGTTAAATTTTGTTTCCATATATAGTCCTCAATCAAAATCGGTGGGCAAATCGGGGTTGCGGTGATGCTCAAAAAAGCGTTTAAGCTGCCCCATCGTGACACGCCCTTGTGACAAATCCGTCGGAAGTTCATCTTCACGGAAGAAAGCGACTTCTGACGTTTCTAGGCTGTTTGTGGCCTCGCCGCCCGTGATTTCGCACAGGAAAAAGACTTTGTAGATATAAAACATATCCGGCGGATGTCCGTGCTTAGTCTTATCAAGAAGCGCGAGGAGTTTCGTCGCTTTGACGATGTAGCCGGATTCCTCATATACTTCGCGCACAGTGCTTTCGGCAGGTGTTTCGTTTACATCTGCCCAACCACCGGGCAGCGTCCAACGATTATTATCCAACGTCTCGCGCACCATCAAGAGCGCATCGTCTTTAAAGACTACGCCACGCACATCCATGCGGGGTGTCGAGGGGCCATACTGCTGCGCGAATAAATCGCGGACGATACTTAAATCAGTGTCGCTATAAGTGGCGACGATTTCCGCCAAAATGTCGGTAATTTGTACGTAGCGCTGCTTATCATAAGGATTTTGGGTGTAGTTCAGCCCGGTTTGCACGATACTTTGCAGGGATCGAGTCCATTCCAGCCATTTGGGTTCCAAGGTGATCTCCGAATTTATCGGGTGAGAAAGTGGGGCATCCTGTGTGATGCCCCGAATGAAGATTTAGCGATTCGCAAAGCGGTAGCCGACACCGCGTGAGGTCAGGATATAATCGGGTTGTTCGGGGTTGGTCTCTAATTTTTGGCGCAGATAATGTACATACAACTTGAGGCTGTCGATGGCATCACCATATTCTTCGCCCCATGCTTGGGTGACGAGTTCTGTGCGAGTGACGACGCGCCCGGCATTCCGCACCAAGACACCGAGCAGATTAAATTCTTTCGGCGTGAGATGTTTGATCTCGTTGCGGACGTAAACTTCGCGGTTCATAAAGTTCACGCGGAAGTCGCCGCCATCGAAGATCAGTTCTTCGCTCATGTTGGGGCGGGGGGAGCGGCGTAGGTGCGCTTTAACCCGTGCGACCAATTCATCGTTATCATAGGGTTTGACAACATAATCATCTGCGCCCATTTCTAACCCTTTAACGACATCTTTAACATCGCTGCGGGCGGTGAGGAAGATAATCGGCACATCAGACATTTCTCGCATCCGTTTGCAAACTTCCCAGCCATCCATATCTGGCATCATAATGTCCAGCAGCACCAGATCAGGCTGGTAACGATAGGCTTTCCGTAGTCCTTCTTCAGCGCGATAGGCTTTTATCACCTCGAATCCGCGCCGTTCCAGCAGCATCCCGATCAACTGTACAGTGGGTTCTTCATCATCGACAACCAGAATTTTTTCTGCCATAGGATTGTTTGCTCCGTTAACCTGCGCGGTACAAAGTACTAACTGAATAAACACAATTTATCACGGTACGATATAGGGCGCAAGTGGGTAGAACGTAGATATTACGTTTGTATGTAGTTTAAGGGGACGGATTTCCGCTTAATTTATAACCTATTTGAGGTATTTTGTTTTATAAACGTTTTTTTATAGTTAGATTAACCTCAGTTTTGGATAGCGCACTTTGATTAACTTTTATAATGTCCTCATCCCCCGACCCCTTCTCCATTGCATGGCGAAGGGGAGAAAAACGGTTCACAATGGTTCTTTAAGTCCCCTCTCTACGAAGTGGGGAGGGGATTTAGGGGTGGGGATAGAATGAAAACACTGTCCGAAACTCAGGTTAGATTAGAGGTAGGCGAGGGGTGTTTTTTCGGTTTGAGGATGTGCGATGTTTTTGTAGACGAATTTTGAAAGTACAATGACGCGATAGGATGGTTAAAATGAGAACACAAGTGTATTTGGGTCAAGGTGGGAGTGACCAATGTGTCACTCCCAACAGACGTACACAAATCAGCAGGACTTTCGCTTACCTCACCCCCCGGCCCCCTCTCCAATACTTGGAGAGGGGGAGAAAAACGCATCTTGAAGTCCCCTCTCCATGCAATGGGGAGGGGATTTAGGGATGGGGTAAATGCGTGAGCGAAAGTCCTAATCAGATCACTTCTTTTAAGAAAGGCCAAATAAAATTATGCTTTCCGATCTTGCTATTGCCCAACAAGCCTCCCTAAAACATGTTCACCAAATTGCCGATCAGATGGGGCTGACCCCTGATGATCTGGATATTTACGGCAGCCCTTATGTGGCGAAATTCCGGCTCGATGTGCTGGATAAACTGCGTGACCGCCCGAATGCCCGTTATATTGATGTGACGGCGATAACCCCGACTCCCCTAGGTGAGGGGAAATCGACGACCACCGTCGGATTGGGGCAAGCCCTGAATCTGATTGGCAAACGCTCCGTCGTGGCAATTCGGCAGCCGTCGCAGGGACCAACGTTTGGCATCAAAGGCGGCGCGGCGGGCGGTGGCTATTCGCAGGTCGTCCCGATGGAGACGTTTAATCTGCATCTGACGGGCGATATTCATGCCGTGAGTGCGGCGAATAATTTGCTGGCGGCGATGATTGATAACCGTTTGCTGCGCGGGAATCCCCTCAATATCGACCCGGACAGCATCACCTGGAAGCGCGTTCTGGATGTGAATGATCGGGCGCTGCGTGACATCATCATTGGACTCGGCGGCAGAGTCGAAGGCGGCGTGATGCGCCAAACAGGATTTGATATCGCCGTTGCCAGCGAAGTGATGGCGATTCTTGCCTTGACGACTTCACTCCAAGATATGAAAGAACGCTTTGAACGGATTGTGGTCGGCCTAACAAATGATAAAAAGCCGGTGACGGCGGCGCAAATCGGCGCGGCGGGGGCGATGACGGTCTTGATGAAAGATGCGCTGCGGCCTAATCTGCTGCAAACGCTGGAGAATACACCCGCCATTGTCCATGCGGGACCGTTTGCTAATATCGCGCATGGTAACAGCAGTGTTCTGGCGGATTTGATCGGCATAAAATGTGGCGATTATCTGGTGACGGAATCCGGTTTCGGCGCGGACATCGGCGCGGAGAAATTCTTTAACATCAAGTGTCGCTACAGCGGCCTTAAGCCGGATGCGGCGGTGCTGGTCGTCACAGTACGGGCGCTCAAAAGCCACAGCGGACGCTTTAGAGT
>Ga0163147_10003421_pt1 | contig 21230 bp, 14 predicted proteins | sample OliLakLV19MP6G1_FD_148597 | JGI IMG/M metagenome (GOLD analysis project Ga0163147, IMG submission 148597) | Freshwater microbial mat bacterial communities from Lake Vanda, McMurdo Dry Valleys, Antarctica- Oligotrophic Lake LV.19.MP6.G1 | ecosystem: Environmental > Aquatic > Freshwater > Lake >...
GCGTGGGGCACCACCACCAGCAGCACCGGCAGCCTGCCACCGATTGGGTTTACCGGGCATTACCTTGATCAAGAGTCGGGGGACTACTACGCGCAGCAGCGGTACTACCGGCCGGGGTTGGGGCGGTTTAGTCGGATTGATCCGTGGGAAGGCGATGCGAGCAACCCGATATCGCTGAACAAGTACCTGTATGGCAATGGGAATCCGACCTTTTACACAGACCCGGATGGGCGCTGCGGTGTTGCTGGCATAGCGCTGCGCTATACGGGGTGGATTGGAGTTTGCAACGCCATAGATTCTCGGATGATCGGCACCAACGATGCCGGTGCGATTCAGGAGTATCGCGAGGGGCAGGGCGTAGGGATCCTGCGCTCGCTCAAAGATTCCGTCGTGGGTGCCGCCCAACTGGCTGGCGATCTAGCCGTCTCGGCGCGCGAACGGATCACTGGCGAGGACTTTGGTGCCAGCGATCGGATTGGCGCGTCAGTAGCTGGCGGTATCGAAGTGGCCTCATCACCGCGTTTGACGATGACTGACTACATCGAGCGCAACGTCAACAAATTCGACGCAGCGATTGCAAGTCAGAACTACGCCGCTGCAGGTAAATTGACCGGGCAGGTGTCGGTGGACGCAACCGGAGCCGTGACCGGTGCGGGCGGCGCAATTCGCGGTAGCGTCGCGCTGTCCCGGAAGTTTGTGTCCGCGACGGCTGCAACGGAGGGGCGACTCGCAGCGACGGTGGTAGAGGGCGCTGATGCGAGGGCGGCGGCAAGGTACCTAGACCCAAGTGTTGTGGATGATCTTGAGGGCGCCTATGGGGCGGCTGGAAGTGTCGTTGAAGCCCCTCCAGTGCTTCGAAATCAGGCAGCAGGTAACGCGGCGAGGGATGCCATCGCCAGTGAGCGCCCCGGTAGTTTGATTGAGCAGAATTTCCGAGTCACTGGAGGCTTGCGAAGAGTCGATGTGCTGGACGGGTCAGTGGCAATCGAATCAAAGGTTGGAAGGACGAGCCTCACGTCCGTGGTTCGACGAGAGCTTGCTCGTGACACTAAGCTCTTGAGAACCGGTCAAGTTGATTCTGTTGAGTGGCATTTTGGAATTAGCCCAACGACCGGCAGAGGCGGACCGACGGGTCCGTTGCGGAACAAGCTTCAGCGTGTGGGAATTCCCGTCGTCGAAAAGGCGTTGGAATGAACATTAAGGAATTTCAGCAGTTGCTGGATGGCAGATTCACAGGGTCTCTAGGAGCTGCAAAATTTAGAAGACTCAGCCTTGGGACATGGGTTCGGTGTATTGGTGAAGTCGTTTCCGTGGTCCAAGGCCAAAGCCACAGTTCGAAAGACATTCTTTGTGTCAATTTGGGTGTCCACTACAGCTTCCTGCCTAAGGCAGGAAGCAGCAAGCCGATCAAGCTCGGCACGATGAGCATCATTGATTGCGAAATCAAACTCCGATTGACTTCAAGCATGGACGATCATGATCAATGGTGGCCTCCTGATGCAGAGAGAGTCGATGAGATTGACAGACTGATTTGCGATAGAGCGCTTGTGCAATTTGATGAGTACAGGCTTCCAGGCACAATCAGCGAGTTGCGACCAGACGATATCGCCAACGGAGAAATGGGATTGTTGTATTCGTTGACAAGAGTTCGGGCGCTGCTGCTGATGGCTCGAGTGCACGAACATTTGGGTAACCCGGAGCGCTGCCGAGAAAGTGCAGAGATGGGACTAAAGTTTGCGGGAATGGCGGTTGGACCAAAAAAGGAACTTCGGATGATCATCGAGAGATCCGCAAGGGAAACCTAGGTCCGGGAGCGCTCGGGGTCACCATTGCGCCACCACTGTCAACTGGCACGATAACGCTTCTCCCGCTCGTGTTTCGGGTTGAGTGATCCTGCTGACCCGCTTCTCGCTGGGTCAAGGCTCGGGGTCAAGGTCTAGCAATGTTGCATCGAGCGTCTTTAGCTAGGTCAGTCCTGCCGCTTGCGCCGAACGAAGAAGCCCGGGGTCACGTCTTGCGAAGAAGCGCGGGGTCACGTCTTGTATTGCCACATTCCCTCACGACTTGCCCCCGGTGATAGCAGCGAGTTAATCGCAGCTTCTACGGCTTTTCCAAGCAATCGTTGCTAACAACCCCGCCTTACGCGGCGCTCGCCTACACTTCGCGAATGCGCTGCTCAATCACTCTGCTGCTCATCGCACTGCTGCCGTTGACGGCGGCTGCCTAGCGCGCACGGGGTCTCGCGAACGGGGTCTCGCGAACGGGGTCGCGTCTTGCATTGCAACTTTGCTGCCCTCGACGACGTGATCGCCACCGATCACCCACCGCCCGGCCTTGTGCTGGGCGTTGTCGTCACTGCCGCAGGAACTTATCCTGCTCGATGCCGGCCTGACTGAGGATGGCTCGCAGCGTGCCCTTGGGCGTCGCGTAGTTACCGCTTACCTCGCACCGTGTGCAGTTTCTTCAGGGTCAGCGCGTCGCTCGCGCTCTGCTCAAACGTGTGGGGAGGGTCGCCAACAGGGGGCCGACCCGCCGGCACCTGCACGGTGCGACCGGTTAGCGGGTCGCCGTTATGCAGATGCCGATCCACTTGAAAGCTGCTCTCACGCAGGTGCACGGCAGCGATGAAGTACCACGGCGCGCCCAGCGGCTCGCCGATGTAGCGCTAGCGCGGCTTAAGCCCCAGCGGCTGATCCACCAGACGGTCGACCTCAGCCGTCCGAGTGCTGCGCACTTCAAGCGTATCGAACAGGCGGCGATATTCGTCGCCAAGCACAGCACTGCAGTGGCTCATGATCGGCTCCTTGGATTTGCGGGTTCCCCGCTATGCAGGTGTCAGGAGTAGGCAGGTTTTCGCACCCCCAACGACGCCAGGTGCTGATCTGCCGTTTTGAGCAGGGCTATGGGCGCGCGATGGGGTGGAGCTGAAGGTTCTAGCGGAAGCGAATGCCAAAGCCGGCGGGCAGCGGCTGTCATCAATCCGGGGCGTCGACGACGGGCCGAAGCGTGATGCGATCACCGCGAGTTGGAATAGAGAAATCGCAAAGAATCTTTCAGCCGCGCGCGCCAGGCGGCTTCATTGTGCGCAGAACCGGCGTAGCGGCGAATCACAAAATCGCGACCTTCGACCTGGCCCTGCGTGAGCAGCCATTCTTTCACTGCCGCATGCGTGGGTCCGTAGCTGGCGTCCAGCGTTTCAGTGCCGTAGTCGAACCATAGACGCGCGCCTTTCGGCACCGTCATGCCGTTTTTGATATCGCGGATCACGTAAGGTGTTTCGTCAGGATTGGCGCTGATTGCCACGTTGGCAAACGCATTCGCGACCACGGCCTCCGACAGCGGGAAATGCGTCGATACACAGCCGCAGGCAGCAAACGCTTCCGGATGATGGATCGCCAAATAGAACGACAGCAGGCCGCCCATCGATGAACCCATGTGCGCGGTGTTTTCAGGGCCAGTCAGGGTGCGGAACTCGCGATTGATTCGCGGCATCAGCTCATTGATCAGAAACTTGGCGTACTCGGGAGCGCGATGCCACGGCGAATACTCCGCGCCGCGCTCGTCGGTGCTCCACACGCCTACGACGATGATCGGCTCAATTTCGCCTTTCTCGACCAGGCCAACCACGGCTTCATCCACGCCCCAGTCGACGCCGGTATTGGCAATGCGCGGGTCGAACAAATTCTGTCCATCGGACATATAGAGGACCCGATAGCGGCGGGTGGGGTTCTCGCTATAGCCCGGAGGTAGCCAAATCTCGACATGGCGCGCGGGCTGTAGATAGGTGGAGGAAACATCGGTCCAATAAACCAGCGTGCCGAGCACGCCGGAGCCCTTCCAGTCGGCGATATACGTCGCCGCGTCTTTCTTGAAGTCGCCTATCTCATGTTGCGCGGACGTGTTGGCATCGACCTGCAGACGGAAGTTGCCCATCACCATGCCGGAAGGCCCCACCGCCTCGCGATCCCAGCTGCCCAGGGTGAACTTGTATTCGAACAGCGTCCCGCTCGGCACGGTGACTGTGGCGCAACGCAGGCTGCCGTCGCCACTCATCGCCAAAGCGTCGGCCTTCCAAGGACCAAGGCTTTCAAGATTGCCGGTGAGGTAGAGCGTGCCCGTGCCATCGGGAACCTGCGCTTCAACGGTCGCGACGCAACAGCTCGCAGGCTTCTCGGCGGCGCGCACAGAGGTAATCAGCGCCAATGCAACCAGCGCTGTGGCCAGCCGCACGAAAGGGCGGGTGCAGGGCATTGCAGCACTCATTCTTTGGTCCGTGCAGCGCTGATCAGCTCAGCGGTGTTGCCCGCCGTGCGCAGCGAGAGTTGCGGGCCGTAGTCGTAGAGCACCGGTGACTGAGTCATCGGTGAGTTCGGATACATGCCCGCCGGGCCCAGAAATTGCTGCGCCACCGCGCTGGCGGCGTTCATGCCGGACTGCAGCGCGCTTTCGATCCAGCCGCCGCACCAGCCGACGCTGTCGCCAGCGAGAAACAGGTTCTGCGCGGTCAAAAAGTGGCTGTACAGCCGCTGGTTGTATTGGTCTTGACCCGGCTGATTGAGTTTGAAGGCGCCAAAATAATCGCGATCGAGCTGCCAATCGATCATCCGCGTGTGTTCGGCGATGATCTGCGGCCGCAGCGCGGTTACGAAATCGGAAGCGCAGGCCTCTAGTGAGCGCAGGCAGGCCTCCAGCCGTTCGGCGGGGTCGCTGAGACCTAGATACTTCGTGGAGTCGTCGCCCCAGGTGTAGCTGATCAACACCACGCCGTAGCCTTGGTTGGGTGTGTCGGGGTAGTAGTCGAGGCAGTACAGGCCGCGCACGAGGCCATCGGCCTGAATATTGGAGGGTAGATTGGCGTTGGGGGCTTGCCAGAACTTTGTCTTCGTCAGCACAAACAGCTTGGATGAGTTCATCAGATGCAGCTGGCGAATCGCCGAGGCCACCGGTTGCGGAATCAGGCCCTTGCCCTGATCGGTGATGTTGATGTCGACCTGCATGGAGCGGGTTGTCGTGGCGAGGATCACCGCGTCATAAGGGTGCGTATCGCTCGCAGTGGTGACGACCACCGGATTCGGCGGATCAAGTCCGATCTGCACGTCAATGACCCGCGACGCGTAGCGAATGCAACTGCCCAGACTCAGCGTAGGACGGTTGCTGTCTGGCGTTGCCGAAGTGAATCCCGCGACCAGCTGCTGCATGCCGCCGGGATAGAACTGCTGGTCGGTTTCCAAACCGTTGATGACCAACCGCGCGATTTCGGCAAAGTTGACCGCGTACAGCGGGCCGAAGCCGCCCGAGCCGACGCCCAGCGCGCCAAACAGCTCGAAGTCATCGCCGGTCCACGGCTGCATCAGGCCATAGTTGGCGTAGTTCTCGACGAAGCACTCGGCCAGGCCGGTGTAGAAGGAAATGCCGCTGTAGCCTTGCTCGGGGCCGAGTGCGACCGGCAGGTACACCAGATCCTGCCAAACGGCCTGCGCCTCCAGCAGCGAAAATGGCGTCGGATTCACCAGCAGGTGATAGACACTCATCCACTGCGTTGCCAGTGCATTCCAGCCAGTCGTTACGTTGGCGAAAACCGCCGGCGGCGACTGGCCGGCGGGCCAGTCATACGCCTGATTGCGATAGATGATGCGCGTATCGACCTTGCCGGGGTCCGGGAATTGCCCACCGGGGGAGATGCCAAACCGTGCTGTGTAGTAGTTGAACAATTGCTCGCAGGGCGGCACGCGCATCGCGCCCAGCTCAAATGCAGCCGGTTCGCCGGGGATTGGATATTCGGTGTTGAGACGGCCGCCGGCGCGGGAGGTCGATTCATAAATCGTCACCTCCGCGCCCAGCATCAGCAGCTGGTACGCAGAAATCAGGCCAGCCGCGCCGGATCCCACGATGGCGACGCGCCTGCCCGCAAGCGAGCCGCTGGCGATGCGGCCGTTGTTCGCGCGCAAATAGGCCGCGTGGTCGTAAAGAATGTCGATGTAGGTCGCCGGGTAGTCGGCTGGATTGGCTGGCGGCGTGTTTGCTTGGTCGGCGGTTTCGGATTTGGCAGCGGGGCTGACGCGCGAGATAAACGACATGGCGGCTCCTGGCGGTAGGGTCAAACGGTGGACGGGTCGGCTGCTGGCTTAGAAACCGGTCGCGCGGTGGAAGTCCGCATGCAGGCTGACCTGATTGCGGCCGTTCTGCTTGGCGACGTATAGCGCCTTATCGGCATCGGCAATCAGCATGCCGATGCGCGTGGCCGACAGCGCAGCGACGCGCGACACGCCGACGCTCAGGGTGACGGCCTTGGCGGCGCGCGCGAACTGATGCGGAATCTGTAGCGCACCGACGGCCGCTTGTACGCGGTGGGCAAAGGCTTCGGCGTCATTGGGCTCGGCATCGCGCAGGACGATGGCGAATTCTTCGCCGCCGTAGCGAGCGACTAGTCCGGCGCTGGGCGGCGCTGCAGCGGCGAGCGTTGCCGCCACGCGGCGCAGTACCTCGTCGCCGGCGGGGTGACCGTAGTGATCGTTGTAGGCCTTGAAGTCGTCAACATCGCAGAGCAGCATGGTGACGGCTGCGCGCTCCTCGGCAAAGCGCTCGCAGCAGCGATCAAAGCTGCGTCGGTTGGCAATCTGGGTGAGGCCGTCAAGATCAGCTAAACGCGCCAGCGAGGCGTTGGCGCTTTCCAACTCTAGCGTGCGTGCTTTGACCCGCGTCTCGAGCTCATCGGCATATTTTTTCTGCGCGCTGTACAGGCTGGCGTTTTCCAGTGCGATAGCGGCGGCACCGAGCAACAGGCGGATGGCCTCTAGCCGGTCGTGACCAAAGGCCCCATCAACGGCATTATTCTCGAGGTACATCACGCCGCGCACCGTGCCTTGGCGCAGCAGCGGCGCGGCCAGCACCGAGCGCACGGCGTTGGCCTCGAAGTAAGGTTCTTCGCGAAACGCGCTGCGTCGCGGGCCGCTTTCCAGCACGGTGACCTGACCCGAGCGGGCGACGTAGTGAATCATTTGCAGCGGGCAGTGCTGGGTGTCGCCTAGGCGCTGATGCAGACGTCCGACTTCACTAGCGGCGACCACAAAAAAATCATCGTCTTCGCGCAGCACCAGCACGCCGCGCTGCGCGCCGGCGTTTTCCACAGTGATCTCAAGCAGGCGCAGCAGCAGGCGGTCGTAGTCCATTTCCGAGGTGATGGCTTCATTCGCCTTCATCAGGCTGAGCACATCGACGCCGCGCGACACGTCGCTGCTGCGGCTGGCGCGGGTGGTACGCACGTCGGTGGTGGCGGTGGAGGTGGTGCTGAGACTGGCGCGGTCGTAGACCTTGATCAGGCAACCGGCGCGCTGGTAGAGCTGCTCGGCGTCGCGCTGCACGCTGTAGGCGAAGTGATGACCCTGCTCGCGCAGCAGCTCTGCCAGATACTGCGTCGCCTGCGCTTGCAGCAGCGCGTAGCCGTGCTGCTGTGAGTGACGGATGGAGGCGAAATAGGCGCCCATCGCGGCCTCGTGTTCGCCACGCATCAGCGCGCCTTCCGCGCGCACCAGCTCGCCGTAGGCGGCAAAATTCTGCCACTGCAGTGTGCTCAGATGAGTGACACGCGCGGCGGCATCTGCGAACTGCGTTTGCAGGCGCTGGCGTTCTTCATCTTTGGCATGGCCTGCGCGCCGGGCGCTGCTGATGGCGAGCATCACCCAATGGTTGAAATTGAGCAGCAGATTGCCGGCGGCCCCGGCGCTAAAGTAAGGATGTGCGCGCTCGCACAAACTGAGCGCGGCGGCGAAGTCGTCGCGCAATAGCGCAAAGCGCGCCATCTCGGTCAGCGATTCGCAGACGTCAGTCGCGTTGTTCTGTTCGGCATACGCGGCGACGATGGCCTCGCAGTCGAGCGCCGGCGGATCCAACCCCATCAGGCGCGCGATGCAGTAGCGGCGAATCTGCGCTTGGCCAAGTTCAAGCGGCACGTAGCGCGCGCAGTAGTCGGCCCAGACGTCGCAGCTGCTCAGCATGGCCTGACAGTCAGCCGCTTCAGCGACAGTGATGATGTGCTGAGTGATCAGCCCGTAGCTGGAAAACTGCATGTTGCCGCTTTGGTGCAGCAGGCGTGCGCTTTCGCCGGCTTCGGCGAAGCACTCGGCGTAGGGTCGCGTCCAGCACAAGGTCATGGCGGTGGCGACCATGCGCCCGCCACCGCCGTAGTAGTCGTTGCCAAAGCGCGCATGGATGGTCCGCACCCACTGCGCATACTCGGTAGCCAGCGCGTGCTTGTCCTGCATGCACAGCATCATCGACCACCACGCAAATGCCAGCGCGGCCTCCGGCGTAAGGCCGGTTTGAAGGACGTGATTGACGCTGCGTGCAGTGACAAAGCCGAGCATCTCGGGGCGGCTGAAATAGACGCCGATGATGGCTTTGTCGTAGAGGCGGCTGATCCGTGCGGCGGCCTCGTTGGCGGCCGGCAACGTGGTCAATGTCAGCAAGACGGACGCGTCGGAAAGTCTCGCAAACAGGCGGTCTTGCTCGGCAAGTAAGTCGGCATACGCCTCGTTGTCGGCGGCCGGCAGAGGCAGGGGTTGGCCGAGCAGGTCCAGCGCGCGCTGGACCTGCTGCAACGCAGCGGCGGGCTGGCCGGAGGATTGCAGGGCGTCGCACATGCGCTCCTGCACCAGCGCTTGGTCTTCGCTGCTGGTTGCCAGCGCCAGCGCGTGTTCGAACACCTCAATAGCGGCATCAAGATGACCGGCGCTGGCCTGCGCGTCGGCCAATAAAACGTGCAGATCGCGCGCTACCCCGACCGCCACTAGCGCACTGTTGCTAGGCAGCAGGCTCAGCGCGTAGCCAGCGTATTCCAGACTGGCCTCATAGGCGGTTTGCGTGCGCGACAGACGCGCCGCGTCGGCATTCAGCAAGGCTAGTGCCAAGCGCTCCTGATCATCATGAATCAAGCCCATGCTGCGGTTCAGCTGGGCGACCTTCTCAAACGTGCTGCGCAGCGTTTGCTGCTGCCAAAGCCGACCGATGGCAAGATGAATGCGCGCGCGGGGGTCAGCACCGATCAGCGCTAACGCTGCATCGCGCACGCGCTCGTGAATGAAGCGCAGCGTCTGCTCATCGGCACTGCGCTGCACCATGCCGACGTCATGCAGCCTGTCGAGCAAAGTCGGCAGCTCAACGGCTAACGCCGGCGGCAGAATGCTGCGCAGCGTCGCAAGATCGAATGTATGGCCAATGCAGGCGGCGTGTTCGAGCACGCTGCGCATCGCCGCCGGCAGTGACTCAATCCGTTCACTCAGCAAATCGAGCAGGTTGTCGGCCATCGCTAGGCCGCTCGCGCGGTTCGTATCGAAACGCCAGCACACGCCCTGATCGGCGCTTACCGGCATCAGCAACCCATCACGCACGAGATTGGCCAGCAGCTGACGAATAAAGAAGGGGTTGCCGAGGGTGCGCGCGTGGATCACCTCGGCCAAGGATTCAATCGCAGCGCTGCCGCCCTCAATTGCGCCGACGCTGCCGGCTAGCAGTTCGACGACCTGCTCTAGGCGTAACGGCGGCAAAGATTCTAGCTGTGTCGGCAAGCCGCTGACCGACAGTCGCTCTACCATCTGTGAGTACGCGTCGGGTGTGCCTTCCTCGCGCTCGGCGGTCACCACCAGGCAGCTCGGCAAATCGCTAGCGAGCAAGGTTTCCAACGCCTGCAAGGTCGCGCTATCGGCCCACTGCACGTCGTCTATAAACAAAATCAATGGACGTTGGCGCGCCGCTGCAAGTTGCCAGAAGTTGCGCAGCGCAAGTTGAAAACGCGCTTGCTCAGCACTGGCACCCAGCGGCAGCGGTCGTGATGGTGTGCCGACGATGGCCGGCAGCTGCGGCAGCAGCGGCAGCAAGACTCCTAGATTCACTCCCAACGCCGTGCACAGCGCGCCGCGTAGGCTGGCTAAGTCATCCGCTGTCAGCGCCAGCCAGTGCTGCATCAGGCCGTCAAAGGCGGCCTTGAGGCTGGCGTAAGGGCTGCCTTGACTGGCCGCTTCGCAACGCCCTGTGAGCACCAGATTGTTGGCCGGCAGGCGCTCGGCAAAACGTGCCATGAGGGTGGATTTGCCAGATCCTGCGGCACCCTGCAGGCGAAGCCACAGCGGTCGCGGCGCGCTTTGCGCAGTGGCAAGCGCCGCGTCTAGCTGCGCCAGCGAGGTGTCGCGACCGATCATGCGATCCATGTGGATCAGCGCCAAGCTGTGATCCGACTGGCCCAGCTGCAGGCCTTCCAGAGGCTCGCCTCGCTGCAGGCGCTGCTGACAGGCACGCAGATCTGCCAGCAGGCCGCGCGCCGTCTGGTAGCGTTCACTCGGCATTTTCGCCAGCAGCTTCAAAACAATAGCGTCGAGCAGCGCTGGAAACTCGCCAAGCAGTTCGCGCAAAGACGGCGGCGACAGCGCGAAATGCGCGTGCAGCAGAGACACATCGTCTAGATCCACAAACACCTGCCGACCTGCGGCCAGCTCAAACAGGCTGGCGCCGAGTGAATACAGATCAGCCCGCTGGTCGGCGCGCAAATTGGAGCGACCCGACTGCTCCGGCGCCATGTAGGCCAGCGTGCCCATGGCGCGGGTGGCACCTTCGATCTCGGCATCGACGCTGCGCGCAAGTTCAAAGTCAGTCAGTTTGACCGCCCCCGACGTCGGATGAATCAGCAGGTTGGCCGGATTAACGTCGCAGTGAATAAGCTGCTGCGCGTGTACTTCGGCCAGCGCCTCGGTGGCCGCAATCGCCACCCGCAAAAAAGCCTCAACCGCCAGCGCGCGGCCACCGTAAAGCCGCCGCAAGCTGACGCAGCCGTCATCGGCATACACCAGCACGCTGCGATGCCCCTGCCGCACCAGCGCCAGCACGCGCACCGCATGGGCCAGCTGCAGAGGCCCGGCGATGCGGAACTCGCGCGCGTAGCGGGCGGTTTCCTGCGGCGTCGGAAACTCGTTCTTCAGGACTTTCAGGACGACCGGCAAGCCGTCAGCCAAACGCAGGCCGCGATAGACCAAAGACGACTGTCCTTGATGTAGCTCAGCGTCGAGTCGATAGCCGGTAATGTCCTGCCGCACGTCAGTCCCCAAACCGTGGCTACGCAGCTTACAACGGCGGGGAGCCTCACTGTCAGGGCGAGATCCGGCCGGGGTTGGGAAGATTCAGCCGCATTGATCCCGCCAGCGCCGATGTCATGCGGCCGATTACGGCGAATCAGTATTTGTATGCGAATGGCAACCCGCTGATCTACATCGATCCGGATGGGCGGCAGTCGATTGAGGGGCTTGCCTACGCTTACGGTTCCGGTAGGAAAGACGACGTTGAAGAGGCAATGCGTGGCTTGGCCAACCAGTCGCCGATGGTGGGTCGATCAGTTGGCGTCGCGATTGGCGTCAACAAGATGGTTTCCGCCCCAGTCGGCCTGGCGCAGGACGCGGCATCGGCAGTCCAAGGTGACGGAGCGGCGGTTGCTCGGATGTCGGCACTCGGCGATGGCTTAGCGGCCAGAAGCCGCAAGAACCTATCGACATTCGCCCGTTATGGTGTAGCCGGACTCGCGGTGGACGCAGTCACAGAGTTTGCTGAGGGCGTGGCCACCGATATCGAAAGCATCCGTGCCGAAGGCGCTCGCCACAACTACATCGGACAGGGCGAAGTTGGACTCAATCTGATCGTCGATGCAACTGCGGTGGCCACCGGCGCAGGCGGCGTGATGCACATTAGTGTGGCACTGGCCCGGCAGTCGACGGCGAGAGTCGCTATCAGCGAAGGGCGGGCGGCGGCGGTTGTAGAGGTCGCTGATGCGCGTCAGGCGGTGGTTGCGGGCGGCGGCCAAGGTGGCAGCACCTATCGGGGACGGTTGAACCAGACTCCCGTCAATGGCGGATGGTGGGACGGATCGCGTGGCGAGTCCACGTTCTACTCGCGTGATCCCACGGTGCAAAGCATCACAAGGGATCGAGGGGTTACTTACTCGGATGCGCGACCAGATTTTTCGCCGTATTCAGCGGCAGAGGTGGAGATCGCAAACATGACAGCGAATCGTTGCGCGAACTTCATGCAGGCCGATCAAGAGACTGCTCAGGGGATGGGTGTGCCAAGAAGAGAAGTAACCGAAACCCTTGTCGCCGCGCTGCCGCAGCCGCCGACCGCGCTTTACCTGCCGGATGCCCAGCATAGTAACGTGCAGGTATTCCCAGCCGACGATGAGGCGCTACAGGCGTTCTTCGAGGATGGGTGAGAGCAGGACACGCAAAAACAATCTCAACGTGATGGGGAATCCGTTATGTCCAAGCCTGAATTGCCCGGTTGGCGCTGGGGGCCTTTCACCTTTCGTTTGCCCTTCTACCACACCAAGTTTTACTGGCAAGAGGCCCTGCAGGGGTTCCTGGTAGCGGCGGCAACCGGTTTGGCGCTTGTGCCCATCATGACCGGCGCCTTCGGCTTGACGTTTGAACAAGCCATTGCGGTTTCCATGATCCATTCCCTGCTGATTGGCTCGGCGCTGATCTTCTTTGGCGAGCCGTATGCACCCGGTTGGATCACCCCGGCGCTGCCGCTGGTGCTGACCTTCGTGCTGACCGGTTATGACGATCCAGTCAGCCGCTTTCAGGTTATGACGGCGCTCTCGCTCAACTTTGCGGTACTGCTGGTAATACTGGGCGTCACCGGCCTGGGTAAGAAGCTGGTCATCTGGCTTCCGGACACCCTCAAGGCCGGCATTATCCTGGGCGCCGCGATTGCCGCGGTTTACCGGATATTCGTCGGTGACGGAAACACCCCGTCGCTGCTGGAAACCCAGCCCATCAGCATCATGCTGGCCTGCGGGCTGTGCCTGATTTTTTCCTTTTCCCTGCCAATGCAGAAACTCAAGGCAAAATATCGCCCTATTGCCATGATTGCCGCGCTTGGCCTGCTGCCGGGCTTCCTGGCTGCCGCGATCGTGGGGCCGATGGTGGGAGAGATCACCTATGACATCCAGTGGGGCATTCTGATTCCGCCAGTAGGCGAAGCCTTTGCCAAGATGTCGCCCTTTGCCATTGGCTGGCCCAGCGTCGAAATGTTTTTCCACGCTATCCCGCTGGCGCTTATTACCTATGTGATTCTGTTCGGCGATATCGTCACCGGCAATGAAGTGCTGCGTGACGGCCTCAGCAAGCGCAATGACGAGCGAATCGACATCAACCCGACGCGCACCCACCTGTCGGTCGGTATCCGCAACGGTGTGCTTGGGCTTGTTGCACCGTTCTTCCCGACCCAAGGTGCCATGTGGACCGGCGTGCAGGTGATCATCGTCCAGCGTTGGACCTTGGGCAAAGGGGAAATGAACAGCCTGCACAGCGGTTTGATTTCGTACTACCTGATGGGTATACCCCTGCTGTTCTTCCTCAAGCCGCTGCTGACCGGCCTGCAGCCACTATTGAACGTCGCATTGGCATTGACCTTGATGCTCACGGCCTTCGCTTGCGCGTATGTGGCCATGGGGCTGCCGCGCAACAACACATAAAGGTGTACGGTGCTGTTGATTGGCGCCGGCCTGGCGTTCTTCGACCCGTGGACTGGCCTGGCCCTGGGCGTGTTGGCGACGCTCTTGATGGTCGGCTGGGACCGTAACCCGGACCCGATACCGCACGAGGATTGATGTCGAACTGGCGCACACCTTGGCGCCAAGCACGGCACCGAGCATTGCTGAGACCACGCACGGCGAGCATCGCCTGGTGGTCGCTCACGATCCGGAGGCCGCGGCCGCCCAGAGCGCCGCGCGGCGCGCCACGATCGCCGAGATTGAAGCGATGGCCCAAGCGGCGGCCGACAAGCTGGATCAGCAGGCCGCAGGTGCGCTGACGCGCGGCCGCAAGGCCAGTGATCGCGGCGCCTATCTGCGCTTTGTCGAAGCCGTCAAAGCGGCCCATCTGTCAAAAATCCTCAAGGCCGATATGACCGCTGAGCGCTTCAGTTGGCAACTCGACAGCGCTGCATTGGCGCGCCAAGATGTCGTGGCCCGCAACCACGAATGCGCTGACCGCGCCGGAGAAGTGGTTCTCCGTCAAGGGTTCCTGGAGCATGTTGCCGCTGACCCGCTTGAAGTCTTCAAGTGCCCACGAGCACTTGTGATCCGCTCCTCCAGGTTGCGCGCAATGCGAAAACCGGCCGAGCGCGAAGGCCCTTTCTGATCGGTAGCAGCTCAGCGTCAAGGGAGCCGAGGTGACCTCGCCACCATAGGATGCCAATGGCAGGACCATCACGGATTGAATGACCGAGTGCGGAGTGCTGACTTGGCCTAGGAAGTGCCACGCGAGGAGTGCCAGCAGAACAGCCAGTATCACTGCGGCAATGACCATGGCCAGCGCAGCGTGGCCCACTCTGCCCAGCAACCTCACAAGCTCTGCAGTCCGCTGATCGAGCCGATCATTCAGCAGCTCGAATGTTTGCGTGCCTTGCTCAAGCTTCTGATTGATGTTTTTCAGTTCTTCGAGCCTTCGAGAGTTCAGTTCGTATCCCATGCGCAACGCTCCATTTGTTTGGACGTCGTAAAAGTGTGTGTTGCGAGAAGGCCAGATTTCGCCGCCAGATCGACCAGCGAGCCAAGTAGCACGTCCACGTCGGAAAGCGCCGCGCCGCGAATCAGCGTCGTCATCGTCATCCCCTCAAGCAAGACTCCCCGTCTTGCTTGAATAGGTGTCGCCAGCAGGCCAGATGTCGCACCCCTGAAAGAAAATAGTTTTGCGGTGCGAAATCTGCCCTGGCGGTGACACCTATACACGTGGGAGTCGTGCGTTCTGCGGGCAGACTGCCTGCCGCCCTCCCATCCAACGGCCCGCTGGGGCGAGCCGTTTCCATCATCAGGGGAAGGCAGCTCATGCGAGTTCAAACGTTGCCGATCATGTACACCCAGAGCGGTCAGACATTTCAGGTCTCAACGCATACGCCGCTGGTCGAAGAAATCAGTCAACTGCTGGACCAGGGAGCCGATCTCACGTCGGCGGTTGAGCAGTTGATGCGGGCAAGTGGAATGCTCAAAGGCGAGGTCACGGATGCGCTCAAGGCGCGCATCCTCGGCATTCCGGAGGTGCGCAGCGCGTTGGAAAAGTTGCAAGGACTAGGACTGATTGTTGAAGACGCCGGCGAGCAGCACGTCGCCTTGACCCGCTTGGGTGTGGCCGACAAGTCCACGAAACTCGAACTCAAGGCGAGCGGCGGGGAGGATATTGCCGCCGGCAAGGCCGTCATTGGCCTCAAAGGCGAAGCGGAACTTGCCTTGATCGCTACCGCCCACAAGCCCGCCGCCGCAGCCAAGTTGGGCCTGCCAATTGCCGCCTCTGACGTCCTGCACAGCTGCCAGCTCGGCGGCAACGTCGGCCTCAAGGCGACCGTCAAGGCACCCGCTGTCAACGCGGGGATCGAGGCTGCTGCCGACTTGAACGCCAAACTAGGCGTGACCTGGCATTTCCAGCGCCATGCCGAGGACACGGTGCTGAATTCGCTGGTGTACGCCGCGCTCGATGTCGGTCAGGGCGCCAGTCCCTGGGATCTCGAAGACGTGATGCGCGTACTCGATGAGCCGCGACAGGCGAATGGGCATCTCGACGCGATGAAGGCGATTGACCTGCGCGCCGAGCGCACGCTTGGCTTCAGCGCTGGTATCAGTCTGCAGCGCGGCTTCAGCAAAGCGTTTGAAGTCGCTGGTGCCGAGGGCAAACAGAAGATCGCCGCGGCAGCGAAAATCGGCGCGTCGCTCCGCTACGCCATGCGTCACACCGGCCACTACGAGCTGCGCCTAGTCAAGCAGGGCGGCGATGTCATTCTCCATCTCGATCAGGCCAGCGAGTCGAGCAGCACGCGCGGGTTTGATCTGGGTGTCGACATTGCCATCACCGGCATCGACGCGTTGGCCACCGGCTGGATCAACAAGCTGTTGCCTGAACCGCCGGAGGCGATGCTCGCCTTGGTCGAGAAATGGTCGACGCCGGGCACGCTGCTGAAGGCCAAGCTGGAGGCTGCACTCACTGAGCGAATGGGGGAGGCGCTGCAACCGCTGATTCCGATTTTGCTCGGCGACGCGACCGCCGAGGTCGTCGCCCAGCAACAGGTGGACCGTCTGTTTCAGGCGTGGGAAGAGGCGTTGAATACGCGCATTGCGGTGATCGGCACCTCGGCCCAATCGGTGGTTGATCAACTGCTGGGGACGGCGAGTGAGTCGCTGGGCGAACACTACGCCCTGGTCCAGCCTGCGCTCACAGGCTTGGCAGGCGACCTCGTCGAGCGGGTGCTTGAGCTGCAGAACGAGCTGCAAATCGACCTTGACGAGGCGGTCGCAAGAATCAAAGTGCAGACCGGTCAGACCCTCATCAACACGCTGAAGCCGCTGGAACAGGTGGGTGAGCGCGTCAACCAACTGGTCAAGACTTTGGACACGTCAGCGGCGCCGCTGGCCGATGCCGTCAAGCGCCTGCTGGCGCGCTACGCCAGCCTGCGCAAGGCCCTGCTCGATGGCGCCAAGCAGGCTGCCAAGCTCAAACTCAGCATCGCTTTCAACAGCACCCTGGAGAAGACCCGCGGCGAAGGTCGGACGCTCAGCGTTCGCTTCCGTCGCCCCTCAGACGGTGCCAAACGCTGGTTCAGCGATCTGATGCTGGGTCGAGTGGATATCGATATTGATGCCATTCAGAGCGCGGCGGCCGCCTCAGACGGCGCATTTGCGGTCGAGGACGCCGGCTTCGTCGCCTTTGCCAGCCGCGCGCGCAGCACTTCGTTGACGCTGGATATATTCGGCATGCCGTTTGGTGATGTGCGCATGCTCAGCAGCGAGGTTCGCGTCGAGGTCGATATGAGTGGGCGAATCAGCCTGCTGCACTTGGCGGCGAAGCAAAGCGATCAGTCGAAGACGTTCAAGGAGTCCCGTGCGGCGCGTTTCAGCGCCGATTTCGACGTGCTCAATCAGGCGTCGAACGCGCTGCCGGGCGTATTCAGTCTTGGCTTCGAGCTAGACGACAATCGCCTCAAGCCCAAGGAGCTGGCGCAGTTCTTTGCCGGCTTCAGTGACGCCGGCGTGCTGACGGCCGAGGTCGCTGAGCGAGCGCGGCAGTTGCTCGGCGGCAAGCAAGTCAAGAACGTGCAGCTGAGCGTTGCGATTGCTGGTCTGAGCCGCGGGCTGCAGGCCGCCGCTGGCGAGAGAGTCGAAGACCTTCGCCGCGAAGCTTGGCAGAACTGCATCCGCTTCATGCAACGGGGTGACTACGTAGGCAAAAACATCAGGGAAAATCCGGCAGTGTTTTTCGACAAGGTGTTGGCCAGCCGCACCGTGCTGGTCGCCACCGACCTGGCCAAGAAGGTGTTGCCGGAGATTGGTGGCAGCACGAGCAGCACCAGGACTAATGCGCTGGGCCGCGAAATGCACGTGCTTTATCTCGCCATCAACGCCATCCCAAATGCCGTGGCAGCTCTCGCCAAGATCGGCGCGCTGGCCGCGCAATTGCAAACCGAAAACGTATCGGACCAGCGCGCCCGCGACGCACGTGATCTGCTCGATACTTACCTTGACGAAGCCAATCGCGCGTTGTCGCCGGTGATCAACGTCGGTGATGGAATCTTTGCCCTGTTCAGCGAACGCCTGCCAGATATCGCGGTTGCCCTGCTGGCGATCCTCGCCCGACTTGCCGGCCCAGAGGGGCTGGCGGCAAAGCCGGCGTTGCGCTATTTCAGCGTCAACGACAAGGGACAGCGCCAGTTTGGCCCGCCCATCTTGATTAGCTGAGCCGAATCAACTGCGCCAAATCGGCCTAGCTGGATCAACTGAGCCAGATCAGTCGAGCCCGATCAGCCGAGCCCGATCAGCCGAGCCCGATCAGCATGAGCCGCGGTGCCCCAGCGGGGGCCGCGGGTTCGAGGCGATTGCCAGCTCGGCGAATCCTGCTGCGATAGGCATCACTTCTCGCGACGACAGAAGCCTGAGAGGGAGGGCGCAAACATTGCAGGAGGTGGAGATGGCGAGATCCGGGTAGGCGAGGAACACGTTTCAGGGCATAGAGACTGCGTCAAAGACACTCGAAGCGGCCCCGCCACCAGCATCAAGGCAAAGGTGGTCAGCGATGCCAGCATGGCGGGCTTTCAAGTTGATTGCAGCGGTTCGGGAAAGCTGCGAGTTTTTCGGGGGGACTTCGAAAAAGGCCGAAGTCGCACTTTTTGCGGACGCTAAGTCGCAACTTTACTGATGTCGGGATTTGTGATGGCCATGCAAGCCCAGCGCGGCCATCTCGTCGGGCATGATTCGCTGCGCGGGCACACCACCCCAAGTCTCGCCGGCACCGACGCGTGCGCCGGGCAGCAGCACCGAGTGCGGCAGCAGTTTTGCTCCCGCCCCGATGTGGACATCTCCCATGACGGTCGCCTTCTCGCCAATCGTGGCGCCCGCCTCGATCACCACCGGCTCGATTGACAGATGCCCACCGCCGCCCCAGTGCGCAAACAGGGTCACGCTGCCGCCGATCACGACGTCATCGCCGACTGTGATCAGCTGCGGATCCGAGATCAACTCGCTGTTGAAAAACACCCGCTGGCCCAGACGCATGCCCATGGCGCGAAGGAAGATCGGGCCAAACGGTGTCAGCGTCACATACGGAAGAAAGGTGTAGCGCACCAGATAAAACAGGGCGTTGTGCAAAAGCCAGGGGACCGCGGCGATCGAATAATAGGCGCCGTGGTAGCTGCGAACGCGGGTAGGCAGCACCCAATTGAGCACTGGCACCACAATCAATAGCGAAAAACCGGCGATCAGAAAGGCCAGACCGAAGCCCATCCCTGCGAGCGGCCAGCGCGCCCAGCCATAAAAGGTCAGTGACCACGGCAGCCAGGCCGCCAGCATCCACAGCGCGGGGGCCAACGCCAACCCAATCGCCACGGCGATGATGAGGTAAACCATTAGCACCGCCAGAAGGTGCGCAAAACGCCCAAAGCGGCGAATCAATCGATCCAGCAGACCGCTGGCTGGTGCGGTCGTGGGCGTTTCTGGGGCGGTTGGGTCCAATGCAGTTTCCGGCGACGGGCGAGGGCTCATCTATGCATCAGCTCGGGGCTAGTGTCCATGTGTTCGCCGTAGGTGATTGTGGTGCATATCCAACTTGCCGGCCACGCCCATGCGTTGGGCAGTCTGCAGAGTTTCGTAAGCGAAGCGGGTGGTGGGCTCATCAAGCAGAAACGCGTTGATCGGCGCAGCGGAGAGACGATCAGCGAGCTGGTGACGCGCTCGACGGCGCCAAGGTCGGGCGCTGCGCCACGCGGTGCGCCAAGAATATCCTCAGCGGGCATCTGCGTTAGATTGGCGGCGTCGATGCCGGCGCCATTGGCTGCCGGTCGACCATAGGCTTCGACCATACCCACGAACGCCGCGCGGATTGTCGTAAATCCGCCGCGGAACTGCCCCAGTGCCTCAGCGCCGGCGTGAGTCTTCTTCGGTGCGTTGTGCGGCCCGCGCGAATGACGATGCTGTCCCGCCTTCGGATCCCTGCCTCGCATATGGGTGATCGTGTTCGCGTGGACGATCGTGTTCGCGTGGGCGATCCAGGCAGGAGTACGCATCGGCCGCTCGGATGCGTGCGGTCAGCGACTTAGTGGTCTGCGGCGTGGCCGTGGTCTGGGTGCCGCATCGTCATGGCTGCTTGCATTGCAGGCAACTGCCGAAGTGCCAGAGACACGCTGATGGTTAGGGGTGCGTCGTCTTCGGGGCCAAGCAGCGATACGCTTGCAAGGATCGCATCGGTCAGCTCGCTTTCTGACGGTTCCTGACGCATCAGTTTGCTCACCACCAACCCATTCGCAGCGCGCGCGATCGCCAGCGGGTTCTGCCTTCCCTGAGGAGTTGCCAGATACCCTGGTTGGGGATCCGGAGTACCGCGGCAGCCCGCGCAGGCTTTTGTCCGACGCTTACGCTCTGACCAGATGCCGAGCGCGACACGGAAAGCTTGCCCACAACGGCCGCGCTTCAGCGCAGCAAGCGCCCCGCCAGAATCTACAATCGGAGGATCGTCACCGTCGGAATCCCGCCATGCGCACGCACCTCACATTCGCTTTCTGCCTGCTTCTACTCGCCACCTCCAGCGATGCCTGTGAACCGGTGGGCGCGCCTTGGCTCGAGCTGCGAATCACGGCGTCGGAATATGCCGGTGCTGACCGCACCTTCAAGCTCGCTTTGCACGACAACGGCTGCGCCGCCGTCCACCGGCCTGCCTATTTCCGCGCGCCGGGCGCTTACCGGCTGACGCTCGGCGCGGCTGACCACCAGCGTTTCGCCGAGCTGGCATCGTCACCGGCACTGCTCGCATTCGACGCGCAGGCCGTGCGCGCCGGCATGGCTCAGCGGCTCCGTGGAAGCGCCAATGAACCCGCCGAACTGTTCGAGGTCGCCGACGCCGGTCGTTTCGAGCTGATTCTCAAAGACGCCGACGGTCGCCGGGTGCTGCAATTCGACGGTGTGCCGCAGTACGCCGAACGGTTTCCTGACATTCCCGGACTGGCCGACTTCAGCGATGTGGTTGACGCGGCCCATGCTCTGGCGGCGCGGCAGGACCTGCGCCCGGCGCTGTCTGGCGCGGCCGGAGACGCGCAGTGAAGCGGCTGTCGCAGATGGCCGCCAGCGTGCTGCTGGCGGCACCGCTCGCCGCGCATGGCGGCGCCTTTATTTTCGCCGATGCCAACAATCTCGACCGCGTCGCGCATCCGCAGATCTATGCCGGCACCGGCGGCGAACGACCCGACCTGACGATATGCATCGACACCAGCGTCAATGCCGCACTGGCGGCACAGGCCGAAGGCTCGGTAATGAAGGCGGTTGAGACCTTCAACCGGCTGCGCTCAATTCCCAGAAACACCTTCGCCTCCAACGCCAACACCGACATCCCCAGCGGCCAAGTCGACTTCGAATCCACCCTGCTGCACGAGATGGGCCACTGCCAGGGATTGGCGCACCCCAATCACGCCAGTGAGTCGGGTCTACCCGGCACCTCCGCCAACGGCACCAAGAGTGTGATCGGGCCCAATGGTGTATTCGACCAAGGCGCTGGCGCGGACACGCTGCACGGCTCCAGCGACGATGTGCGCGCTGACGACCTCAACCTGCACTGGTACATCCGTAATCAGAACAACCCTAGCGTGCTGCCGGCGGTCGCCGACAGCACCACCCTGATACGGGCGCTGACCGCGCTGCCGGGCGGACACACGTTTGCTGCCAATGC
>Ga0163147_10003426_pt1 | contig 21212 bp, 18 predicted proteins | sample OliLakLV19MP6G1_FD_148597 | JGI IMG/M metagenome (GOLD analysis project Ga0163147, IMG submission 148597) | Freshwater microbial mat bacterial communities from Lake Vanda, McMurdo Dry Valleys, Antarctica- Oligotrophic Lake LV.19.MP6.G1 | ecosystem: Environmental > Aquatic > Freshwater > Lake >...
AACAAAATGTGTGTGAGGTCGCGTTGATAGGCACGCGGGTCGGTGCTGATAATAGCAATGCCCAGTGCGAACATCGCCACAAAAATAATGCCGATGGCGGTATCTTCTTTGAGCCGATTTTTTTGTGTGAGCCAATTGATGAGTACCGCAGAAAATATCCCCGCACTTAATCCACCAATAAATAGGCGCACATCTTCATTGGCGATACTGCTCAAAATAGGCAATGCCGATGCGCCTGTGCCATAAATATAGGCAATTGCCACCCCTGGCAGGATGCTATGTGCGAGTGCATCGCCAAAAAATGACATGCCACGCACCACCACAAACGCGCCAACCACCCCACTGGTCAAACCAGCGAGGATTGCGGCAAAAATCGCCTCGCGCATGAATTCATACTGCAACGGGGCGATAAAAATCTCTTCTAATGTCATGAGTTATCTCAATTTATGCGATGGGTTCTTCTAGCACCATCGTAGACTGACCATTATGCTCAAATATACCTACACGGTTGCCATAGGCACGGCGCAAAATATCGGGGACAAATACATCTTGGGGCGCACCATCGGCAATGAGGTGGCAATTCACCACCAACACACGGTCAAAACGGGTGCTGGCGAGTGCGAGGTCATGCGTGGCTATCAGCATCGTAATGCCATTTGCCTGCAATGCGTCTAGCGTGGCTAATATTTCGGCTTCTGCGCCCACATCTACCCCATTAAACGGTTCATCGAGGAGCAGGACATCCGTCTCTTGCGCTAAGGCACGGGCGATAAAAACGCGCCGTTTTTGCCCACCGCTGAGCTGACCAATTTGTCGCTTAGCAAATTCACGCATCCCCACTTGGTCAAGTGCCATATGAACAATCTGGCGGTCATGCTTACTCGGCATTTTGAACCAGCCAATTTTTTTCACACGCCCCATCATCACCACATCTTCAACAGTGGCGGGAAATGACCAGTCTATGGTCTCTTGTTGTGGCACATACCCAAATAATTTATGGCTGGTGCGACAATCCTCACCATGTATGGAAACATACCCCGTCTGATGTGGTATCATCCCCACCAACGCCTTAAATAAGGTGCTTTTGCCCGCGCCATTGGGGCCAATAAGCGCCACACGTTCCCCAACACCCAATTGAAAACTGATGTCGGATATGGCAGATTCGCCACTACGATACCCCACAGAGAGATTTTCAACTGTTAGTGCATGAATGGCATTTGAATAGGGCAGTTGTGCAATTGAAGTCATAATAACCTGCGATTAAATGATATGATGTCTCATTTATGATGACACCAAGCCTATTGAATGTCAATGGGATAAGCAGAACATATAATAATAGAGGCAAATTGGGGGATATTTCTTACATACAAAAATCGCCTTTTTACTTGACGTTAGGGGTTGTCGCCATTACAATAAAAAGTCTACGAAGATAGGTTAATATTGTGATTCCAAACCATGTTTGAGAGTTTAAGTTTACGTCTGCAAAAAACACTAGACCGCTTGGGTCGCTCTGGCAAATTGTCAGAGGCTGATGTCACTGAGGTCATGCGCGAAGTGCGTATGGCATTATTAGAGGCGGATGTCGCCTTGCCAGTTGTCAAGGATTTTGTTGGACGCATCAAAGAACGGGCAGTTGGCGCAGAAGTATCGAAGGCGCTCAAACCCGGTCAGATGGTGGTCAAAATCGTTCATGACGAATTGATAACCACACTTGGCGCGCCCGGTCGTCTCAATTTTGCTGGGAGTAGCAAACCCCATGTCATTATGCTTGTGGGGTTACAAGGCTCTGGTAAAACGACCACAGCCGCCAAACTCGCAACCTATTTGCGTAAAGATGGCAAACCACCATTCCTTGTCGCGGCAGATGTTTACCGTCCTGCGGCTGTTGACCAGTTGATGACCCTCGCCAAGCAAATAAACGTTGGTATCCATCAACAGGGAACAAATGCCCGCCCTGCCGATATATGTGAAAACGGGGTAAAAGCCGCCAAAGAAGCAGGTGCATCGGTAGTCATCCTCGATACGGCAGGTCGTCTGCAAATTGACGAGCGCCTGATGGATGAACTGCGAGAGATTAAAAAGCGCACGAATCCGGCAGAAATTTTGCTCGTCGCAGATGCCATGACGGGGCAAGAGGCGGTGAATATCGCCACTGGCTTCAACGAAAGTATTGGCATCACGGGTCTCATCCTCACCAAGATAGACGGGGATGCGCGTGGCGGTGCGGCAATTTCGATGCGGGCTGTAACCAATGTCCCAATCAAGTTTTTGGGGACATCCGAAAAGATCGATGGTTTTGAGGTTTTTCATCCAGACCGCCTCGCAGACCGTATTTTGGGCATGGGCGATGTTATGTCACTCATCGAAAAAGCGGAAGAGGCGTATGATGAAGAAGAAGCTGAGCGCCTGCAACGCAAAATGATGAAAAATCAATTTACCCTACAGGACTTTTTGGAGCAACTCCAAAAAATCCGCAAGATGGGGCCGCTTGGGCAATTGATGAGCATGATTCCGGGCGTAGATAAAATGCAGATGAAGGGGCAGTTTAACCAAGAGGATGCCGAAAAGCGCCTCAAACGGGTAGAAGCCATCATTAGTTCCATGACCATCAAAGAGCGTGAAAATCCTAAAGTCCTCAATGCCAGCCGTCGCAAGCGGATAGCAGTAGGTAGCGGGGTGGAAGTACGTGATGTGAATGATGTCATTAAGCAATTTCAGCAAATGCAATCAATGATGGGCGAATTACGCAAAGGGCGTATGCCCAATATACCGGGTTTATCTAACATCAATAAAGGCAGATAACCCCCCAACTTTAGTTTATTCGATGGTTCATTTTGCCGCTTGGCAGTTATTTTCTAGGAGAAATTTTACACATGGTTAGTATTCGTTTCGCCCGCGTTGGGCTTAAAGGTCAACCCGAATATCGCATCGTTGTCGCAGATTCACGCCGTTCACGCGGGGGGAAATATCTCGAAATTATTGGGCATCACAACCCACGTACCCGCCCTTCTACCGACATTGTAGATGAAGCCCGTGCCTTGTATTGGTTGAGCGTTGGCGCACAACCCACTGAAGCCGTGCAATCGGTTTTTAAGCGTACAGGCACATTTGCCCGTTTTGACCGCATGAAAAACGGTGAAACAGTGGAAGTTTTGGCGGCAGAAGCCAAAGCCAATTTTGTGAAGGTAGACCCACGCACAAATTACCCATCACCAGGTCCAGGTCAAGGCAAAAAAGCCCGTATCGCTGCCGCTAAACTTCTTCAACAAGAATCATAAGGTAATCTCATGTCTAAAGAACTGGTGGAATACATCGCTCAAAACTTGGTCAATGACCCGTCTCAGGTGCAACTCAAAGAAAAACGCACCAATTCGTCCGTCATCCTCGAATTACGGGTGGCAAAGTCGGATATGGGGCGTGTGATTGGCAAACAAGGGCGTGTGGCAAACGCCATCCGTTCTTTGTTGCGTGTGGTGTCTACAAAAGACGACATTCGCATCATTTTAGAAATTGATTAGGGCATATACAACACCCTAATAACGATTATCATCTATGTATGGGCGCAATCTTTCGCGTCCATACACTATCACCATCATCCTCATATAATCATATGGAAAATTCAATGACCCCCACCCCACCTCCATTTTTATTACTCGGAAAAGTTTTGCGTCCTCATGGGATTCGCGGTGAATTGCGTGTGCAACTCATGACCGATTATCCAGAACGCATCACCAAACTCAGCAAAGTCGCTCTGGGCGATTCACCAGAGACCACCAAAGCCAAATACCATACGGTAGAATTTATGCGCCTGCACCAAAATTATGGCTTGCTCAAACTGCTCGGCGTAGATGACCGCAATGCCGCCGATTTATTCCGTGAATTATTCGTCATGGTCAAAACAGCCGATGCTGTGCCACTCGCAGACGATGAAGTGTATTTGTATCAGCTTATCGGCATGACTATTAAAACAGAAGATGGCGAAATACTCGGCACATTAACCGATGTACTAGAAACAGGCGCAAATGATGTGTATATCATTAAAGGCGGTGTGCATGGCGAAATTCTCATCCCTGTTATACCCAGTGTAGTCCTCAAAACCGACACCGATACCAATACCATCACGGTACGGTTGCCAGAGGGGTTATTGGGCGGTATCTCTGATGAAGATGCGCGTGATTAATATTTTGCAAAAATAATTTTTCTCTCTATAATCAATTCATCAGATTGATATAAAAAAGGGGAAATTAGATATGGCTTATCCACCACCACAGCAAAATCAGCCACCTTATCATCAACCGCCGTATGATCAGTCACCACCTTATGGCTATCCACCACAATACCCCTATCAACAACCACCACAAAAAAACAATAGCGGGGTTATCATCGCGTTATTGTTGGTGGTGATAGTGGTTGCTGGCGGGATGGTTGGTTTTGTGTTGCTTGGAAATGCGGGGAAATGTGTTTCTAGCGAATTAGTTGGTACATGGCGCGAAACTGCTGGCTTAGAAACCTTGTACATTACATCAAGCACAATCAGAGCAGAAGGTAGTGGATTGGTCATCTCTGGGTCATATACATGCAGTGGCAACACCATTATGTGGACACTTAGCAATGGACAAACCACAACGCTTGACGTTATAGAAAAATCGGGATTAACCATGCAACTCAAAAACGCATTTGGCATGACCTCAAATTATCGCAAACAGTGAGAATCGAATATGAATGAGCGATATTATTGGCTAGGATTTAATCTCATCTCCAGCATGGGAGTTAAACGCATCGAACACCTTATCGCTCAATTTGGCACACTCCAGCATGTATGGAACGCCGATGAAAAATCACTCAAAAGTGCCAAATTAGCCGATAAATTCATCGAAAAATTGCTATCACAACGCAAAATGCTCAATTTGCAAGCCGAATATGATAAGCTAAACAAATTGAATATTCAGTTTGTCATATTTTCTGATGACGATTACCCCACCAGACTCCGTAATATCCCAGACCCACCACCTGCATTGTATATACGTGGGGATTTACTCCCAAAAGATAGCAAGGCGCTCGCCGTTGTAGGGACGCGCAAATGTACCCGTTATGGGCGAGATGTGAGCGCCGAATTATCTGAGCAACTCGCAAAAAATGGCGTAACTATTATCAGTGGCTTGGCAGAAGGCATAGACGCATCGGCGCATCAGGGCGCGTTAAAAGGGGGTGGGCGCACCCTCGCCATTTGTGGCTGTGGATTAGACCGTGTGTATCCCGCACAACACACCGCCCTCGCCAAAAAAATTGCCGAAAATGGGGCGCTTATCAGCGAATTTTCGCTTGGGACACCGCCTATAGGCGAAAATTTTCCGCGTCGCAATCGCATTATCAGTGGGTTATCACTCGGCGTATTGGTCATAGAAGCACCAGAAAAAAGTGGCGCACTCATCACCGCCAGCGTTGCCGCCGAACAAGGGCGCGAGGTATTTGTAATTCCCGGAAATATCACCAATAATGTGGCATCTGGGACAAATAAATTGTTGCAAGATGGTGCAAAATTGGTCACATCGGCAAAAGATATTCTGGATGAACTCAATCTGGAACATACGATTTTGCAAACACGCATCAAAACAGAGTCGTTTGTTCCCTCGTCCGATGAAGAGGCATTGATACTCAAATTTATCAGCACAGACCCCACCCATATTGATGATATTATCCGCCAAACAGGGCTAAATAGTTCAGAAGTCATGGGGTTATTGACTATTTTAGAATTAAAAGGGCTTGCACAATCTGCGGGATACATGCAATATAGCCTCGTAACGTAACGGATTTAGCCATTTATCGGCTACGAGGTTAGTATATGACAGATAATTTATATGCACTTGTGTTGGCGGGTGGTGGTGGTACACGCCTGTGGCCCATGAGCCGAAAAGATACTCCCAAGCAATTGCTCCCGTTGGTGGATAATCGGACGATGTTCCGCACCAGTGTAGACCGCATCGGCAAAATTTTGCCACCAGAACGTATTTGTATCGTCACTGGCGAAGATTATGTCGAGCGCATGAGGGCAGAAGTACCACAAATTCCCAAAGAAAATTTCTTTGTAGAGCCAGATGGTCGCAACAGCGCCCCTGCCGCCGCCTTTGGCATTTGGATGATTCACCAGCGCAATCCAGATGCGGCAGTTGTTTTGCTCACCGCCGACCATCATATTGTCAAAGAAAGTTATTTTTGCGAAGCGATTGTGTCTGCGTATGAACTCGCGCAAGAGGGGTATATCACCACATTAGGCATTTCGCCCACCTACCCCGCCACTGGCTTTGGGTATATTCAGCAGGGCGATATTATCCGCAAGATGAACGGGTTTACCAGCTATCATGCACTCAGATTTACCGAAAAACCCGATTTAATTGCCGCCACCGATTTTGTCGCCTCTGGACAATATAGCTGGAATAGTGGTATGTTCATTTGGACGACTAAACGTGCCAAAGAAGAATTTTTGGCTCAACAACCCACCATGTTCAATTTATTTGAGCAGTTTACACCACATATCGGGACAGATAATTATAAGAGTGCCTTGAATACCCTCTGGGAAAAAATGCCGTCTATTTCGATAGACTATGCCATCATGGAAGGTGCAAAGCAGATGGCAGTTATCCCCGCCGATATTGGCTGGAGTGATGTGGGCAGTTGGGCATCGCTGTTTGAGGTGCATAAAAGCGATAAGTTTGGGAATGTGTTCAAAAGTCATAACCCAGACCGCGTTATCCTCGACACACATCATACAATGGTCTATAGTGACCGCATGATTGTCACCATTGGGGTACATGATTTAATCGTTGTAGATGCAGGTGATGTGTTGTTTGTTTGCCATAAAGACCGTTCTCAAGATGTTAGAGAAGTAGTTAACCACTTGCGCTCTAGCAAAAAACATGATTATCTTTAAGAACAACACATTTTTATATAGTCTAGTTTAATAAGGAAATTAAAAATGAGCGAAGCCACACCACAAATCTATTGCGTCAAATGTAAAGAAAAACGTGATGCCATTGAGACAGAACCCGTATTCACCAAAAATGGCACCCCCGCTCTAAAAGGCAAGTGTTCTGTTTGTGGGACAACCCTGTTTCGGATGGGTGCAACACCTGCCCATGCGGGCATGGAAAAACCTGTCATCGAAAAAAGTGAAAAAACAACAAAGGGGAGCAAATCTCCTAAAAAGGGCGAAGAGAATTAAGAATGAGTGAAGCTATGCAACAAGTCTATTGCGTCAAATGCAGAGAAAAGCGCGATGTCATCGAGCCAGAAGCGGTCTTTACCAAGAACGGCACACCCGCCCTACGGGGTAAGTGTGCCGTTTGCGGAACGACTCTGTTTCGGATGGGTGCAACACCCGCCCATGAGGGCATGGAAAAGCCTGTCATCGAAAAAAGCGAAAAATCGGCAGAGAGTCCCAAATCATCTAAGACCAAAGAAGCCAGCAAATCCCCCAAAAAGGGCAAAGAGAAGGGTAAATCTGCCTCTGCGCCAAAAAAACGGGGTAAGACACCTAAAAACAAATTGGTGATTGTAGAATCGCCTGCCAAAGCCCGTACCATCAGCAATTATCTGGGCAAGGAATTTGTTGTGGTCGCCTCTAAGGGGCATGTGCGCGATTTATTGGTCACACAGCTTTCGGTAGATGTCGAACACGACTTTGAGCCAAAATATCGTGTTCCCAACGAAAAGCGCGATGATGTCAAACAACTCAAACGCGAAGTAGACAATGCCAGCCAAATTTATCTGGCGACAGATGCCGACCGTGAAGGCGAAGCGATTGCATGGCATCTGATTCATGCCACCGATATGGACGAAAGCAAAGTGGAACGGGTGATTTTTCATGAAATCACACCCAACGCCATTCAAGAGGCATTTACACATCCGCGCCCACTCGATATGTCACTGGTCAATGCCTATCAAGCCCGCCGTGTCCTAGACCGTCTGGTGGGGTATAACATCAGTGAATTATTATGGGATAGGGTACGAAATCGGTTATCGGCGGGGCGCGTGCAGAGCGTGGCAGTCCGCCTATTGGTAGACCGTGAGCGCGAAATAGAGGCATTTGTACCAGATGAATATTGGACACTCGATGCCAGAGTGCAAAAACAATCGTCCGATAATCGTCAAATCGTTATTCGACTGGTCAAAATCAACGATACCGATGTGGCATTCAAAGCCGAAGGTGCTGTCAAAGCCCATTTGGATATACTCGAAAAAAGTCAGTATGCCGTGGAAGATGTCAAACGTGGCACACGCAAACGTCGCCCCTCTGCCCCATTTACCACCAGTACCCTGCAACAAGAGGCATCGCGTCGGCTGGGTTTTAATGCCATGCGGACAATGCGTACCGCCCAACAACTCTATGAAGGGATTGATTTGGGCGCAGAAGGCACAGCAGGTCTGATTACCTATATGCGTACCGATAGCACCAATGTTGCGCTTCAGGCGCAAGAAGAAGCACGGGATTATATTGTCAATCGGTTTAGCAAAGAATTTGTGCCAGATGAATTGCCAAAATATAAGACCAAAGCCAAAGGCGCACAAGAGGCGCATGAAGCTATCCGCCCCACCACTATCACCCGCTTGCCCAACAGTGTTGCGACATTTTTGAGCCGTGACCAACTCAAGCTCTATAAGCTCATTTGGGAACGGTTTATCGCCAGTCAAATGGCAAATGCCGTCTATGATACATTGCGGATAGAAGTACGCGCGGGAGTAAATCCCCCACTGCCCTATTTATTCCGTGTATCAGGTAGTGTGGTCAAATTTCAGGGATTCTTGGCAATTTATGAAGAAGCGCGTGATGAAGATGTCCCAACCGATGAAGATGAAGGGCGCATTTTGCCAGAAGTCGCCATTGGTGAGGTCTTAACACTCATTCAATTGATGCCAGAGCAACATTTTACCCAAGCCCCACCCCGCTTTACCGAAGCAAGTCTGGTGCAATCGCTTGAAGAACACGGTATTGGTCGTCCAAGCACCTATGCACCAACGCTAAAAGTGATTCAAGAGCGCGAATATGTCGAAAAACAAGACAAGCGCCTTATCCCCACAGAGACAGGCAAATTGGTCAATGACCTGCTGGTGCAATATTTTGCCAACGTGGTCAATTATCAATTCACCGCCCACATGGAAGAAGAGTTAGACGATATAGCCGAAGGCAATATGCAATGGCGACCAATGATACGCGATTTTTATACGCCGTTTGAAGCCCAATTGCAACATGCCCGCCAAAATATGCCCCAAATGCGCCAAGATGATTATATCGGGCGTACTTGCCCATCGTGCGAGACAGGGCAATTGCAAACCAAACACGGGCGTTGGGGAAAATTCATCGGGTGCGATAATTATCCCGAATGTGGATATACCGAAGCGTATATTGAACTGACCGGGGTGAGTTGCCCCAAATGTGGCACAGAAAACGGCGGAGAACTGATTGTTCGCAAAACCAAGCGTGGACGCATTTTCTATGGTTGCACACGCTATCCAGAATGTGATTTTTCGGCGTGGAAACTCCCTAATCAAGAAAAAGTATCATCCAATAAGGGTGATGACGAACAAAACGAAGATGAACCTATCGCCAGCCATTATTAGGAAGCGCGGGGGGAAATTAGTACCCCCTGCTACCAATTTTTGACATGGGGGAAATTAGTGGGTAACATCAAATTCATAAATTTTTTTGGCAGATTTGCCACATATCTTGTACAATACACATCAAGCGCGTGTGAAATTTAACCAACGAAAGGCATCACTCATGGCAGATGATTTCGACATGGATGACGAATTAGACGACTTAGAAGAAGAAACACCTAAAAAGAAAGCCACAAAAGCCCCTAAAAAGGCAAAGAAGGCAAAAGCCAAGCCAGTCAGTGATAAACCAAAAGCACCCCTGCCAACACGGGTGCGTAATTGGATTATGGATACATATAACGGGTTGTTCAAAATTGTGATTGAACCCCAATTGCCCAAATATCGTGTCTTGTTGTGGATGATTTTATCGTTCCTCTTCGGCATGTTTTGGGCATATAATATCGCCTCTACGGTTTTCTTCAATGGTTCACCCAATCAATTGAACGAAGGCGCACGCGATAATTGGATTATCAATGTGGCGGGAAGCTATCAGGCAGGTATCATTAATCCAGACGATGCCAAAACCCAGCTTGCCCGTGTCGAGAACCCTTCCGCAACCATTGACCGTCTACTCGTCAATGAAAGTGTCTCTCTCCCTATCAAAACTGCCTTAGCAACCGTTAAACCATTGGCGGATGAAGTGGGCGCAGGCACATCTGCACCATCACCATCGGGCATTATTGGTGATGTCATAACATTGGTCATCAGTGGCATTTTATTCATCGCGGTGGCATGGATTATCGCCATTGCATGGGGCTTGCTCATTGGTGGGTATGTGGAACGCTTCTGGGAACGGATTCGTCCTAAATCTGAAGCAGATATTGCCCGCAACGAAGAAGCAAAACGAAATGTTGAGCAAATCCGTGAGCGCAAACGCCTAGAAGAAGAACTGCGCTCCAGCACCGTCAAAGATGTGGGCACAGTGAATTATGGCGCTCCGTTGATGCAAAAAATTGCCCCTTACACCAAAGGGCGACAATTTGATGAATCCTTTGCGATTGAAGATGCCGACGACAACTTTTTGGGCGAATGTGGTGCAACGATTGCCCACACGATGGGCGATGGACAAGAACTCTCTGCAATCGAAATATGGTTGTTCGATAAAGAGGATTTTGTCAAGACATTCACCAAGATTTTCGCCTCAGAACATGCCTATAACGATTATGCCATTCGCGCCGAATTAGAATCTCGCGTAGATGACCCAGATACCGATATAGCGGTCATCAAACCGGGTGTAACACTTGAACTCACCAGTAAAATGTTGCGGGTACAAGCCAAAGTCGCCGCCCTCACACCAGGAACAGACGGCGCATTGCCACCCAATAGCCATTTCTCGGCGCTCACCTTGCAAATGCAAGGCTGGGAGAAAAAATCGGCAACGGGCGGTGGCAATATTCCCACACCCACAAAAGCACCCGTCCCTGTAGAAGAATTTGCCCCACCACCACCACCAAAACCCGCTATGTCACCAACAGGCGCACGCCCGTTGGATGCCTATGATATTGGACCACCACCACCCATGCCCACCAAACCACCCATGACACCAACGGGGGCGCGTCCATTAGATACCTATGAGATAGGTCCACCACCACCTATGCCCAATGCAGGTGTCACCCGTCCATCTGCGCCACCGCCGTTGCCCTTCGATGAAGAAGATGAAGATAACGACCCGTTTGGTGGCACAGGCGACTTTACCCCTATCAACGGCTAGGGAAATTCAATTAATTCAGTGTATAAAAAGCGGTGGGAAATTGTCCCATCGTTTTTTTATTTGTGAGGGAAATTGCTCTATGACCAAAATTGCCTTACTAGCCGATATTCATGGCAACTTACCAGCACTCGAAGCTGTTTTAGATGATGTGGCACAATTTCATGTGGATGCTATCGTTGTCGCGGGGGATTCAGTTAATTGTGCGCCGTTTTCTGCCCAAGTATTGGAACGCCTTGTAAAAACAGGGGTTCATCTGATGCGTGGCAATCACGAGTTTTATGTCCTAGAACATGAAACCCCTAGAGTGCCTATAGAACGCAAAGACTTCACCACACCAGTCTGGGTGAAACAGAATTTGGGCAAAAAATGGGTCACTTTTTTAGCAACATTGCCCGACACGCTTGTCCTTCATTATCCCGATGCAATCAGCGTGCGCGTGGTGCATGGCATACCCAATAATCACTTTAAAGGGATTTATCCCCATACCACACCCGAAGAAGTTTATACCATGCTGGAAAGTGTGACAGAAGAAGCGGTATTATTGGCACATACCCATTTAGCCATTAATCGGCATATTGAGATTCATGGACGTAATTGGCATCTCATCAACGGCGGATCAGTTGGGTTGCCATTGGATGGTGTGCCGAGTCGGGCAAGTTATGCCATATTAGATGGCGATTATAGCGGATGGACCCCGACCTTTCGGCGCGTGATGTACGATAATTCACGTTTATTTGAGGCGTTTGAGCAATCAGGCATCGTTAGGATATGTGGGGCAACTGGGCGCATGATTATCGAAGAATTTCGCACGGGCAAGCCCTATATTTATCCTTTTGGTGTATGGGTGAAGGATGTACATGCCGATAAACCCCAATCGCTGGAATTGGCAGAAGCCTTTCTGGAATTGGATTATGACAGCATTTTGGATTATGTCCCTGTCCATTATCGGGATTTGTATCAACCCAATCCATAGTACACAATAGGCTGGTGGCAAAAATATATCGCCACCAGTTTATTATCCGCTCACGAGGTTAGTTTATTTTCTTAATTTTGAAAATTAATGTCTCGCCACTGGGGACATTAATTTTGACCTTATCACCTTTTTTACGCCCCAAAAGTGCCTTCCCGATGGGACTTTCGTGCGAGATTTTCCCCTCACGCGGGTTTGATTCTGCCGCACCAACAATCATATAGACCTCATCTTGATCTGCGCTATCCTCACGGATGGTCACTTCTGCGCCAATCCGTATTTCATCGGATGAACCATCATTCGAGATAACCACCGCATCGCGCAAAATATTCTCTAAATATTGCACACGTCCCTCTGCAAACGATTTTTGTTCGCGGGTATCGTGATAATCTGCATTTTCTTTCAAATCGCCTTCTGCTACCGCTTCTTTAAGTTTGGCGGCAAGCGCAGGTAGGCGCTCTTTAATCAATTTTTCTAATTCGCGTTCAAGTTCTTCTTTGCCTTCTTGGGTAAGATAGGTTATCTCGGACATGCTCTGTATTCCTTCCAAAAAATGTTTATCCACATAGATGATAAGCGTATCACCATCAACCAACAGATTGATAGCATTGGCAATCTCATTATGTGATACTGGGTATTTATCCATCATTTTAACGTCTTATCGCACAAATGCCAACATTACAATTTTTAGGTGTGTATATCAAAAATCGGCAGATAGGGGTATATTATAGATACGATTGTTAAATTGAAAGGACAACCCCCATGAGACGACATCACATATTACTTGGAATCGTCATTGCACTTTTGCTAGTCACTTTTTCGACACTTATCAGCGCCCAAACATCTACACCCGTTTTTCGGATAGGCGTATTGGGTAATGAACGGGGAGAACTCGCCAATGGAGCGAGACTCGCCATCACACAACTCAATGCCGTAGGGGGCGTGCGTGGGTCTGATGGCACATTCTTCCAGTTAGAAATGGTGATAGTCCCCATTGAAGCCGAAGGAGCAATCAATGATGCCATTGAAGCCCTCGCCGCCGCCCGTGTCATTGCCGTTTTGGGACCGGAGACCAGTGAACAAGTCCTGAGCGCCCTCCCCTTGTTGCAAAGCCTAAATGTACCCATCTTAACGCCTGCTGTGGGCGATACCGTGATTGCCTCAGACCAAACAGGGCTATTATTTCGCATTCGTTCTGCAGAGCGTTGGCAAGGCAATGCCCTAGCCGATTTATTTCTCAATGAAGTGCGTCTCAATGAGGTGACAACGGTGCAACTAGACCGTAGTAGCACAGGCGGACGAGTCGGTTTTTCGGTGGCACTCACCAGTGTTGCCAATGCCCCCACAGAACGCACCCTCATTTTAGATACCAATCAAGCTATTGGCGACCTTGTGGCACAAATTATGACCACACAACCCGTCTTTCTCAGCGTGTTTGGTCCACCTGCACTATCGGCACAATTTTATAATCAACTACGTGCATCGGGTTGGGTAGGGATTTATGCCTATCCACAAGCAGAATCACCAGAATTTAAGAATACTGTGGATATAGACCAGTTACAGGGCATTTTGGGGACAAATACATGGACACTCAGCAACCCCAATGCCGAAAGCATCGCATTTGTAGATACTTATATCAATGCCTATGGCGAATTACCCACTGCCATCTCTGCTGCCAGTTATGATGCCATCACCCTAATTGCCACGGCAATTGGTCAAACTGGCAATTTTGTCACCAATTTAGTCACTGTACGCGATATTGCAGGCGTGCAAGGCATCCTCAATCCAACTGGACTCGGTGGCAACGAAATGTCTAATAGTGCCGTCCTCGTGCAATTGGGTAATTTGGGTGGTAGCCAACTTTTGGCGCGATATGCAGGCACAGAACGCTTGCCACTCATCCCAACACCAACACAGGTGGTCACTGCCGTTACGCCCACCCCACAACCTACAGCAACCCTCGATGGCGTATATATCACCATCTCGGGCGCACGCCAAAATGTCCGCAGTGGTCCAGGGACAAATTATGATGTGATTGGGCAATTGCAAAATGGTGAGCAATTCCGTGTGATTGGCGCAAATAACGATTTTAGTTGGGTGGTCATCGAATATCGTGGCGCATTAGGCTGGCTCTCGACTGATATTGCCGAAGTGGTTGGCAATCGCAACACAGTCGCCATTGTCGCCGCCCCCCCAACACCCACACCAGGGGCAACATTCACACCTGCACCATTGCCATTCCCCGATATTGTCATTGTATCGGCATCGCCAACGGTTATCACTTGGAATTCCCCGACCATCGTCAATATCACCGTGCGAAATATTGGCGGGGTCAATGCGGGTCCGTTTGCGGTTGCCAGTTCATTTGAACCGGGTGCGGTATTTGCCTCATACAATTTCTCTGGATTAGGCGCTGGATTAGAACAAGTTGTCCCACTGACACCTGCCCTATCACTGGCAGGAGCAACCGGCATCTATAGCGCGATTATCATTGCCGATTTAAATAATGAGGTCAATGAAAGCACAGGTGAAAGCAATAACAACACTTTTAATTTCACCTACAAACTCGATAGACCTACCCTGCTCATCAACAGTGCAACGCTGACTACAGGTGCAAGTCTCGATTTGGAAGTGAATGCTATACCAACATTCGACATAACTTATAGTGGTGGTGGACTCAATACCACAGGCACATGCACCCCAACAACCTTCTGCATTGGGGTTTTGGGCGCTGTCAATTGGGATACATCGCATTATGACTATATCACGGCTGGAAATGGGGTCAATACCACCGCCATCGCCAATTCTGCACTTGGGATTGGCACGACATTAGGCGTGTTCACCGCAGAAGGACGACGCGCCGTTATCCGCATTGATAATATCAATCCGGGTATTTCGATTTCGTTCACCTATCGGGTGTATGGTCCCTGATAATCATCTATCACCCCAAACACGGGCAGACTCATAAACAGTCGTCTGCCCGTATGGGCTTTTTCACGGCACAGCAGTGCTACCCGGTATAAACCGTTCTCCGCGTGGAATCACAATATCTACCCATACCGCGTTATCTGCCGTCACATTGATGGTCTGCCGAAATAAGACCCGTCCATAGAGCGTACTCACAAAAATCTCGTATTCGCCTGTGCGTAATTCACCCCGCGTAAAATTCTCACCCCATGCCTCACCGCCATTCACCCTATCACCCGCATAGGTATAGGCATAATATTCGATGGTGCTATCTGTCCCTGCACGGCGTAAGCGTACAGGAATATGTTGCATGAGATTACCATTGGGGTCGGTGACTCTGCCGATAACCATGCCCGTATTGGGTTTGGGGAAAATATATAAATCGGGATTGCGCGTACTCAGGTAATTATATGGGTCATCCCCCACTCGAATTTCGAGATGCAAGTGTGCGCCATACGCGATGCCTTCTGCGCCCACCACGCCAATCCGTTCCCCTTGTGTCACAAATTGCCCTGTGACCACCTCTACACGGTCTAAATGCCCATACACGCTATAGGTTGGTTGCCATGCAGGGGCTACTATGCCATGTGCGATGATAATCACATTGCCATAATAATCGTATATGGGACCCACCAACACCGATAAATCGCTCCCCGCATAAATCACCTCACCCGCGCCGATAGCGATAATCGGTGTCCCGCGTGGGTTGGCAAAATCCGCGCCAAGATGAACTTCTAAATTGCCCAATTGGGTATCGCCATAAGAATAGGTGCGGTCTAATTCATCACTCCCGCCATTACCCGATGGGATGGGACGACCAAATAGATAATGGTCTGTGAATAATTCTGGCGTGGGGGTAAAAGTCGCGGTGGCAGTTGGCGATGGTGTATAGGTCAACGTTGCAGTAGGGGTATGGGTAGGCGTATAGGTTAAGGTAGGGGTCAAGGTCGCGGTTGGGGTATATGTATAAGTCGCTGTAGGGGTAGCGGTACGTGTTGGAGGCGCGACAGTGGGCAATCCCTCTGCCAATTGCACCACCTCTTGGGGGGGCAATGTCACCGATAGGGATTGTTGATTTTCATCCCCAGAACAAGCCGACATCATCACCATGACAATACAAAACACTGCCATTTTATTCAAATGAAATTTCACGAAAATCTCCTGTAATAGCACCCAGACGGGTTTCTAAAATATGTGATGCCGTCTGTGGTGGCAATCCCAAATATGACAAGGCGCTGGTTATCAATGACGCTTGAGGGATAAGTCCTATCAATTCGGTGTGTGTCACCATCACCCCATGCGTGTGTGCCTCACGTCTTACCGCCTCTAAGACGATATAAAGTGATGTTTGGCGAAAATCGGTGATATTCATCGAGACTTGCGCCGTGTTATTCACCAACAAACCGAGTGCCTTCAGATAGGGCAATCCACCGCCCGATGTGCGAATGGTGGTCGCAATGGCTTTGGCGATGTTCACATCATCGGTACTCAGATAGGCATTAAACGCGATGAGCGGGTCGCGTGCACCAATCGCCACCGCGCCCGCCGTGCCTAAAATTGGTTTTCCCTCATCGGGGATACGGTCAGGGTCGGTTTTGATACTCTGCTTGAGTTGCTCATAGGGGTGACGGCGCACCTCTGCCAAATTTCGCCGTGCGGGGGATTTTGCCGCATATTCATAAAAGTACACGGGTAAATCCAATTCATCCGCCACTCTTTTGCCAAGCCGATGCGCCATAGCCACACAATCGGTCATAGTCAGATCGCGCAATGGCACAAACGGCACAACATCCATCGCCCCAATACGCGGATGCACACCCACATGATTATCCAAATTGATATGCTTTTTTGCCTCTGCAATGCCCAAAAACGCGCCATATTCAACCGCAGATGGTGTACCAGAAAATGTCACCACCGTGCGGTTGTGGTCGTGGTCACTGCTCACATCCAAAATATCCACACCAGCCGATTGAATGGCACGCACAATCGCATCAATGACATCCATCCGCCGTCCCTCACTAAAGTTGGGAATACATTCCACCAGCGCCATACTAATCTTCACCAGAGGGGCGAATGGGGTTATCTGCTAATTTTTGGAGTGTGCGTTCATCCACTTCTAGCCCGTTATAACGGTCATACATGGCGAGATTTGCCAGTTTATCCACCGCATAACGCCAACGCCGATTGCCCGTCTCTCGTAGCAATGAACGGCAATGGTCACAGCGCACAGTACGGCGTGGGCGTGGAATTCCCAATAGACGCACAACGCGCGTTTCCACTTCCAAATGCCCTACCCCACACACAGGACATTTCTGTATCACAAAGCCATTGGCATAACGGTCTACGGCGACTTGTCCGCGCCAATATAGCACCACATAGGTCAGGATAGAGAACAATGCCCCGCCTGCTAAGAGTGCCTCTATTGGAAATGGAGACGATTCTGAAATGGTCTGGTCTGATATAACGGGTGTTTGAGGTACAAGTGGCATTTCTGTGGGGTTATCCACAAGCGCAGTCACTTCTGGTGTGGATTCATCAGTCGTAGTGGGAATAGCCGTCATGGTCGGTGTTAGTGAGGCTGTTTCTGTTGGGTTAATCGTGGTCGCTATCAGAGTTTGCACCTCTGTCCCAAAAACCGCAGGTGAAATTTCGCGTTCTGTCGGTTCTGGGGATGGTGTTTCGGTATTCACCACGAATGGCACATCCAACGCCGTTACTTCTGGTGATGGCGTTTCGGTTGGCACGTCGGTATTGGTTGGTGTTGGTACATCGGTGTTGGTTGCCGTTTCAGTTGGCACATCGGTCTTGGTTGCCGTTTCGATAATAACGTCCAATGCCGTTACTTCTGGTGATGGCGTTTCGGTTGGCACATCAGTATTGGTGGCGGATGGTATAGCAGTTGGTGTTTCGGTGGCAGTCGCCGTTGGCACATCGGTATTGGTGGCGGATGGTATAGCAGTTGGTGTTTCGGTGGCAGTCGCCGTTGGTACATCGGTATTGGTCGGTGTCTCGGTTGGCTGGTCAGTTGCTGTTTCGGTAGGTAAATCAGTCGGCGTATCCGTATATGTTGCCGTTGGCACATCGGTATTGGTGGCGGATGGTGTAGCTGTTGATGTATTGGTACTAGTCGCCGTGGATGAGGCGGTTACAGTCAGTGTGCTAGTCGCTGATGGTGTGGCACTCGGCGTATAAGTAGGGGTATAGGTGAGTGTTGGGGTTAGTGCATCATCGTATAAAATGGGCAATTGGTTAATATCCACCGTCCATAATATAACGTTGCGTGTGACCCAACCGAATCCATCTACGCCTTGGGTGGCGGTTGCGCCGTCTGGTCGTTGATTATAGGAAAAACGGATGAGTACCCATGTACCCGTTTCATCTATATTCAATGGCTCAATCACACTACCAGGGTTTAACACACCCAATGGCACAAAACCGATTCCGGGACCTGTCCGCACAAACACATTCACCCGTGCCATGACATAACTGCCCACTGGGGTGAGGGTGACAAGGCGTGGTGTCGCGGATGGTGTGAGCAAGGCGGGTGTTGGAGTCAGATTATCGGCTGTGAGGATGGGTAGCGTATCAATATCTTCCGCCCACAGCGCCAAATCTCGGCGTATCCAGCCAAATCCGCCTGCATAATTCACCAAGACCCACTGCCCCGTCTCATCGCGGTTATAGGCGGTGACACGGGCATCTCTGAGCAATGTCCCAATCGAAAGCGCCGTCTCATTGGGGGCAGACCGCACTCGTGCCGATTCTACACCAATCACACTAAATGCGGGTGTGGGTGGTGGGGATTCTTCTTGTGCCGTTGCCCAATCACCACTCGCCACAAAAACGCCAAACAGGGCGCATATAAACAGTCCAATACTCAGCCAATGGGTGCGTTTCACAGCAAACTCCGATAGTGTTGCCAAAGCCTTAATTTGTCAATGTAAAGCGCAAACGGTCTTCTATGGGTTGGTTATAGGCAAATAATTGCACCGACCACTCGCCTGCGGTAAATTCTGTGCGGTTATTTTCTAAAATAAACCAGATACACACCCCATTAAAATCACGCGGGGTCGCCCATGTATCTTGGGCGCGAATCTCTTCGCCATAATACCATGTTACTGCCAATGGCGCACCTGCGGGTAGGCTATTGGCACGCATGACGATGTATAATGCAGAAACCCCAGAAGAAAAATTTGTCCCCACATTCACAGGGCAATCGGTAGCGGGGTCAACAGCCGTTGCCACACCTAGCCGTGAGAGTTGCCCTACATTGAGGTTAAAATTATTAGCCCCACCCCGATTTTCAATCGCGTTAATATTTGACATCATATCGGGTGTGGGGACAATGCCCCCTGGCATCGGGGGATTCACATTGCGACCCGTCATAAATTCGACATATTTTTCGGCATCGCGGTCTGGTTGAGCAATTCCCAATTGAAGGTCATAGGTCGGCGTAGAACCTACCGCCAATGTCGCGCCAATCACTTGATTGAGCGCCACAATTTGCGCGAGTTCTGTCTCTTTGACAGATAATGTCGCAACCACCTCTGTCCGCCGTGTAAAAGATGCCCCACTGAGTATGGCAATTTCTTGTGCCAGCATCACCTCGTTGGCGCTCACCGTTGCGGTCATATCCACACCATCAGACGTGCCACATCCTGCCAAAAATAACCCACATACGACCAAAATAATCCAAATATGCCAATTCAATAGACCTATCCTTCACAACTATTTTGCGACATACGATAATAGTACCAAAATTAACACACATAATCAGGATAAATTTTAACCTAAAACTGGATGATTGCCCCATGCGTTCCCAACGATTGACCTTCGTTTTTCTAGCGTTCTATTTAATCTTCCTCGGTGGGAGTGCGTATTACACGCTGGTATTCCCTATACGAGTCTTTCATCACCTGCTGATGACCCTGCTCATGGGGGTATGGTATTTCCGAAAATTCCGCCGTGACGGGCTACCCCACACCCCGCTTAATCTGCCCCTATTGGCGCTGATTATCGCGTGGTCGCTATCGGCATTATTGGGCATTGAGCCACGCAATGCCATTGAAGGATTATGGTTTATGCTCCTGCATATTACTATCTTTTTTGTGCTGGTAGATTTATTTCAACGTGGGCGTGGGCGCTTGGTGATGGAAACTCAATTTTTGATGGGTGGCATTATCATTTTATTCTCTGGAATCGAAATCGCCTCCTGGTATTTGGGCTTGGGAATTTTGCCAAACACACAAATTGGCTGGATAAATGTATCACTCATACCCCTAGAACCCATTCGGCTGGCATTGGCAATGAATATCAGCACCTTGCTGGCGGGGTATATCGCGCCCCTCATTTTGCTCACCATCGGCTGGGCGCTCACTGCTCGTCGGCGCGATTATCGGCGCGTCTTGTGGGGTATGGCAGGATTGTTGATAATCATTCTTATCCTCACATTTTCGCGGGGGGGATTGGTCTCTGTTGGTGTGGGATTAGGGGCATTTTTGGTCATGCGTGTGCTGGGCAATCCACAACGCGCCAATATTGGCAAATGGGCAATTCCATTGGTGATTATGGGCGCAATTGGGTTTGTGGCGGTATTTCTGATTAGCCAAACCCGTAGCAGTGGCGACGAAATCCGTGTGGATATGTATCGGAGCGCCACCGACATTTGGCGTGATAACTTTTTTATTGGAGTGGGCATTGGCAATTATGGGCGGGCATTTCGGGATTACCGCACACCAGAAATGGCACGTGACCGATTGGCTTCTGCCCACAATCTCTATTTGAACACCGCATCAGAGACGGGTATTTTGGGGGTCATGGCGGGGATATGGGTGGCGGGTGCGCTCATCATGACATGGTGGGGGGTATGGAAAAAACAAGCCACCCCACCGCGCAAAATCCGCCAAGAGGCGG
>Ga0163147_10003427_pt1 | contig 21210 bp, 10 predicted proteins | sample OliLakLV19MP6G1_FD_148597 | JGI IMG/M metagenome (GOLD analysis project Ga0163147, IMG submission 148597) | Freshwater microbial mat bacterial communities from Lake Vanda, McMurdo Dry Valleys, Antarctica- Oligotrophic Lake LV.19.MP6.G1 | ecosystem: Environmental > Aquatic > Freshwater > Lake >...
GACTTTTTTGCTTTTAACCTCTGAATCTGGCAGATTTTTATCCACTGCTTTTGCTATAAAGCCCAATGAAATCAATACTTGTTAATGTTTTTGAGGGACGACTACATAGGACACAAGCAGTGTCTTAATTGAATCAGCCTCATCATGCACACGCTTTTAAACCACATACTGGTCGCTGTCGCGCATCCGCTCAAATTCGCTTTTCAGGTAATCAATTGCGCTTTGAACTTTCGGGCTTCATTACCAGGTAATACGCTGCCGCAGCACTGCCCACCTTGAGCATTTTTGCAAGCCGGTTGGTGTTTCCGGGGTGCGCAATATCCCGCTAACCTGTTGACAATGAAGAATCTTGCCAACTATTTCGTTAAAAACTCACCTTAATTTATTTTTGAAGTAAAGTTTGATTTTCAGGTTGATTCTTTTTAGCTTGCGGGTAGCCCCACCGTTCCACTCGCACCCGGAAAGCCAGAATTCAATCTGTACGGGTTATTTGAGAGTTAAAATTTTTAATGATGAAGCATAAGCTGGTATTATTTATTGCGGGGATTTTATTCGTGGCGAATGTAGCTTTCGGGCAGTGTCCGCCTGATTCCAGTTTGTCGCTCAGTTCTACAATTACAAACGTAAGTTGTAATGCTGGCAGCGATGGCGAAATAGAGTTACGTGTTGAGCGGGGAATAGCGCCTTTCACCTATAGCTGGTCAAATGGCGCGACAACTGCTTCGATTTTAGAACTTACTGCTGGCTCCTATAGCGTAACCGCTACTGACGCGCTCGGCTGCTCGGCTTCGCTCACAAATCTTCAGGTAACCCAACCCGGTGCTTTCATTTACAATGTTACAATCCGTAACGAAACCTGCTTTGGCGCATGTGATGGCGCGCTTGACTTTTTTCTTACGGGTGGCACTCCTCCTTATTTCTATTTGTGGAAAAATGCGGTAACAGGCGACACGCTTGGCACTTCGGAAGATATTAATCGCTTGTGTTCAGGGATTTATGGACTTTCTATAGTGGATGCCAACGGATGCACAGGTGGAATTTTCTATTTGATTGCTGCGCCCGCGCAATTCAACATTACTGCAACTATCACAAATGTAACCTGCCCCGAAGGCAGTGATGGACGCATCATTTTGACTGCAACGGGCGGCACGGGAACGAAAACCTATATCTGGTCAACGGGTGAAACTTCAAAGAACTTATTAAACAAACCTGCCGGAACATATTCTGTAACCGTTACCGATGTGAACAGTTGTACAGGTATCAATTCTTTCACCATCACTGAGCCTGATTCAATTGAGGCTACTGCGAATGTGACGGACAATTCCTGCAACAGTCTTGATAATGCAAGCATTGATATTACCGTTACGGGTGGTACTGCGCCTTACACGTTCAATTGGTCAACCGGAGCTACAACAGAAGATTTAAATAACCTCACTCCGGGTCAATATTGCGTTACCATCACGGATTCAAAAGCTTGCGAAAGCGAACAGTTTTGTTTTGATGTAACAGAGCCGGACAGCCTTCAGCTTTCCGCGAATATTACAAACGTGAATTGCTTTGGAGGGAATGATGGCGCGATAGATATTACCGTTTCTGGCGGCTCTCAGCCTTACACTTTTATATGGACAGGCGGCTTCAGCACAGAGGATTTAACAGACTTGGAATCAGGACTTTATACCGTGCTTGTTCAGGATGCAAATGGATGTGAAATAAGCGCAACCTATTTTGTGCGCACCGAAAATTTCATCATCCTTTCGATCGGAATCACGGAACCTTTGTGTACAGAAACCGATGGTTCAGCAACAGTGAGCATCAGTGGCGGAGATGCGCCTTATACGATTAACTGGTCAACCGGAGGCACAGGTGCAACTATCAATGACCTTGCCGCAGGAAGCTATAGGGTAACGGTGACGGACGCCAACGGTTGCACTGCGTCAAAAACCGCTGATATCAGCAACGTAGGAACACCCGAAGTTTTTGGAGTGGTGAATAATACGATTTGCGGTGGCGCTGACATCGGCTCGATTGACATTACGATTGCCGGTGTTTTTCAATTTATCTGGAGTAATGGCAGCACTTCGGAAGACCTCTTCAATCTCGCAGTGGGCGCTTATTCAGTAAGCGCTACGGATAGCAGCGGCTGCGTTTCTATAGCAACCTTCAGCGTGAATGAAGACAGCGGAATTACATTGACAGAAACAAAAACTGCTCCTGCCTGCGGGCAGGCAGACGGCTCGATAGCGATTGCAGCTTCAGGCGGTACTCCTCCTTATACCTATTCATGGAGCAATGGACAAACCAGTGCAACAGCAACAGACTTGAGTGCGGGCGTTTATAGCGTAACAGTTACGGATGCGCTCGGATGCGCGGAAACAAAAATCATGGCGCTGGAAGAAACTGGCGGTCCGCAAATCAACATTAACAAAACAGATATTTCCTGCAACAACCCAACCGGCACACTGGAAGTAGTGATTACATCAGGCAATGCACCGTTCACCATCACTTGGTCAACCCGTGAAACAACTTCCATCATCACAGGATTGGATGCAGGAATTTATGCAGTGAGTGTTGAAGATGCATCAGGATGTTCTTCTTTGGCATTTGCAGTCATCACACCCGGGCAAGGCGTAGTGATTGAAGCTGCGAAGACAGAGCTTTTATGCAACGGATCGAGCGATGGCTCGATTGATGTTATCATCATAGCAGGCACAGCGCCCTTCACATTCAATTGGTCAAATGGCGCAACTACTGAAGATATTTCGGGTATTCCCGCAGGCACTTATACGATTGCTGTAACAGATTCAAACGGATGTGTTGCCACGACAACCATCGTTGTAAATGAGCCTGAACCCATCATCATCAGCCAGACAAATAGCACGCAACCTACATGCGTGGACGATAGCAGCGGCACGCTCACGGTTGCTATTTCAGGCGGAACTCCTCCCTACTCTATTGAATGGTCAACCGGTGATACATCTTTGACGCTTTCAGGATTAGCCGCAGGCGAATATTGCGCGGTGGCAACGGATGCGTTGGGTTGCGTAAGCGACACATTCTGCTTTACAATCCAAGACCCACAGCCTATTGTGATTACGCCAACCATCACTCCCGTAACTTGCGATGGCGGCAGCGATGGCGCGATTGATATTACGGTTTCGGGTGGCACTCCGCCTTATACGTTCAATTGGTCAACAGGCACAAATACGGAAGATATTTCCGGCTTATCAGAAGGAATCTACATCGTTATAGTTACCGACTCAAACGGCTGCACGGAAACTGCAACATTCACCATTTCAACTCAAACTGTAATTGTTGTTTCTTCCGGCATCACGCAGCCTCAATGTGGTGAAAGCAATGGCTCAATCACAGTATCTGCAAGTGGCGGCACTGCGCCTTACATATTCAGTTGGTCAAACGGGCAGACAGGCGCAATGATAGACAGCATTCCTGCTGGCGCATACACTGTATCAGTTACCGATGCAAGCGGCTGTTCTTCCACCGAGACAATTGATGTGAGCGATGCTTCTTCGGAAGTCGTTATTTCAGGAACTATAACAAATGTTGTTTGCGGAACACCAAACAGCGGAAGCATTACCATTACGCTTTCTGGCGGCACAGGTCCTTACACCGTGTTGTGGTCAAACGGACAATCTTCGCTGACTATCAGCGGGTTAAGCGCAGGAACCTATTCTGTTACAGTAACTGATTCAGCAGGATGTATAGCGGTGCAGAGCTTTGATGTAATTGAAGAAAGTGGACTCACCGTTACCATCAATGCAACGAACGCATTTTGCGGTGAAGATAACGGAAGCGCGATTGTAAGCGTAACGGGTGGCACTGCTCCTTATACCTACATCTGGAGTAATGGCGCAACGACTGATTCGCTTTCGGGTTTAGCTCCGGGAGTTTACATTGTGATTGCCACCGATTCAAACGGCTGCACGGAAACCGCCTCCGTAACCATCAGCAATGACAACGGACCACAGTTCACGATTGATGTTACTGACATTACCTGCGTAAATGAAACCGGATCGCTTTCGGTAACAAACATCGTTGGCAACGGACCATTTACGATTCAATGGTCAACAGGCGATACAACAGCAACAATCACAGCACTGAATGTCGGAACATACAGCATAACCGTTACCAGCGCTGACAGTTGCGAAACGGTACAGACAGCAGAAATCAATCCTCCTGTTGCGATTACACTCACTGCATCGCCAACCGAACCCACCTGCAATGGCGACAGCGATGGATCAATTGATGTTACTGTGAGCGGTGGACTTCCGCCTTTCACGTTCGCGTGGAGCACAGGCGCAACCGATGAAGATTTAACAGGACTCGCAGCAGGCGTTTACAGCGTTACTGCCACCGATGCTAACGGATGCACTGCTACAACTACTATCAACTTAGAGGAGCCGGAAGAAATCATCGCAGCAGCAGATACGATTATTCAACCGCTGTGCAATGGCGATTCAACAGGCGCAATTAATATTTCGGTAACCGGAGGCATTGCGCCTTACACTTACAATTGGTCGAATGGTGATTCAACACAAAATCTTTCCAATGTTCCCGCAGGGCAATATTGCGTTACGGTTACGGATGCTAATGGCTGCACCAGCGACCAGACTTGCTTTACAATTGACGAACCGGATTCCTTACAAATTCAACCCAACATCACGCAGCCACGTTGCAATGGCGAAGATGATGGCGCAATCACTGTAACGGTTACGGGTGGAATTCCGCCATACAATTTCCTGTGGGAAAATGGCGACACTACCGATTCGCGCACTGATTTAGTTGCAGGCGAATACTCAATTACTGTGACAGATTCAAACGGTTGCGTAGGAGAAGAAACATTCACAGTTGAAGAACCCGACACGCTTACCGTTACTATTTCTGATACTTCAAACGTAACCTGCAATGGCGCGAATGATGGTTCAATTACAGTATCTGTTTCAGGCGGCACTGCGCCTTATGATTACAATTGGTCAACCGGTGATTCAACACAAAATCTCAACGACCTGCCTCCCGGTGATTATTCCGTAACTGTTACGGATGTGAACGGTTGCATCGATTCATCGGATGTTATCACGATTACAGAACCGGATTCGCTGCTAATCACGGAAAACATCATACAGCCAAACTGTACGCTGCCCGGAATTATTGACATCATTATCTCCGGTGGAACATCCCCTTATGATGTACTCTGGTCAAATGGCGATACTTCCACGCATTTTGTATCACAGGATGCAGGCACCTATTCAGTAACTGTTACTGACGCGAGCGGATGCACTGATTCAGCTTCTTTCACGCTGCAGGAACCGCCCATCATGGATGTGGAAATTAACGTGCGTATTCCTTTAGTTTGCGCTGGTGATTCTATTGGAGAGCTTTGCGCAAGCGTAACCGGTGTTCCCGGTCCGCATTTTTATCAATGGTCAACAGGTGATACAACGGAGTGCATTACCGGACTCTCTACCGGCTTCTACTCTGTAACTGTTTCAGAAGGAAGCGGCTGCTCCGCTTATGAAAATAATTTCCTGCTCACCGAACCTGATTCCATCACGATTACTTCTCTTGATATTGATCCGGTGTCGTGCTTTGGCGAAGAAGATGGTTCGATTTCTATCACTGCAAGCGGTGGCACACCGCCTTATACCTTCCAATGGAGCAATGGCGCTACAGGAAACTTTGCCGACAACCTTCCGGGCGGTCCTGTTACGGTAACTGCGACAGATGCAAACGGTTGCAGCAATTCTGCTACATTCAATATTCCAGAACCTGCGCCATTCAGCTTCATTAACTCACAAGTTGTGCAGGTGACATGCGATACCACAAGCGATGGTTCTATCTCTGTAATTGTATCGGGCGGAACTCCTCCTTACACTTACTTGTGGGGCGATGGCTTCACGGGTTCGGTGCGCGATAGTTTGCCCGAAGGCTCTTACTCATTGCTTGTGCTTGATGCAAATGAATGCAGCGACACTACGACCTTTGTGATTGACGGACCGCGTTGCAACACTCCTCCCGTTGCCGTAGATGATACTACCAAGTTATTTGTGTGCATCAATGAAAGCACTGATATCAATGTGCTGCTGAATGATTTCGATCCCGATGGTGATGACTTGTATGTTTCAGCGATTCTCGGACAGCCGCTGCATGGCACGGCAGCCATCAACACCGACCAAACAATTACTTACACTCCTGCAACCGGATTTATCGGCTTAGATACCTTCGCGTATGTGGTATGCGAAACAGGCATCGCGCCTGCATTCTGTGATTCAGCGATTGTGATTGTAGCAGTGTTGCCATGCAGACCGAATATTCAAATTCCAAACGGCTTCTCGCCAAACGGTGACGGCACAAATGATGAGTTTGAAATTCCGGGCATTGAATTTTTCCCGAATAATGAATTGATGCTGTTTAACCGATGGGGAAATAAAGTGCGCGAATACAAAGGCTATAAAAACGAGTGGACAGGCACGAATGCGGATGGCGACCCCTTGCCTGACGGCACTTACTATTATGTGTTGAATTTGAATGATGGCGCGAACACAACTTACACGGGCTACGTGATAATTCATCGCTAATAAAAGATGGAGGACAAGAACATGAGAACACCGAAACAAATAGTCTTAGTAGCCGCTTTTTCTTTCATCGTATTTTTTGCGTCCGCGCAGCAAGACCCGATGTACAGCATGTATATGTTCAACGGGCTTGCGATTAATCCCGCGTATGCAGGAAGCCGCGAGCGCCCTGCGGTGCTAGCGCTCTACCGGCATCAGTGGCCGGGCTTGGAAGGCGCTCCGAAAACAGCAATATTGACAGCGCATGCTCCCTTGCTGAATAATAAAATTGCCATAGGCGGCTCGTTGTGCAGCGACAACATCAGCATCTTCAATGTTATCACGCTGAACTTTGATTACGCCTACCGCATCCATTTTAAAAAGAACAGAGGTAAACTCTCTTTCGGTATGAATGTAACGGTGAATAATTACCGCGCGCGCTGGAACGAGCTTTCGCTGAATGATGCTATTGACCCCGCTTTCCTCTCAAGCGATAACAGTGTTATCAGCCCCAACTTCGGAGCAGGGGTTTATTATTACACGGATAGATTTTATGCTGGCGTTTCTGTTCCTCATTTTTTGAACATGAGCCTCAGCGACAATTTTGAACACGAGGCTACCGATTTAACCGCCCGCCAGTGGAAGCATTATTTCTACACGATGGGCGCGGTGTTTAACATCGGCAAGAATGTGAAATTTAAACCTTCCTTCTTATTTAAGCATGTGCAGAATGCACCCTTTGAAGCTGATTTAAATGCTGGATTTCTGTTTAAGGAAGCGCTGTGGGTGGGCGCAGGCTATCGCACAGGCGATGCCGTGAACTTCATTACGGAATATATCTTTGCCAAAGGAGTCCGCATCGGCTATGCATACGACTACACGCTCACTGAACTAAATGATTATTCCTCCGGCTCGCATGAAATCATGATTGGCTACGAATTCATCAGGAAAGAAACTTACCTCACTCCGAGAAGGATGAGTTACTTCTGATTTTTTTTCTTTTTCAGTCCTTTTGCGAATTACGATGGAGTGAAATAAAATTCTGGCTGTGATTATCTACTTTGATTTTTATCTAAAAAGCAGTTGTGTTCCTACTCCTTTGTCCGCTTCGGGAAATTAAAAGCCACGCTGGTGAGCACGGGTAAAATAAAGATGCCTGCCGTAATCAGAGAAACGAAAAGGTCGGCATTGTGTCCGCCTAAAACCTTGCAGAAAATATTATCCGTAAAAAATTCGCAGGCATAGGATGCGACCAACTTCACCCCGAGAATACCGATTACTAAAAATGCCAAGCCTTCAACAAAAGGAAACTTTGCCATCAGTTTCACAAAACCCTGCGCGGCAAAACGCATCGCAAGAATGCCGATAAACACGCCTAAACAAACGAGATAAAAACTTTGCGGGCGGGGAACGTTTTCAACTAATGCTACGGCTGCAAACACGTTGTCAATCGAGAAACTTAAATCCATAAACTCAACCAACACAACCGTAGCCCAGAATTTGCCCAGCTTGCCAAGCGTGGCTTTGTAGATAAATCCTTCTTCGCGCTTTAATAAATCATCTTCCGTGTCAGGGGTTGATTTTGTATAGAAATAATCGAACATGAGCCACAACAGATAAATGCCCCCGAGCAATTTCAAGAAAGAAATTTCAATCAACACAGAAACAAAGATGAGCGACAACCCCCTGAAAAAGTAAGCTCCGAAAATTCCGTATTTAAGCGCCCTGCCACGTTGCTCTTCAGGCAGTTTCATCACCATTGTGGCAAGCACGGCAGCATTATCAACCGAGAGCAAACTCTCAATGAGAATGAGATTAAATAAAATGATACCTGCCGTGTGTAAATCTGTTCCGAAAAAATCTGTGACCAGTTCCAAGCAGAAGGGGTTTTATGAATCAGAATGCAATATTACCACATCCATTTCACGAAACTATGAGCGAAAATTATCTGACAATTGCGTACCAGAAGGAGGGTAGATGCTATAATTTGCGGCTTCCATTTATTATTTTTCGGAAAACCCAAAACCAAGCCACATGAAAAGGATAGTATTTTGTTGTCTGCTCTTAGCAGGCTTATTCATTCACACAAATAGTTTTTCGCAGTGTACACCCGACCCAAATTGCACACCTGCACAACTTATTTGCCCGGCAACATTGCCCAATGGTTGTGAAGGTGAACCTTATTTAGAATCACTTACCATTTCGCTTGGACCAACCATTGCGGGCTTCGCGCTTACTAACGTAGGTCTTGATAGTATCACCGGACTTCCTCCCGGATTTAGTTTTAGCTGTACTCCGGCAAATTGCGTGTTTCCTGCAAATTCAAACAGTTGCATTTTAATAACAGGACCGGGCGCTCCTGCCGGCACTTACAATTTGAGAGGCTATTTAAAAGTGAACGTAGGTATCGTTGTTGCGATTGATACGCCTTTGGGCGCTATCATTATTTTACCGCTTGATTGCAATGGCGATTGTGGCGGCACAGCCTCCATTGATGCTTGCGGAATTTGTTCCGGTGGAAATACAGGAATACTTCCCAACTGCGATGATGGCAACCCATGCACCTTAGATGATTGCGATGGATTGGGCGAATGTATTAACACGCTGAACACCTGCGATGATACCAACCTTTGCACCACCGACTCGTGTGGTGGTGGCAACTGTTTTAACACACCGATTGTTTGTGATGATTCAGATGTTTGCACCGATGATGCCTGCGTAGATGGAAATTGTGAATTTACTCCTGTAGTATTCGCCAACACTTCTCATGCTGTGGATGCATCAGGCATGTCATTCACCCCACAAGACCTTAATATCACCGTTGGTGATACGGTAGTGTGGAATGCTACGGAGGGATTTCACAATATAAATGGTTCTACGGCTACATTCCCTTCGAATCCCGAATCATTTTTCAATGGCGCTCCCGCAGGAAGTCCGTGGACGTTCAGCCATGTATTTACAATCGCAGGTACTTATGATTATCAGTGCGATGTACATTTCAGCATGGGTATGGTTGGCACAATTACCGTTGCAGAAGCAATTGATTGCAGCCCAGATACAATTTGCCCTCAGCTTGCTTTTGATTACAACTTCCCCTGCGGAGGAGAAACAGGCACAGTAACGAATGTTTCAACAGGCGTAGATTCAGCAGCTACTTATTATATTGACCTTAATGATGACGGCAGCATTGAATTTTCATTGCCTGCGATAGATTTCCCGACTGATTCTTCTTTCACTGTAGTGGCGGGAACTGCCACCTTCACTGTGATTGTAGTAAACTCAAACAATTGCTCTGATACGCTGACGCTTACAGTTACTACTCCGGTAACTCCCGTATTGGCTTTTGATTACAACTTCCCTTGTGAAAGCGAAGTAGGAACAGTTACAAATGTTTCTACTGGCGTGGATGCTGGCGCTACTTACTATATTGATTTGGATGCGGACGGTTCTATTGAACTTTCATTGCCTGCTGCTGATTTCCCGGTTGATTCTTCCTTCACCGTAGGCGCAGGTACTGCTACATTTTCAGTTATCGTTGTTAACTCAACAGGATGTTCCGACACCCTGACAATGACTGTCACTACTCCTGAAAAACCACAACTTGGTCTTTCATTCTCTGCTTCTCCCTGCGAAGGTGAAGCCGTTACTGTTACGAACCTCTCTACGGGCGTGGATGCAGGCGCAACTTATTACTTAGATGTAAACAGCAACGGAACAATTAACCTAACTTTCCCTGCTTCAAGTTTACCTACGGATTCTTCGCTCGTATTGCCTGTTCCTGCCGGAACAACAGGATTCACGATTTATGTTGTGAATTCAACTGGTTGTTCTGACACACTCGTTTCTGACATCACTATTTTGGAAAATCCTGAATTGGCTTTTGACTACAACTTCCCCTGCGAAGGTGAAGTAGGAACAGTTACAAATGTTTCTACTGGTGTTGATGCTGGCGCTACTTATTATATTGATTTGGATGCTGACGGCTCAATTGAGCTTTCACTCCCTGCTGCCGATTTCCCTTTTGATTCTTCTTTCACCGTAGGCGGAGGCATCGCTACTTTCTCCGTTATCGTTGTAAATTCAACTGGCTGTTCCGACACCCTGACAATGACTGTCACTACTCCTGAAAAACCACAACTCGGTCTTTCATTCTCTTCTTCTCCCTGCGAAGGTGATTTTGTAACAGTAACAAATCTTTCAACTGGCGTGGATGCTGGCGCAACTTATTTCTTGGATGTAAATAGCAACGGAACGATCAATCTCGTGTTACCTGCTACAAGTTTGCCCACGGATTCTTCGCTCGTGCTGCCTGTTCCTGCGGGAACAACAGGATTTACAATCTACGTAGTAAATTCTACCGGTTGCTCTGATACGCTTGTTTCTGACATCACGATTCTCGAAAAGCCTGAACTCGCACTTTCTTTCTCTTCTTCTCCCTGCGAAGGTGAATTTGTTACTGTAACAAATCTCTCTTCGGGTGTGGATGCAGGTGCAACTTATTACTTGGATGTAAACAGCAACGGAACGATTAATCTCGTTTTACCTGCTGCAAGTTTGCCCACGGATTCTTCGCTCGTGTTGCCGGTTCCTGCGGGAACAACAGGATTTACAATTTATGTGGTGAATTCTACGGGTTGCTCTGATACGTTAGTTTCTTCAGTTACTGTTTTGGCAAAACCACAGTTGGCTTTTGATTACCAGAATACTTGTTCAGGTGAACCGACATCTGTTGTAAACCAATCAACGAATGTTGATCCTGCCGGAACTTATAGCCTTGACCTCTATAGTGATGGCAGCATTGACTTATCCATTCTTGCAGCTAACCTGCCCCCGGATTCATTGCTTCTTATTCCATTAGAAGGCGATATTGATTTCACTGTTTATGTTGTGAATCCTGATGGTTGCTCCGATACGTTGGTAGCAAGTATCGAAATCGTTGTTTGCGATGATGGTGATTCCTGCACTACTGACCTTTGTGATTTAGGTCAATGCTTTTATACTCCGATTCCCGGATGCGGCAGCGGCAACCCCTGTGATACGCTTGTGTGTGATGATGGCGATGGCTGCACGACTGACGCTTGCCTGAATGGACAGTGCGAATACACTCCGGTTCCCTGCACTGATAATGACGCTTGCACAAACGACACCTGCGTGAATGCTCAATGCGTGTTTACTCCGGTAGTTTGCGATGACGGTGACGGTTGCACCAGCAATGCTTGTGTAAATGGTCAGTGCGAATACACGCCTGTTGTATGTGATGATTTTGACGCTTGCACTACTGATTCTTGCGTGAGTGGTTTATGCGAATTCACACCTGTTCTTTGCACGGATAATGATTCATGCACGATTGACGCTTGTATCAATGGCATCTGTGAATTCACACCTGTGAATTGCGATGATAATGATTCCTGCACAGTTGACCTTTGCCAAAGCGGTCAATGCCTGAATATTCCGGTTGATTGCACGGATGGCGACCCCTGCACAAACGACATTTGCCAAAGCGGACAATGCTCAAACATTCCTGTTGATTGCAGCGATGGCGATGCCTGCACCGATGATTTGTGTATCAATGGCAGTTGCTTTAACCAGCCGATTGACTGCGATGACGGCAATCCCTGCACTACCGATTTCTGCGATGGAACAGGAACTTGCCAGAATACTACAATTCCGAATTGCTGCCAAAGCGTTGCGGATTGCGATGATACGAATGAATGTACCGAAGATGTGTGCAACGGTGGCATCTGTCTGCATATCTCTACCTGCTGCGATGACAACGACCTCTGCACAATTGATGTATGCGACCCAATTGACGGCTCCTGCCAGTTCATCGCACTCTATTGTGATGATGGCGATGCCTGCACAACAAACGGATGCGACAATGGCGTTTGCACCTTCACACCCATCAACTGCGATGACAGCGATGCATGTACAACCGATGCCTGCGTAAACGGCAACTGCATCCACACTCCGCAGAATTGCGATGATGGCGACCCCTGTACTACTGATTTCTGCGATTTAACAGGAACTTGCCAAAACTTACCTGTTCTCTGCGATGATGCTGACCTCTGCACAAACGATAGTTGTGTGCAAGGCATCTGCATATTCATCCCTGTATTGTGTGATGATGGTAACCTCTGCACCGTTGACAAATGCGTACTTGGCACTTGTGTGTTCACACAAAACGACTGTGATGATTTTGACATCTGCACAGACGACTACTGCATCAACGGCACTTGCTTCCACGATGCAATTGCTAACTGCTGTATTGATTCAACGCAATGCGATGATGCGGATGCTTGCACGGAAGACCTTTGCGATAATAATCAGTGCGTCAACAACAGCACTAACACTGACGTTACCATCACAGAGCATCTGTTGCCCTCGTTCTGTCAGGGTTCCGGTGTAATATTGAAAGCAGCTTCTGCATCAGCTACAGGCTACGAATGGTCAACCGGTGAAACAACCGAATCAATTCAGGTCGTTGCTCCGGGCACTTATACTGTAACTGCAACAAATGCCGGTGGTTGTCCCGCTGTTGCTTCTTACACAGTTACATTTGATGCAACCGCGTTGCTTTCTTCTTATGTAATTGTTGCGCAAAAAGAAGTTGACTTGAGCGTGAATACCGTACACAGCGGTGGCGTAGGTGTTACAAGAAGCAATGGCAAGGTGAAAGTGAGGAATAACTCAGTAATCACTGCTGCGGGAACATTCGTGAAAGCGGATAATATCGCTGTGAGTGGCGGCAGCGCTGTTACTACGCCCATTACTACTGAAGCCAGCCTTACGCTGCCTACGTTTGAAACGAATCCGTTCTGCGCACTTGGTCAGGATTTAAATATCCCGCCTAATTCAAACATTACGCTCAATGGTTCGCTTTACAACGGAATCACCGTTGGCAATAACAGCATAGTGACGTTTACTGCTGCTGACATCAATCTTGAAAATATTTTCACGAAAAGTAATGTCACTATTAAGTTCACTTCTGATTGCGTGAAATTGCGCATCTGCAAGAAGTTGCAGTTGGGTTCAAACAACTCATTCAACCTCGATTCATCTGATGTTATTGCTTACGTTGTTCAGGATGTTACTATTTCAAGCGGCACTTCGCTGATTGGCGACATTTACATGACTGGCGGAAAGATGACCGTGCTGGCCGCTTCGGGAAATGATCCAAATGAACTGACAGGATTGTTCATGGTGAATATCCTGCAAGCAGGCAGCAACACCAACTGGTATCAAAACCCGGCTTGCGATGCAGCTTGCAATAATCAGCAACCTGCGCAGTGTCAGGGTAACGACAGGCGTGTTGTTTCCCTCACATTAGTGAATGCAAACACCGACCAGGATATGGGTACAATCAACGATGGCGACATCATTGACATCTGCCAAACTCCGGTGAACATTCGCGCAAATGTGTGCGATGAAGCAAACATTGAGAGCGTTCGCTTCCTGCTCAACGGCAATAACTATCGCATGGAAAATCTTCCGTTCTATACGATTGCAGGCGATAACAACGGCAACTACCTGCCTTGGAATATCGCTCCGGGCGTTTACACCATCCGCGCAATTCCTTTCGCAGGAAACAACGGAACAGGAGCAGCAGGCATTGATCATTCAGTAACAGTTACGATTGTTTGTTCATCACCGCGCTTGAGCAATCCGAATCAACAAACAATGAATGAAGACATGATTGAAAAGAGCGTGATGCTGAAAGGATACCCCAACTTGTTCTCCGACAAGTTGAACATCGAATTCAGCCTGCCCCAACAGGGCAGAGTAACGCTTGACATCGTTGACATTGCAGGCAACAGAATTGCCGAACTGTTCAATGGCGTTGCAGAAGGCGAAAAGACATACAAAATGGAATTCAACGCTGGCAGCAATGCAAGTGGAATGATTTTCTATCGCCTGCAAACCGAAAGCGGAGTTTACTACGACAAAGCAGTGATCGTGAAGGAATAAAAATTTCATTCAAGGATTTAAACAAACAACCCCTGCAAGTGAAAATTTGCAGGGGTTGTTTGTGTTTGGAAGATGATGATTGAAAATATGCGGCTCCATCTGTTTCACAAAAAATGCTTTAGACCTATCTCATAATTCAAACTATAGCGGATTTTGGGTGCGCGCATGTATTTTCTATAATCCTGCGTAAACCTGCCTATCCATCTGTAGAGCGGGGTGAGCTTGAAGGGCAGAGTTCTCGCTCTCCTCATAATTTAAGTCAGAACTTCGCATAGATGCCCCGCAACATCTACCAGTTAAGAAATGCATTCGTCAATTTTTATCTCATTGAATGGGATAATGATTTGGTATTAATTGACGGAGGATTTATAGCCGGAATATACAAGCTAAAGCAGCAACTGAAATCCATAAATAAAACTTTCACAGACATCAATCACATTCTGCTCACACACGGACACCTTGACCACACCGCGAACATCACACGCATAAAAGAATTATCAGACGCACCTGTTGTGGGACACCCGAAAGATAAAGCACATATCGCTGGGAATTACCCCTACACAGGTAGTGCAAGAGTTTGCGGAGCATTGGAAGCTATCGGAAGAACTCTAATCAACTACAAACCCTTTGCGCTGGATTTGGAAGTGTGCGACAACAAGAGATTAGAGATTGCCGGAGGCATGCGCGTGATTCATTTGCCCGGACACACCACCGGTCATTGTGGATATTATCATGAACCAACCGGAATTCTTTTCTCCGGTGATTTTTTTCAATGCTCCCCACTTCGTGACGGAGTAGCTCCTTTCTTTTTAAATTCCTGTCCTGAAAATTTTCCATCAAGCATTGAAAAGATAATTCAGCTAAATCCCAAAGGAATCTATTCCAACCATTGCGATGAATCTTCACCGAAAAAACAATTTGAAAGGTTCAGCCGATTTGTGTCGCGTTTACCAAATAAAAAATAGAAGCATTAGCTTGTAGCACATTACCGGCTTCGCGCAGCCAATGAGCATGTCAGCTATTTGCACATCCTCTTCCTTTTCTATTATCTTAGAGCAAGAGTAGCATTTTACTTTATGAAACCATTCCGGCTGGCGATTCTTTTGATCTTCGTTCATATTAATCTGCAAGCCCAATTCTACGAAACTCCTATCGGATTTGGCAAAAATGCAACCGGGGGCGCTGGAGGAAACAACTATATTGTAACCAACCTGAATACTCCGGCACCGGAAGTTTGCCGGCAGGCTTGGAAAGCACATCACCGCTGAACATCACTTTTGCATTTTCAGGAACCATCTCCATGACTTCCGACATTTCTATTAGATCAAACAAAACAGTTGATGGAAACGGCTCTTATATCAGGATAAGACCATTCGGATTCAGAATAGATAATCAAAGCAATATTATCATCCGCAAACTCCATTTCGATAGCGACCATTTTGACCACGGAGGCAGCGGTGATGCAATCAACATCATTAATGGTACAACAAACATTTGGGTTGACCATTGTTCGTTTGAAGATTGGTATGATGGAACCATAGATGTTACAGTGCAATCAGATTATGTAACTATTTCGTGGTGTTACTTTCGTTCGCATGGCAAAACGATTCTGATTGGCGCCAGCGACAGTCATACTTCTGATGCAGGAAAATTGCGCGTCACGCTACATCACAATTACTTTGACGGCACCAACCAGCGTCACCCCCGCTCACGATTCGGCAAAGTACATGTCTATAATAATTGGTTCAAAAACCTTGGAAGCTATGGTATCGTTTCTGCGGCAGATACCCAAACCTACATTGAGAAATGTCGTTTTGAGAATGTTTCAACACCTGCGCAGCTATCCGCTACAAGCAACTACGTAGGGTTCATTTCAGCAACAGGCAACCAAATGGTTAACAGCGGTTCTATTCCAACAACAGGTGGCGTATTCACACCTTCATCTCAATATACTTATTCTGCTGATGTTGCCAATACCCTGTGCGTGACATGCTTCAGCAATACACCAGGTACAACACAACTGCTTCACTTGCCATCTCAGCAAGCGGAAGCATATTGACTGCCTCCTTCGCGCGCAGTTACCAATGGTATCATAACGGCAGCTCCATTAACGGAGCGACAAACAATGCCTATTCTACGCCCTCTTGCGGAGATTATTACGTGCGCATCTATGACGACAACGGGTGCTACAAAGAGTTAACTTATTTTTATTCAACCGGTCAACCATCCGCACCAACAATCACTGCGTTGGGAAATAAAAGTACTTGCACGGGCAGCTCTCTTACACTTCTGTCCAGTGCGGCTCCGGGTGGTTTCGGCTATCAGTGGATAAGAAACAGCGTGGAAATAGCCGGAGCCACATCAAGAGATTACACGACAGCATAGCAAGGCAACTACCGCGTAAAGTTTATCGGTGCATGCGCATCGAACAACTCTATTGTAACTGCGGTAACCGAACTTGGCAATCCTGACTGTAACGGAGTTTGCGGAGGCACTGCCGTTTTTGATTGTAACAATGATTGCGGAGGAACAGCTTTCATAAATAATTGTGCAATCTGCGTGGATGGAAATACAGGACTTTCCGCATGTTCAAATGATTGCAATGGAGACGCGGGCGGAACCTCCTTTTTTGATGAGTGCGGAATTTGCAGCGAAGGAAATACAGGGCATCATGCGAATTCAGATAAAGACTACCACGGTGATTGTTTTGGTTCCGCATTCATTGACAGTTGCGGAGTTTGCAGCGAGGAAAACTCCAGTCATATCGCTGATAGTGACAAAGATTGCAACGGCACGTGCTTTGGAAACATCGTGGTAGATTGTAATGGAATTTGCGGAGGAGCTTCTGCCCTTGACTCAAGCGGCTTATGCCTTGAAGCCTCGGATTCAATTTTCAATCAAAGCTGCCGGGGCTGTGATGGAGTGTTGAACTCCGCTTTTGAATGGGACACTTGCCGACAGTGTTTGCTCACTACTGATAGTAATTTTAATAATTGCTCCACATCGTTCGTTTTGTTTGATGAAAATCGGTTAGAAATAAAACTCTTTCCCCACCCATTCAGCGATTGCACCAACATTGTAATCACTCCTTTACCCCGGAAAAAACTGTCTTTTGTTTTGTTTGATTTGCAGGGCAAACAGCTATTTGAAATTGAAAAAACATCAAGTGGCGCATTTAATCTCTGCGATAGCAGGATGAACGGAATCTATTATTACCGGATAACCTGCGATTCACAATTAGTTGCTACCGGAAAGCTGATAGTAATGTGATGCGCAGGCATTATTCATCTTCCAAACTTCCGTGTCTATTTCCATCTGCGCCATTCGCATCAGTTTACCGATTCGCAAAAAGGTGAACTGGTTTATTTCTTTGTTCGCTGAGTAAGCAGTCGCGGGGAAGTCAGGATGGGAATGAAAGAAAACTTTTTGTAAGTGTTAAACGTGTGGACTCATTCATAAGATTCCCGCTGCTTTCGCAGATTTCCCTGTCAATGCAGGAGGTATCGAGGTGAGCATATTGGGGTTACACAACCTTTCTCTTTTATTCTTGCTCAGTTATACCTATCAATCCCCAAAAAGAAGAAACCCGCTGAAGATGCTCCAGCGGGTTTCTTTATTTAAAAATGCGCATGAGTTTAGCTCGAAATGCGCATGTTGTAGAAAGAGCGGTAAACGAATACCATTGAGATAGCGACAAAGATTACTGCCAATATCGTTGCCAGAGTTCCCTGACCGTCTTCGCGCATTCCCACCGCCATGCTCACTGCGAGCAAGCCAAACAGCGTGGTGAATTTGATAATCGGGTTCATCGCAACGGATGAAGTGTCTTTGAACGGGTCGCCCACTGTGTCGCCCACCACCGTTGCTTCGTGCAGCGGAGTGTTCTTCATTCTCAGTTCGGTTTCAACAATCTTCTTTGCATTATCCCATGCGCCACCCGCATTCGCCATGAACACAGCCTGATACAAGCCGAAGAGCGCAATGGAAATCAAATAACCAATGAAGAAGTAAGGGTCAATGCAAGCAAAACCGAGCGTTCCGAAGAATACAGCAAGGAAGATATTCCACATTCCCTTCTGAGCATATTCAGTGCAAATCTGCACTACCTTCTTACTATCTGCAACGGATGCTTTTGTTGCTCCATCCAATTTGATGTTCTGTTTGATGAATTCAACGGCTTTGTAAGCGCCTGCTACCACCGCCTGGATGGAAGCCCCGGTGAACCAGTAGATGATGGCTCCACCGGAAACCAAGCCAAGCAGGAAAGGGGCGTGCGTCAATGAAAGTTTTTCTACATTCTCCGTGAGTCCTCCGTTGGGTCCTGTAGTTAATTCTATAATAATAGAGAAAATCATCGTGGTTGCTCCTACTACTGCAGTTCCGATAAGCACCGGCTTTGCTGTTGCCTTGAAGGTATTTCCTGCGCCATCGTTTTCTTCGAGCAGTTCCTTTGCAATTTCAAAGTTGGTGTCAAAGCCATATTCCTTTTTGATTTCTTCCTTAATCCCGGGAAGTGTTTCAATTTGCGAGAGTTCATAAACTGACTGCGCGTTGTCGGTTACGGGACCGTAACTGTCAACAGCAATCGTTACAGGACCCATCCCCAAAAATCCGAAGGCAATCAAACCGAATGCGAATACAGCACCCATCGTGTCGGCAATGCTGAGGTCAGCCAGTTCCATGCCGGGGTGTATCACTGCGCCCACGCCCAAAGTACTAACCCAGTAGCCAATTGCCATCAGCACAACAATCGTTAATCCGATCCAGTAGCCGCTGAAATTACCTGCAACTAAACCAGAAAGGATGTTTAAGGACGCGCCTCCTTCTTTCGAGGAATTCACAACTTCCTGCACATGGCGTGAGTGAACAGAAGTAAACACTTTTACCAATTCAGGGATAATCGCACCCGCAGCAGTTCCGCACGAGATGATTACTGAAAGTTTCCACCACAAAGATGCATCATTACCTAATGTTGGAATCAACAAGTAAGAGATGAAGAAAGTGAGAATGATGGAAACAATAGAAGTTACGATAACAAGCGAGGTGAGCGGAATTTCAAAGTTGAACTTCACCAAGTTTCCGAATTTTGGTTTTGCGAACAAATATTCATTCAACCAGTAGCTGCCGATGGAAGTTAAAATCATGATGATGCGCATTGCGAAAATCCAAACGAGCAATTGCACTTGTAGAGATTGGTCAGTAATCGCAAGCATGATGAAGGTAATCAGCGCAACGCCTGTTACACCATAGGTTTCAAAACCATCAGCAGTAGGACCAACAGAGTCACCGGCATTGTCACCCGTGCAGTCAGCGATAACACCGGGGTTACGCGCATCATCTTCTTTAATCTTAAACACAATCTTCATCAAGTCAGAACCGATGTCGGCAATCTTTGTGAAGATACCACCAGCGATACGCAGTGCAGAAGCGCCCAATGATTCACCGATAGCAAAACCGATGAAACAGGGACCAGCGAGGTCTGAAGGCAGGAACAATAAGATGATAAGCATGATAAGCAACTCAATGCTGATAAGCAGCGTGCCGATGGACATCCCCGCTTTCAGCGGAATTGCATAACACCAATAACCTTTTCCTTTTAAACTGGCGAAAGCTGTGCGGCTATTGGCAAACGTGTTCACACGGATACCAAACCATGCCACACCAAAACTGCCCGCTATACCAATCAAGCTGAACAACAGGATGACAGCCACCCTGAATGCATCAAAATTCTCAATGAATCCAAAGTAGAAAATCATGATTGAACCGATGAACAATTCGAGGATAAGGAGGAATTTTCCCTGCGTTATGAGATAGGTTTTGCAGGTTTCATAAATCAACTCGGAAATTTCGAGCATTGATTTATGCACCGGCATGTTTTTCAACTGGCTGTAAATCACCAATCCAAACAACAAACCGAGAATACAAACAACAATACCTCCCATCAGAAGGTCGTGTCCCGTCAAGCCTCCCAGGAAAGTGGCAAGGGCGGGGTCATTTAAATCAGGAAGCTTCAGGTTTGCTTCGCTTGCCAAAACGGAAAGCGGCATCAGCAGCGCTGAAGAAAAAAGGGCGAGGAAAATTCGTTTAAGCATAGGGTTTAAATAGTTTGTTAAGTGTGATTTTTAGCGGGGCAAAAATAGAAGAAGAATTGGCTTTATCCTAATAAAATGCCAACACCCGCGAAAGATTGTCGCAGGATTACTACAAAGCAGAATAATGAAGAAGAATTCACCTCATTTTCATTATCTATTTATGCTATAATCGTGCATCGTCCTTATAGCATTTCCATTCGCGTGAGATGTCGGAACAAGTCCGGCATGACGTTAAAAACAAACACCAGTTAAACTTTCCGTTTCGGGAAAATTCAACTGGTGTGTATAAGTGTGATTCTATAAGCGAGAACTTCTCACGCAGACAAGAAGCAGAAGAATCAGGAAATGATTTCCAAGTTAGGATACAACGGACGCCAAACCTCTTCCATTATCGCTTTGCTTCTGACGTAAACAATTGTTCTTTCGTCAAGCTTCACTTTAAATTTAGGGTCAAGCTTCTTTTGTTGCGTATTTACCTTTGTTTTTGGTCTTCCCCTGTTCATACTTTTTGTCTTTTAATCAGTTAATTAAAAAATCTCAACACTCGAACGTCTGGCTAAAGGCGAAACCGGATATTAATAATC
>Ga0163147_10003433_pt1 | contig 21179 bp, 21 predicted proteins | sample OliLakLV19MP6G1_FD_148597 | JGI IMG/M metagenome (GOLD analysis project Ga0163147, IMG submission 148597) | Freshwater microbial mat bacterial communities from Lake Vanda, McMurdo Dry Valleys, Antarctica- Oligotrophic Lake LV.19.MP6.G1 | ecosystem: Environmental > Aquatic > Freshwater > Lake >...
GTGCAAGCAGTGTTTCCGACCACCAGCCAAGCGACCATAATCCGGTGAATACGCCAAAGCCTAATGAAGCAAGAATACCGGCCTTTGGGCTTTGCCTGAGCGCATTCGGAAGATAGTACCAGCCAAAAAGAATGGTCAAAATAGCGTGCCAAGCAAGTGGTGTCCACGAGAGATTAAGCGGAAAATCAGCATACATCGTCGGCACGATAATGCCCTCGATCATAAAGCCATAGAGCGCCCCCGCCAAGAAAACCGCCCAGAATGACCGGACATGAAAATAATCAACAGCGGCGAGAAACAGGATTCCGACGAAACTGTATAACAGCAACGTCAAGATGACCTCGCCGACGATACCATCGACAGGCGGACGGCCTGCCCAAAACATCCATTCCGAAAAGAAAATTAAGGTGTAGCCAGTGAGCAAAATATAGATCGTATTACTGAGTATACGCATTTTAATCTCTCCTGCGCTTAGTAGAGCAGTCCATAGTATGCCCTACAAGGCGGTCAACTTGCATCAGGTTCGACATAGCCGACGCTTTTTAATAATACAGGCAAAAGTGCGCCCATAATGCGGCTCGGCTCTGGTTCGCCTGTATACACCCAGCGAATGACGACTTCGTAAATCGCCCCCATCCACGCATAAGCCACCACTTCAGTATCAGCGGGTGCGATGTCGCCTACCGCAATCGCCTCATCGAGATAGGTCTTGATTAAATCAGCGAAGCGATCATTTACTTCCAGCCGTTTTTTCTCGAAGACATTGCCTAATCCGACGGCCTGCACGAGCAAAATCTTCGCAGGACGGCGATAGCGCCCAAAAGTGTCCAGACACGCTTCTAAGGCGGCTTGTACCCGCCCAATTCCCTCGTCTTGCTCTTCAATCGCTTCTTTGACACGGCGTTCTAGTAGATCAGAGAATTGATCGACCAAAGCGATAAATAGGCGTTCTTTGTTGGGGAAATGAAAGTAAATCGCACCTTTAGATGTTTCGGATTCATCGGCGATTTCGTCCAGCTTGGTATCGTAATAGCCCTTGTTGGAGAAAATATTGAGCGCGGCATCAAGGATGCGCTCACGAGTCATCACGGGATCACGGGCGATTTGTTCTTTAGGTCGTTTGAGGTTCATAAGTTGCAAGCCGTTCAACATATTTTGATGAAACCGACTGGTCAGTCTACAAAATAGTATAATTGTGAAATCACGCACAAATTATGAGAAATCGGTGAAAAGGGAACGGGAAACTTTTGCGGATTGCGTGTCAAAACTGCAAATCGACAGCGCGAAAAGCAAAGACCAAACCTAAGCCGGCTGTTCCGAGCGCGATCATCATCCAGAACAACCCACCAATGAGAAAATTGCTGGCGCTGCTGATCGTCCGGCGACTTTCGACATTTTGCCGGAAATCTGGTTTGCGTACTTCCAGCCTAATCACCGTCCATCCAGAACGTAAAAACGGTAATGCCCGCATTAAGGCGGATCGGGCAGCGAGAAAGAAAATACCAGCGAATACGGCGTTTAATGTAAGTAGTAACATGAGATTAGGAGGGTTTCCTGTAAAATTTGCTCAATCATTATAGGCGCTGACGAAAAAAGTGCGTAGAATAAAAGAAGTATTTAGTGATTAGTTTTTAGAGATAGAAGTTACGTATTTCAACAACATTTTCTGTAGGAATAACTCGGCGAGTCGCCCCTACAAAACTAATCAACTATGTAAGCCTTAAAGATAAGTTTTCTTTGCGAAACTTTGCGACCTCTGCGTTTTTACGTGAGATGGAGGAAAAATGCAAAACTTAACCTGTGCAAGCTGCGGTGCGCCGCTCAAGATCGAAAATCAGTTTATCCGCTCGGTGACGTGTGCGTATTGTGGCGCGGCCTATATGGTCAGCGGCAGCCAAACGCTCGACCCAACGGGCAAAAGTGCCAGCCTCGCGGACTATCCTTCGCGGCTGCGGGTGGGCAATCGCGGGAAAATTCGCGGGCGCGACTTTACCGTGATCGGCAGAGTTCGTTATAGTTACGATGCTGGCTTTTGGGAAGAATGGCAGATCAATTGGGATGATGGCGCACCGCCTGATTGGTTGGAAGAAGACGAAGGCTATTGGACGGTGTATAAACGTGAACGTGTACGTGGCGAAGTCCCGCCCCATGCCAATGTTAAAGTGGGCGCATCCGTCAACCTTAACAATAAAGCCGTCTTTATCACGGAAAAACGTACCGGACGTATGACTGGCAGCGATGGTCAATTTTCGTCAGTCCTGCCGCTAACGGGGACATTCGGCTATATTCAAGGCTCGGCAGGCGATCAAGTAGTGAGCATAAATTACTGGGATGACGAAATCGAAATTTCTGTCGGCGATGAACTTGAACATCAAGAGCTTGTGATTACAAATTAAGATGAGCGCACAAACCAACAGACCTATCCTCAAAAAAATTCAGTGTCCCAAGTGTGGCGCACCGATCTCGCAGTTTAGCCCGGACGCGCAAACGCTGGTCTGTAGTAACTGCGGTAGTTATGTCGCGCCGACTATGGACGGGGCAGAAGTCATCGGGCAAACGCGCAAAATGTCCGCCCCACCCGTACCGATTGAGATCGGGAAGACCTTCACGCTAGAAAATACGTCTTATTTTGTGATGGGACGGGTGATGTATGAAGGTTGGGACGACGAAGACCGCTGGAAGTGGAACGAATGGATGCTCGGCAGCAGTGATGGGCGCTTGCTCTGGCTGTCTTACGATGAAAATGGCTTTACGCTCTTCAAGAAAATGCGGATGAAAGAGCCGTTTAATGCCCAATCCGGCGATGCAATTCCCATCGGAAATGGGCGCAATGTGCGCGTCCACGAGCGCTATCCCGCAAAGATTATCGGCGCGGAAGGCGAACTGACTTGGCGAGCCTCTACCGACGAGCGCTTGTATATGGTGGAAGGTGCTGGACATGGCAAGCGCTACAGCGTTCAACAAACGGCGGAAGAGCTAGAAATCCACGAAGGCGATCCAGTAGCACAAGAGGCAATCGCGCAGGCTTTTCAGGATGAGGCATGGCTCAAGCGTATCAAACAGCAGCTTGCGGGGCGCGGCTTATGGCGCAATGTCGGCATCGCCTGTATTTTTTTCGCGCTGTTAGGGTTAGTCGGTGTTGGCTTAACAAACAGCATGGGCGAGAACATGACGACGCAAACCATCACCCTCAGCCGAGCGAATCCCATTGCCCAAATTCCGATTGAGTTTAACCAGGCCAATCGTCCGGCACGGATTCGTGTAAATGCCGAGACATCACTCCCCGAAAATACCGCTGCCGATGTCGAAGCCGGGATTGTCTCGCCTGATGGCACTGAAAATTACTTATTCACGCTGGAACTGTGGCACGAAACGGGCAGCGATGATGAGGGTTTTTGGCGCGAAGTGCGCGATTCTGCCAATAATATGTTCGTCCCTAAGCAAGCTGGGGCGCATACGTTAGAATTAGAACTCGGCGAGTCGCAGTTAGACAGTATGAGCGTTGAAATCAACGTCCGCCGGAATGTCATGTCCAGTACATGGCTGCTTATTTATACGGGCGTAATTGGCGTAGTCGGGATTATTTTGATTTTTGTGAACAGCAAGGGCAGTCGATAAGGCGTTATGACTGTCTTCAACAGCGTAAGTGACGATTAAGCAAGGGAGCTTATCATGCGGAATACGATTATTGTGTTTGTGGTGATTGCGATTTTGGGACTTTCCCTGGCAGGCGCGGCTTATGCCAGCTATTCCGGCATGGGATTGGTCACAAGTGGGACTCCTAGCGCTCGCAGCGGTAGTGTCGGCGGCGTAGTGGTATTAGGTGGCGGCCCCAGCAGCGGCAAATAATTTAAAAATGTCCTGATGTATGCTAGAATAAAAATTCTAGTTCAAACACGATTGAGATCATAAGTAGAGATGATTACGCCGGATGAATTTGTAGATCGTTGGGCGCAAAGTGCGCTGCGCGAGCAGCAAGCCGCCCAAAGCCATTTTAATGAACTTTGCCAACTCGTCGGCTATAAAACACCCACCCAGATGGACCCAGAAGGGAAATTCTTTACCTTTGAGGAAAATGTGGAAAAGGCAACAGGCGGTAAAGGCCGTGCCGATGTGTGGTATAGGGGACGTTTTGCTTGGGAATATAAAGGCAAGCACACCGACCTGAATAGGGCTTATTCCCAGCTTCTCGCCTATAGAGGCGGCCTTGATAACCCACCATTGCTGGTGGTGTGTGACTTTCTAGAATATCGTATTTATCCGCAGTGGTCTAATATCAGTGGCCTGCCCTTCGTCTTCAAAAACGAGGATTTGCTTGACCCAAAAACTCGACGTTTCATCACTTGGCTGCTGGAAAGCCCAGAGAAATTTCTCGAGCTGCGTCAAACAGAACTTGAACGACGTGAAAAAATTACTCTTGATCTTGCCAACCAATTTGCCCAGTTAGCTGATTTAATGAATCGCCATTTTGACGAAAGTGGCAGCCCAATTTGGCAGCCCATGCAGATCGCCCGTTTTTTGACGAAGCTGGTCTTTGCGTTGTTTGCTGAAGATGTTGGGTTGCTACCTCGCATCGAATTTCCGCCAGAAAAAGTCTCCATCAAAATTCTCGATTTTATGGCACATTGGGCAAACAGGGTGCCGGACGCATTTGTTGAGGCGATGCAGAATCTTTTCCGCGCAATGGACGGGCAAGTAAGCCACTTTTGGATGATGCCCGTTCCCTATTTTAACGGCAGCCTTTTTATGGAATCTAGCCCCGGCGCAAACGATGGGCTTGAGGTGTTGGATTTGACTCTGATTCCGGGCGCTGTTGAAATCCTACGTGATGTGACCGAAGCAGATTGGTCTGAGGTTAATCCAACAATTTTCGGGACACTGTTTGAAGGCGCGCTGGACGAAAGCAAACGCGCCCAACTTGGAGCGCATTACACGGGCGAAGATGACATTCGTTTAATCGTCGAACCCGTCCTCATGCAGCCACTTTATCATCTCTGGAATGAAATCCGGGCTGAAGCCGAACACCTCTTGCAGCGATATTTTAAAGCCGAAACACCTAGAGCGGCAGTTGAAGCGAAAGAACGCCTTATAGCGCTGCACGATCAGATGATGAATACCCTAGAAAATACCCGTGTGCTTGATCCAGCCTGTGGTTCTGGCAATTTTCTTTACGTCAGCTTACGCACGATGAAGGATTTAGAACAACGCGTACGTAAGTTGTTTGAGCCGATGGGCTTTCCTTTCCGCGATGTCGTCACGCCGCGCCAACTTTATGGGATTGAAAAAGATGAATTCGCCGCAAAGCTGGCGCACGTCGTTGTCTGGATAGGTTATCTGCAATGGCGCTACGAAGATGAAGGGGTAATCCATGTTGTTTCACCCCGAAAAACGCCGCATCCGCGCTCACTTCCGCATCCGATTTTAAAAGATAAGAATCGTCCTGATGAGCCAGACCGTATCATCTGTGCGGATGCGATTATGCGTTATGACGCGGACGGCAAGCCCTATGAACCCGAATGGCCCCAAGTCGATGTGATTATCAGTAATCCGCCGTTTCTAGGCGATAAATATATGCGCTTTGGCAGGCCTGAATTAGGCCTAAGCGGGTTAGGGACGGCTTATGTCAGTGATTTGCGCCGACTGTATAAAGACCGCTTGCCAAGCTGCGATTTAGTGTGTTACTGGTTCGAGAAGGCACGATCACACATCGAAAGCCATAAAGCACTGCGAGCCGGCTTATTGGCGACGAATTCCATTCGTGGTGGATTAAACCGGCGGGTTTTAGATCGGATTAAACAAACGGGTGATATTTTTATGGCGTGGGGAGATCGTCCTTGGCTGCTTAAGGGCGCATCTGTCCGTATCGCCGTCATTGGATTTGATGATGGCGCACAAAAAGACTATATGCTTGACGGCGCACCTGTGCATCACATCAACGCCGACTTACAAAATACAATTGATGCAACACAGGCGCGGCGATTAAATGAAAATCATAACATTTCATTTATGGCAGATACTAAAGGCGGTTCATTCGATATCTCACAAGAATTAGCGCTCATTATGCTGGAGAGTAAAAATATCAGTGGGCGGAAGAACCAAGATGTTGTACGTCCTTGGGTCAATGGCTTGGATATTGTACGTTATCCACGCAACATGTGGATTGTTGATTTCGGTACACACATGTCCATTGATGAAGCACAGCTTTATGAGATGCCATTTCAATATGTGAAAGAGCATGTTTTTCCAAAACGTCAAGAAAACCGCCGCGATTCCTATAAACAAAAATGGTGGATTCATGTAGAGCCTCGCCCCACTATGAGACAGCGTTTATCGGAACTCAAGCGCTTTATAGGGACGGTGGCGGTTGCTAAATATCGTCTATTTGTTTGGCTTTCAGGAAATGTATTACCTGACCATTCTCTATTTGTTTTTGCTCGTGACGATGATTACTTTTTTGGCGTATTACACAGCCGCGCGCACGAAATTTGGTCGCTGCGTTTAGGGACATCGCTTGAAGATCGTCCACGTTATACCCCATCAACTACATTTGAAACTTTCCCTTTTCCTTATCCACCCGGTGCGGAAGACATCACATCACCAGCTTATGCGGCTATCAGTGAGGCCGCCAAACAACTTCATGAAGAACGCCACGCATGGCTGAATCCAGTGAACGACATGATTCAAGGGCCAGCCGCCGAAAAAATCCTCGCCGAGCGTACGTTAACCAACCTTTATAATGCGTTGGAGGCGTATCGTGCCGGGAAAGTTAACGGCAATGGCAGCCGCAGCAATCCTGCAACAGCTTTCGTGCCGCGTCTCGCTGAACTGCATGATATGCTCAATCAAGCAGTGCTTTCTGGATATGGGTGGGGTGATCTTGCCACAAAATTGCGGACTTCAAAAGGCGAGGAAGATTTGCTCAGGCGGCTGTTGGCATTAAATCTTGAACGTGACCGTTTGTTTAATCAGAGTTACAACGGATAAGTGATTTTGACAGAACAGAAAGAAACCCCATTAAGCGCTAAAATTTCAGGCCGATTTTGATCGATTAGCAGCTTTTGATGGAGATGGTTGGAACCACAACAGCCACTATCACGATTTTCTATTGCGACAAATACCGCCACGCTGCGAGTATTCGCTAGAAATCGGCTGCGGAACAGGGATATTTGCATGTTTACTGGCGAAACATTCTCAAAATGTGCTAGCGCTCGATTTATCGCCCCAGATGATTGTTCACGCAAAAGAGCGCTCAACCACTTATCCCAATATTGACTATAAAGCTGCTGATGTAATGGCATACGATCTGCCAGACGCGCAGTTTGATTGTATTGTGTCGATTGCTACACTGCATCATGTGTCGATGGAAGAAGCGCTTCCGAAAATTAAACGAGCGCTCAAGGTCAATGGGCGGCTGATGGTACTTGATCTTTTTGAAGCAGAAACCATACGGGAAAAATTTATCGCCGCGTTTGGCGTTCCTTATCATCTTGTACTAAAAAGGCTGCATCATGGGCGACTACGTGAGCCTGATGAAGCTCATGCAGCTTGGGAGGAACACGGGCGCAGCGATGTTTATTTGACGCTTTCACAGTTGCGCCAAATCTGCGATACTCAGCTTCCGCACGCCAAAATTCGACAGCATTTATTGTGGCGTTACTCGCTCATTTGGACGAAAACGACCACCGATTGAACAAATTCCATGACCTTTGAGACAATAACTACACCTCATGATAGTGCAAGCCCGACCCGCGCTGCTATCTCCCCGCGTGAACGGACGACGCTTCTCGCTGCTGTTCTTATCATTAGTATTTGTGCCATCACTTATGAATTGATCGTCGGGACTCTTTCCAGCTATCTGCTCGGCAACAGCGTAACGCAGTTCTCGTTTACGATTGGCTTTTTTCTGTTTGCGATGGGCTTAGGGGCGCTCATCTCCCGGCGGATTGTGGGCGGCGAACTGCGCTGGTTTATCATCGTCGAGTTACTGACCGGGCTATTCGGTGGGCTTTCAGCCTCATTCCTCTACGCGGTCTTTGCCACCAACAGCGGCGAATATTATTACTATCTGGCGATGATCGCAATCACGCTCTCACTCGGTATTTGCATCGGGCTAGAGATTCCGCTCCTGATGCGAATCGTCGCAGATCGCTCTGAACTCAGCAAAGCGCTGTCGGATGTCTTCTCGATTGATTATCTCGGTGCATTGATCGCGTCGCTGGCGTTTCCGCTTTTGCTGCTGCCCACTCTGGGCGTAGTACGTACTGCCTTTTTGATGGGCGTATTTAACATCCTCGTGGCGATGATCTGTCTGCAATTGTTTCGCTCAAGGCTTTCGCCGCGTTGGACACGACGCTTATGGTGGGCATCCGGCGCGGTCATGTTGATAATGGTCGGAGGAACAGTGCTTTCAGCCGATTTCCTGCGCTTTTTCGAGCAGCGCCTTTACGAAGATTTCATCATCTATCGGCATCAGACCACCTATCAGCGCATCATCATGACACGCAACAACAGCGACCTGCGGCTGTATCTGGACGGCAACCTTCAGTTCAGCAGTCGTGACGAATATCGCTATCACGAGATGTTAGTACATCCTGTGATGAGTGCGGCGCGATCTCACGAAACGGTATTGATTCTGGGCGGTGGCGATGGCTTGGTCGTGCGGGAAGTGTTGAAATATGATGATGTTCAACAGATTATTCTGGTTGATCTCGACCCGGCGATGACTGATCTTGCGCGTGAGAATTTGATCCTGCGCGATATGAATCAAGATGCGTTAGATGACCCCCGCGTGATCGTCATCAATGCCGATGCCTATCGTTACCTCGAAGAAAGCGACGATTTGTATCCTGTCGTTATTATCGACTTGCCCGACCCCAATAACGAAGGTCTCAGCAAACTTTACAGCCGCGAATTTTATACCCTATTGCGCCAACATATCCCGCCGGATGGGGCGTTCGTCACGCAGGCGACCTCGCCTTATTTTGTCCGGCAGGCGTTTTGGATGATCGCCAACACCATTCAAGACGCGAACTTCCACATCCTGCCGCTGCATACGTATGTGCCGTCGTTTGGAGAATGGGGTTTCGTGATCGGGACTCCGGTGCGAGAAGCCCAAGTGGAGATGCCAGAAAATCTTGAACTGCGTTATCTAACATCAGGGGTTTTGCAAGCCGCGCTAACCTTCGACCCCGACATTGCCTACGTGGAAACAGCGATTAATACGCTGGATAATCCGGCGCTGCCGCGTGCGTATGAGATAGGCTATCGGCTGTGGGACTAAAAAGTAATGAGCAATGAGTGGTGAGTAATTCTTGATTTTGAACCCAGAGCGGATGGGCGCGTAACGCCAGTGCGTGATGAGATTATAGCAGAAGTTCAAAATGCTCGACACGCTTGGGACGAATGATGCTGAAGTCACGGCGCTGAAGTCACGGCGATCAACCGTCAAGATTCGGGCAATTTTAAGGCGCTCTGCAATAGCGACAACTGTACAATCCACAAAATCAACGCGAGTATCTGCGTATTGGTCAAGCAATTCCGCTGTCCGCAGAAAATCTTCTCCTTCCAATGGAACAGGTTGATATTTGGAGACTAGCAGTTGACGTAAAAATTGAGATGCTAACCGACTCCCGCCTACTTTAACAAGCAGATAACCCAGTTCCGCTAAGACGCTTTGGGGCAAATAGATAAGGGAATATGCTCTAAAGATAGCCGCACATGCTTGATGTGATGGGTCTTTAGGCACTGCAACTGCAAAAACAAATCCTGTATCCGCTACCACTTTTAAGGTTAATCTGGTTTCTGAGTCCAACCACTGCGCTCCGTAATTTCATCATAAAGTATACGCTTTACATCCCTTGCATCAAAATCCACTTCATCAGTAATGAACCCAATCATTAATTCGCTATCGGTATCTTGACCCATCTTTACCTCAATATCACTCCGGGCGGGTTAACGCCTTCGTCGATCATGCATTGATTGAACAGCGAGTCTAAACCATCGCTGCGACTGGCGCAGGCTTCAGCCTCATCCCGATAAAATTCCATCCCATCGCCGGATGCCCATCTTGAACACGTTCCATAGGTGCTGGTATTGCCTGCACTACGGTTCAAATCCGAGCAGTACGTGAGCAGATTGCTTCTGGCAGCATCCGCCGGACTCACGATGGCAAAGTAATAAATCGCCGTACCTACGATCAAGATGAACGCTGCACCACCGATGACGGTTAAAGCACGTTGCCCGACTGAACGGCCTTTGGGCGCAGCGGGTAGCTTGGCTTCCCATTCCCGCGCTTTCGGGTGGTCAATCGTTGCCAGTAGCTTACGCGCTTTATCATGCTGTCCTGCCCGGATGAGCGTCTGTGCTTCAAGCATCTTTTCTTTGGTGGTCGCCATGCTGGACTCCTTTGCTAATAGTTTTAGCCACAAGTGTACACCGGGTGAAACGAAAGTGCATTAACGTGCTTTGTTGTTTCTTGGTCTTGGGTACTGGCGCGGTTCACCATCCCATTCCGTGTGATCATTTGCCCACTCAACAATCAGAATATCGGACAAGTTGCACTTAAGAACGTAGCACAACCTAATTAGGATGTCTTTGTCGTAACGATCAATTTTCCCACCAATCCATTTTGAGATCGTGCCTTGAGGGACTCCGGTTAGTTTGGCGAGTTGGTCTTGAGTAAGTCGCTTACCATTTTTATCTAGCCGACTATCCAGAATTTTGTTCAGGTCAAGCATAATAATCATCAAATTCCTTGCACGGATACCCCTAGCTTTAGCTATGGGGAGGAAGTGCAAGTTCTCCTTTCAATTCTGTCGGACAATAATCCCCAAAGGGAAAGGGAGATTTAAGTTACCTATGGCTCTCCCTCAAAGCCTACTCCGCTTGCGCGGGGTAAAGTCTTCCTCGACAATGTTATGCGGTGGTTTTATGTACACGACACTGGCTTTTCCCAACCACCTGTTTAATCGCTCACCGCAGAGTTCGGAGCTGGAACGTCACCCTGAAGTGCCTATTTATTCACCGCTAACGGAGTTCCCCGAAGGGAGCTAAGTCTGGTCAGCATGGCTTGTATTGCTACAAGCCCCTAGCTTTAGCTATGGGGTCGCTGACATTCAGCAGGTAGTTCAAGTGATTGGAGCGCTTGGGCATAGCTCAGTATTACCTCAATTTGCGCCTCGGTTAGTTCGTCTAAGGTTGCGATAAGCTGTTCACGCGGGGTCATTTCAGGTTCTCTGTAAATCAAATTATGCTTATTATAGAACATTTTATCCGTACCATTTACTGCTGCGGAAACAACAGCTTCACCTCAACCGTTTGAGCGTTCAAAATGGGTGACACAAACGTCTGCTCCACACCGAAAACACCCACACGGGCAAAGCCTTCATCCTTGCGGGTAAAGACCTTCACAAGTTTTAAAACGGGGTCAACAATCCAATATTCGTGTACCCCATATTGCTCGTAAAGATCATATTTTTTCCCCTCGTCACGATGGGCTGTCGAGGGCGATAAAATCTCAATAATCAAATCCGGTGCGCCGTAAAGTTTTCCATCTTTTCCCACATGCTCCTGCTGATTGTTCGCAGTGATGACAAATAAATCGGGTTGCACATAATTAATGTCATCAATGTATATATCCGTCGGAGCGCTGAAAATTTTGTCGGGCGTAAAAAACCGCAGAAGAAAGGCAAAAATGAACGAAATCGTCTGTTGATGGCTCAAAGTGGGGGAAGGCATCTCATCGCTCCCATACATAATCAGTTCACCGTTAATGAGTTCTATGCGTTCTGTTGTTTCCGGTAGCTTGCGATACTCTTCCGCAGTCATCATGATTTTTTCGCGGGGTTGGGTCGTCATCAGATTTTACTCCTCATTGGTTATCACAATTTTACGGTAAATTTTGGCGTTTCCGACTCATCGCTCATCACTTTCATCTCACAACTACCCGACTGCCGTTGCTCGTCTTATCAACCATAATATGCACAGGAAAGGAATCGCGCAGTTCGTCGATATGCGTGATGACCAGAATAAGGGCGAAATCGTCCTGAATGGCGGTGATGGCTTCGACCAGCTTGTTGCGGCCTTCCTCGTCCTGTGTACCAAAGCCCTCATCAATAAACAGCGTCCGTAACTGTGCGCCTGCCCGCCGCGACAGCATTTGGCTGAGGGCGACTCGCAGCGCGAAGTTAATGCGGAAGGCCTCACCGCCGCTGTACATTTCATAAGCACGGGTGCCGAGTTCATCTGCGATTTCGATGTCGAGCGTTTCTTGAACGCCGCCCGTCACTTTCTCGCGCTGCGTATTCAGCTTGAGGTGCATCCGTCCGTCCGTCATACGCGTAAGCAGATCATTGGCGGTCACTTCCAATTCGGGAATCGCGGTCTCGATAATCATGGCAGGAATACCATTTTTGCCAAAAGCCCGTTTAAGTTCGTTGTAAAGTGCTTCATCATAGCGGGATTTTTCCCGCCGGATTTCAAGCTGTGCCTTACGCTCAGCCTGAGCATCAAGTGACTTGAGCATCTGTTCCGCGCTGACCAACCGCTCATAAGCATTACGTTCACGGGTGCGCTCCCGCTTGACTTCTTCCTCGCGGGCGTTAAATTCGGCGACCAAGAGTTCTAAACGGACAATTTCACCCTCAAATGTGATGAGTTCCGCTTCAAGTTCATTGATGACTTGCATCAGTCGATCAAACCGCGCCTGTGATCCCGCAATCGCATCATGCAGCGTTGCCAGCGATTCTAGCGCAATCGTCAGCCGCGTTTGCAATTGGTCATATCGATTGTAATTTTCTAATTGATTACGCGCATCATCATGACTGTTTTCATCGTAGCCTAATTCGACCTGCTGCCCATCCAATACAACAAGCTGCTCACGCACATCAACAGCAAAAGAGTCGCTCATTAGTTCGACTTCAATTTGCTGTAAGCGATCATTTTCTTCCGCCAGCCGCATCTCGGCGTGATGCGCGGCATCAGCTTGCGCCTGCAATGCCCCGGCACGTTCCATCAAAGGGGAAAGCTGCTTGAGTCCGGCTTCGAGGTCTTTAAGCTGGCTTCTTGCCTCGGCAATGTGTATTTCGGATGCACCGATATCTTCTTTATTCTGGCGATATGCTTCCCGTTTCTCTACGATATCAATGTCAAGCTGCGCCACCATCTGCTGACGATGTTCCACATCTAAGGGTTGACCGCATAACGGACAAACCGCCGCATCCGTCAGCGACAGCATTTCTAATTTCTCTTTGAGATCGATTCCTTCTTGTGTCAGTGCTTTCTTTAGGGTCTTGAGTTCGGCTTGCTGTTCGCGCTGAATATTGATCTGTTCAACCAGCAAATCATGCTGGATTTGGATGTCTTGTAAAACCGCGACTTCGCTTTGGACGATTTGCAGATCGGCAGCATAGTCTGTGCTGACCACAGCGGTAAGTTCGCTTATGCTGCGGCGGAGCGAGTCGGCTTCGGTTTCTAAGCGTGCGCGGGCAGAATCGAGTTGGCTGCGGAGTTCATACCGCGAGTCATCTAGAGTCTTTAAAAGGCGCAATTTATCACTTAATGTCTGATCGGCTTCACGGGCGGATTGCAGCGCAAGATAGCCCGATTCAATATTGGCGCGGCTCGTAATAATATCGTTATATTCCGCAATCTGTTTTTGCTGCCGAGCAATACGCTCCTCAACTTCGAGATGTTCTCGCTTATTCTCCTTTAAGCGCCGTTCCCGATCTTTTTTATTTTCTTGGACGGCACGCAGTTCAGCAGGGGCAGATTCCACTTTTTTGAGTTGGGCTTCTGCGATGACCAGAATTTCTTGCGCTTCGACATGTGTCTGGGCGGCAGCGGCTCGATCTTTTTCCAATGCGGGACGGCGGAGAAGTTCAGAGTCAATCTCTTTGATACGTTCCTCTATGGTCGCCAACTGCGCGGTGATGGCCTTCTGGCGGTCTTTGGCGATTTCCTCATAGCGCTCCCATTGTTCCAAGCCGAGAATATCGGATAGGATTTGCTTGCGTTGGGCGGGAGTGCGCGTGGTGAAGGCATCGGCTTTGCCTTGCTGCAAAAAGGCCGAATGGACGAAGGTTTCATAATCCAGCCGCAGCAGGGCATTAATTTTTTTCTGCGTGAGTGTCATCGAAGGTTCGCTCTCGATACGCGGCTTTTCCCCTTCTTGCAGGATGAACAGATTCAACCGACCTTCGCCTTTTTTCCCGGCTGAACGTTGGCGATAAACACGGTAGGTCATGCCTTCCTGCTCAAAATCAAGCTGCACAGACATCTCGCCCTGACCGAGATGCACCAATTCCTCGTCACGTTTGGCACGGGCTTTCCCCCAAAGTACCCAAGTGATCGCGTCCAAAATTGACGATTTCCCCGCGCCGTTAGCGCCCGTCAAACAGGCAAGATGAATACCCTCAAAGCGAATCGGGTCAGGAGCGCGATAGGGTAAGAAATTTTTCAGTTCAAGACGGACAGGAATCATAGTGGTTTACTTTTCCAGCGGATAATTTACACAGGGGAGATTTTCGCACTCTTGTGCGAGTGTGGCAACAGGGTCTTTAATATCGAACCGAGTTAAGCTCTCAGCCTTTAGCAGTCAGTTATCAGCGAAAGCGGCAACAGTACCAGAAAACTCAGGCAAGCTGACGATTGCTTCCACTGAAAAAATTGACCGTAGCACTTTACTGCTTAGATTGTACAACATTCCAACAGCCTAATTTTGCGTTTTGAACAAAATACACTTGATTGACAAAAATTGTCAACAGCAATTACTCATGATAAGAATAAAATCAGACTTAACTTGGCTCAACAGATACCTCAATGGTACGACGCTCGTTTACGTCCCTTGTACCCGCGTGGACTTCTAAAGGTTGTGGCTGAAACCAAGCAGTTCTGGAGTTTTTGATAGAGGGGTGAATTGCATCAACTTTAACAAATTTTTAACCTACATCTGCGAATGCCCATCTAACGCCAGATGTTGTAAAATGTTATTATTCCGAAAGTGTGACACCAAACCCAAAAATATCCGCAGGGGTTCTTTTTCTCATGAAGACTGTGACGCTCATTAACGAAAAAGGCGGAGTCGGTAAAACGACGCTCGCTATTCATCTTGCCGCCGGACTCGCCATTCGCGGGTATCGCGTGGTATTAGCAGATGCTGACCCACAAGGCCATGCAACCGTTTCGCTCGGCATTCAAAAAGGCCCCGGCCTTTACGATCTTTTGGTACGCGGTGCATCCTTTAAAGAAGTGCTGCGTCCTGCCTCGCCAGAATGCTTCGGCATCCCTGGTTATCCGGTTAAAGGCCAGCTTTATGTCGTCCCTTCCAATGTAGAGACCCGCAGCATCCCGATTCAAATCTCGGATGCCTTTGCCGTCGTCGAGCGGTTTCGGGAATTAGAAGGCGTTGTTGATGCCGTTGTGTTTGATACTTCGCCTACCCCCTCGCTGCTACATGGGAGCATCTATCTGGCAACAGATGCGATTATTTATCCCACGAAATGCGAATTTCTGAGTTTCGATGGACTAGTCGAAAGCCTTGCTCATCGTGACATGATCCAGCCCACCCGCGCCCGCTGGGGTTTAGAAAATATCCAAATCATGGGCATTGTGCCGACGATGTTCCGTGCTGGCACGTTAGTCCATCAAGAAAATCTGAACAAACTCAAATCTCGTTATGGCAATCTCGTTTGGCCTGAAATGGCAATGCGTACCGTGTGGGCAGAAGCCTCCACCCTTGGTCAGTTGGCGTTTCGCTTCGCACCCGATAGCGGCGCAGCCCGCGATGCGTGGAACATCGTAGATCGCGTTCAAATGGAGATGCAATAATATGGGGCGCAAAAATTCGCTGGCTGGTATTGATCCATTTGGCAAAGATGGCAGTGAAGACAAACCATCGGAGCGTCCTGCGCTTTCGATGAATGATGCGGATACGGCATTGTTCGGCGAGCTGACCCGCGTAGAGGCCGGACGACAAACCATACGCCCGATCCCAATTATGGAAATCTACCCAGATATAAAACAAGCGCGGCGTGTTATGCCTTCCGCCGTGCGTGAGCATTGGAACGGCGAACCGGGCATGGTCACAGAGATGTTCAATTTTTGGGTAGATATTATTGACGAAGAACGTGGATTAGCGCGTGTCCCTAATTTTAACCTGAGTGATACGCTTTGGGCGGAAGCCGTCGAAAAAAGGGGACGCTCGGAAACCGACATCGAAAACGAAAATTATAAGCCAGGGCCAGCAGAAACCGCTTTTTTGAAGATCGTCGATTTAGCTGTCAGTATTCGCCGCGATGGTCTCACAAATCCTGTGACAGCAGAACAAGCCGGGGCGCGGCACTTTAGGCTGGAAACGGGTGAGCGCCGTTGGTTAGCGTTCCACATGCTGTTTAATTTTTTCCATGCTGGGGCAGGCAAACCCGATGAGCGCACTCGGTGGGAAAAAATCCCCGCCATCGTCGTCCAAAAACTCAATGTGTGGCGGCAGGCTACCGAGAATACGGCACGCGCCGATTTAAACGCGATTGGACGGGCGCGGCAGTTCGCCATTCTATTGATGGATTTGTTGCAACTTGATGGCGCGACGTTCCAGACGTTTGAACACCTAATTAGATCAGGCCATTGTGATCGGCCTTATTACGCTCAGGTGATTGAGCATCGCGTCCCTAGTGGCAAAGGCGAAGTCCTTTCTAACGCGATTGGGGCGGCTCATCGCTCGGCGTTTACGCGCTGCCGAATGCTGCTCGGTTTGCCGGACGAAGTTTGGGATATTGGGGATAATTTGGATGTATCCGAAGATGAACTTTTGAAGTGGGCTAAACTGCCTGCGCCTAAAGCGATTGAAGAAGCTCGCAATTTGGAAAAAATTGTTGCGAGTCGCAACAATTTGGCGACCAAGACCGATACCGCAGAAATCGCCAAGCGATCCTATAAGCCCCCTCCCCTACTAAGTGATCCCGCCCTCAAACGCGGAAAAAGGCTGTTTTCCAAGCAAGATGAGGCCATTTTTAAGGCAATTTCTGACCTACGCGATGGGGTAGGGGAGGCGGATCCGGGTACGAAAGCGCAAATCCGAAATTTACTAGAACAAATGCAAACGCGGTTAGATCAAGTCAAAAACCTCATCGAATAGCCTGTTGCCATCTAAAGACCATGCTCATCAGCGCTAAAGATCAATCGCAATATGGGACATGCTGAGCATCATGTCCCATCAAGCCTTATTGTTATTTCCTACCCTCGACAATCTCTGCCTGCTTAAAAATCATCTTTTGAAGCTAGCGCATAAAGCGGTAACATCATGAGAAAATTCGTCTTCTAGTGTAATTTCGAGAGGTGAAATCGTGACAAGAGAACAAACCTTAGAGTCTATCCGTCAGCAGCCTGAAATATCTGCCCTCATCATCGGAGGTGGGATTAACGGCATCGGTCTATTTCGGGATTTAGCGCTTCAAGGCGTGGATGTTCTGTTGGTAGAGAAAAATGATTTTTGTGGCGGGGCAAGTGCGGCTTCATCGCACATGGTACATGGCGGGCTGCGCTATCTGGAAAATGGCGAGTTCCGACTGGTCAATGAAGCGCTGCATGAACGTAATCGACTTTTAGCCAACGCCCCGCATTACGTCAAACCGCTGCCTACGACCATCCCGATTTTTAATTGGTTTTCGGGGATGCTCAACGCGCCCCTGAAATTTTTTAATCTGCGCGATAAGCCGAGCAATCGCGGCGCGATCATCATCAAAGCCGGGCTGACCATGTATGACTTTTTCACTTGGTCACAACAAGCCCTTCCGCGCCATAAGATGACCTCACGCGCAAAATCATTGGAACTGCGTCCTGGCTTAAATCCTGATATTGTTGCCACAACCACTTATTACGACGCATGGATGCCTTATCCTGAACGCATCTGTTTGGAACTCATTCTGGATACCGAGGCGATGTCACCGAATGCCCATGCGCTCAATTATGTAAGTGCGGAAAGCGCATCGGGCGGCCAAGTCACATTAAAAGATCAAATTACCGGCGCAACCTTAGAAGTAAAACCGCGCATCGTCATCAATGCGGCAGGCCCTTGGATCGACTTCACCAACAAAGCGATGACTCGTCAGACACGTATGATCGGCGGGACGAAGGGATCACATATCATAGTCGATCACCCTGAACTTCATGCGGCGACACGCGGACACGAACTTTTCTTTGAAAACAAGGACGGGCGCATCTGTTTATTTTTTCCGCTACAAGATCGCGTCCTGATTGGCACAACCGATATTCCGATCAGCAATCCCGACGATGCATTCTGCACTGAAGATGAAGTCGATTACATGATCGAACTCGTCAAACTGGTTTTCCCCAACATTGAAATCAACCACCAACATATCGTTTTTCGTTTTTCGGGCGTGCGTCCTCTGCCCGCCAGCGATGCCGCCACACCGGGGCAAATCAGCCGCGACCATAGCATCCGTATCACTGAACCCGGAGAAGGTATTGACTTTCCCGTGTATTCATTGGTCGGCGGCAAGTGGACGACCTTCCGCGCTTTTGCGGAACAAACGACGGATAAAGTACTGCCAATGATAGATATGTCGCGCCGCGCATCGACTCGTGAAATGTCCATCGGTGGTGGCAAAAATTATCCTCAGACTGAAAAAGATCAGCAGCGCTGGCTGGATGCACTCGGACAAAAAACCAACCTATCACTAGAGCGTCTTCAAACTCTGTTTAATCGTTATGGCACTCGCGCCGACGAAATCGCGCAGTTTTGTGCGTCCACCGAAGACATCGCGCTGACTCATATCCCCGATTATACGACTGGCGAAATTGAATTTATCGCCACGCGGGAAAAAGTGATTCATTTGGATGATTTTGCGCTGCGGCGGTCACTGCTGGCGATGCTGGGCAAAATCACTAATGAGGGGCTTGTGGAATTGGGTCAGATTCTTGGCGCGGCACTCGGTTGGTCGGATGGGCAAACCCAGACAGAAATTAATCGTACCGCCAAACTACTCAAAGACCGTCATGGGGTTGAACTCAACATTACACAGCATACGTAAGAGGCATTTCATTTTTGAGGAGAAAATGATGTCACTCCTTGAATGCGTTAAAGCTAAAGGAACACCCCTGATTAACGGTAATCGGGTGACATTCTTATGGGAGGGGCCAACACAGCCGCAGCTATTGGGCGACTTCAATTATTGGCTGATGGATAAAAAACCGATTGACTTTGAACAAGTGTCTGAAGACCAGTGGCAGACAACAATCACCCTGCCACTGGATGCCTATATCGAATACGGCTTTATTGTCGATGGAGAACGCACCTACGATCCACTAAACCCAAATCGTTTTGATGACAACATGGGACATATCAACAGTGTATTTTGGATGCCACAAGCCCACGATAATCCTTTAGCTATCGAGCAGGCTGATGTTCCGCGTGGGCAGATCACCACACACGTTATTGATGGAAAAAGTTACATTGTTGGCGCAAGCCGCACGCTTCATCTCTACCGACCTGCAATTAATGAACCGACTCCGCTGCTGATTGTGTTCGATGGTTCTGGTTATCTTCATCACGCCCGAATTGCCACCATCGTTGATAATCTTATCACGCAAAAACGCATCCGCCCGATTTCGCTGGCGCTGCTCGATCCCGGTGGTGATGGGCGCGTTGTGGAATACGCCAGTAGTGATGCAACCGTTGGATTTCTAATCTATTGCGTTTTGCCTTTTGCCCGTGAGCATCTTCATTTGGTCGATACCCAAAAGTCACCTGGCGCATTTGGTATGATGGGTGCCTCTATGGGCGGGTTGATGTCACTTTATACCGCGCTGCGTGCGCCAGAAATTTTCGGGCATGTCTTAAGCCAATCGGGGGCGTTTCGTGGGGAGCATCTTTACTATCGCTCGGTCACGCACGATCTTCTGGAATATACGCCGACAAAGGATATTAAAATCTGGATGGATGCAGGCATACACGAATGGTTTATTGATGGCAACCGAGAGATGAATGCACTGCTGCAAAAGCGTGGCTACGATGTTATATATAGTGAACATAACAGCGGACATAATTACCCATCATGGCGAAACAGCCTGTGGCGCGGCCTAGAGCATCTTTTCCCGCTGATTTCTGCTGTGTGAAGCGTGGGTGCTTTCAATCGCTTTTATGTTTCCGGCGGTTTATCATGACTATCCGGCATACACGTCCCATCGGTCAGCCCACGCGCGGCAAAACCGCCCTCAATCGCCTACGCCAGATCGACACCTATATCGCGCTGGCATGGTCATCCGTTTTGACCAATGGACAGCCCTTGATTGTCGATGTAGGCTACGGCACACAAGCATGGACGGCGCTGGAGATGTTTGAACGCTGGCTGCCGCTGAATCGCAATCTAAACCTGCTCGGCGTTGAGATTGATCCGGCGCGCGTCTTGGCAGCACAAATTTATGCCCAGCCACCAACTATCGAATTCAAACTGGGTGGCTTTAATCTCTCGAATATTCTTATCATGAGTAATGTGCGACTCATCCGCGCTTATAATGTCTTGCGTCAATATTAAGGAAGACGATGTTTCCGCAGCGCTTAACACAATGGCGGAATCATTAGAAATCGGCGGGCTGCTCATCGAAGGCACATCTAATCCAACCGGACGATTAGTCGTCTTTGATATTTATCGCAAAACCCAATATAAGATGCTCGTGCATCAAGAACTTGTCTTCGGCACGAACTTTCGTGAAGGCCTTACGCCCGTCGATTTTCAGGCGGTCTTACCCAAGCGTTTAATTCATCACGCGCACGATCAAGCCCCCGCCGCATTTTTCGACGCATGGCAGCGATCACTCACAGTCGCCAAAAGCGCTGGCAAAATTGGCCTGCGTCAACAGTGGATTTTCGCCGCCTATCATCTGCGAGAGCGCTTTGGCTATTCCATCGACCTTCGGAAGCGTATTCTCCGTCGTGGCTATCTGGTGCTGCGTTCACCGCTTTATCCCTAAACTCAACTTTCACACTCAGTTTCACCCATTTGGCATCCTCCAAAAACTAAGATAAAACTAGCTCATACGTTCCTATAAATATGAAGACCTACGCATGCATCTCAAATCCTTAACCCTCACCCCGCCCAAAGCAGCTTTAGCCGAGATGTATCCCTTTAATATCCCCCTCGTCCGATCAGCGCCAGAAATCACCT
>Ga0163147_10003434_pt1 | contig 21177 bp, 23 predicted proteins | sample OliLakLV19MP6G1_FD_148597 | JGI IMG/M metagenome (GOLD analysis project Ga0163147, IMG submission 148597) | Freshwater microbial mat bacterial communities from Lake Vanda, McMurdo Dry Valleys, Antarctica- Oligotrophic Lake LV.19.MP6.G1 | ecosystem: Environmental > Aquatic > Freshwater > Lake >...
ACGCGATGGTCTGGAGGTGGATAACACCTATGTGTTTATCGAGCCATTAGAGGGTATGGGACAGATCCCCTATGCGTGGAATCCGCCCAATGGCTACCCCGATGTGGCGGGGGCGTGGCTCAATACCAACGGACTGCTCTATCGCTGGAATATTGGCTTGAGCATGGCATTGGCGGGTGAAGGCTATGCCGATGGTATTGCCCTCAATCTTGATGCCGTGATTCCGCCTGCCAATACAGTGGGCGAATTGGTAGATTTGGTCGCAGACCGCATGGTCGCGGTGACACTTCCCGCCGATTTGCGCCAATTATTTATCAACCTGCTCAACCGCGATGGCGATGCGTCTGCACCAGTGGATGCGCGTTTGCGTCGTGATTATTTGCCCACACTCGTGGGGTTGATGATAGCCTCTCCGCAATTTCAGTGGCATTGAGCCGATAAGGATGTGATGATATGAGTATTTCACGCAGGCAATTTTTGGGTGGGGGTATCGCCACAGGGGTTTTGGGTGTTGGGCAACATTTATTTCCCCGTTGGATGCCCCGCATGGCATTTGGGCAGGCAGGCTCACGAGAACGGGATGTGATGGTCGTGATTTTTAATCGGGGTGGCATGGATGGACTCAATGCCGTTGTCCCATTTGGAGAAGGGGCTGGTTATTATGACAAGCGTCCTACCATCGCTATTCGTGAGCCAGATGGTTCAGATACCAGCGCTATAGACCTTAATGGCTTTTTTGGATTGCATCCCCGCTTGCGCCCACTCAAAGATATATACGATGCCGGGGCGCTCACGGTGATACACGGTGTTGGCTCACCAGACCCATCTCGGTCGCATTTTGAAGCGATGGAATATATGGAACGCGGTATCCCTGGCGATAAAATGACCGCCACGGGCTGGGTCGCACGGCATCTCGCTACTGCCAGTTGGACAAATAACTCGCCGTTTCGTGCGGTGGGCATGGGGACAATGCTCCCTGCCTCGTTTCGTGGTGAAATTTCGGCATTGGCATTGCGCTCTATCGCTGATTTTCATCTGGGTGGCAGACAAGACCAGCTCGCTCAAGTCCAACGCACATTATCGGGCTTGTATCGGGTCGAAACACCCGATGATATTTTATCGGCACAAGCGGGACAAGTCTTTAATACCATGAGCCAACTCGAAGAACTCGCCAATCAATTTTATCAACCAGAATATGGCGCAGATTATCCCGATAGTGAATTTGGGCGTGGCTTGCGCCAGATTGCCCAACTCATCAAAGCCGATATGGGCTTAGAGATTGCCTGTGTGGATAGTGGCGGATGGGATACGCACGATGGTCAGGGCAGTGTAGATGGCGAAATGTCATTTTTGCTGGATGATTTTGCGCGGGGACTCGCGGCTTTTCATGCCGATATGCAAGACCACATGAACCGTGTTACGGTGGTCAGCATGAGCGAATTTGGGCGCACCGCATCAGAAAATGCGTCTGCTGGCACAGACCATGGACGCGCTAGTGTGATGTTTGTGATGGGTGGCGCATCCGCAGGCGGTGTTCATGCCGATTGGCGCGGACTTACAGGCGATGCGCTAGAGGATGGCGACCTCGCTGTCACCACCGATTACCGCGATGTTCTGGCAGAATTGCTCATCAAACGGGTGAAAAATAATGCCGTTGACCAAATTTTCCCCAACCATACCGTGAATTTGCATAATATCTTTGTGGAATGATATAACCATGATAAAAAAGACGATTCTGATAACCATCGCCCTCGCAGTGGCATTTATGGCGGGGAATTTTTTCAGCGCACGCCAAACGAGCCTAGAAGCCCAGACTAATTTTTCTGATGATGATGTCATCGCTATGGTGGCATCATCGCCCCAATTTGTAGATATATTGCAATTGGTCACAGATGTAGCAGGGGGCTGGGACGCGGTCACATTCAATACCAAAAATGCTTATGGCATCTGGCGGATTTATTTTTCGACCTATGAAGACGACCAAATTGGGTGGGCAGATTTGAACCCCCAAAATGGCAAAATTTATTCGTGGGATGTATATATCCCCGCGACAGATGAGCAAAAAGAAATTGCTATGCCCATCCTCAAAGATTTCTTGAACACACAGGCTGAAATTTTGGAATTGCTGGATAACCCCGCCCAATACGAGATGTATATAGATTATGACGGTTGGAATAATCACTGGGGGGTGTATATTGGTGCAGGGGAATATGCCCTGTGGGTAACGGTTGAATTTGAAAATGGGATTTCCCCCGATAACCTCGATAATCCGCGCCTTAAAGGTGTATTCTTTCCAGATTTACCCGATTATGACCAATGGCTAGAAGATACCAAAGCGCAAGTTGTGAATATCGCCTTTGGTAGTAGTGAAGTCGGCGCGGTATTGCGTGGGCGCACATGGACGACTCAAGCAGAACGGCTAGAAGGCGATATTTGGACAGTTGCCTTTTTGGTAGATGAAAATGTGGTCATTGTGGCAAATGTAGATTTGGCGAGTAGCGAGGTGCTAGAAATCGCCACTCCATAACCAAAATTTCTCAAAATAGCCGATTTTTGCGGTCTAATAGCGCCTCAATGACCAGCCTATCGGCTTTGCCAAAGGCATATTTTCTCAGTTCATCTAGTGTCACCCATGCAAAATTTTGCACACCGAGTTTTTGTGGTGTGCCAGCAATAATATGACAGGCATACGCATGGAGGGTAATTTTGAAATGGGTGAAGGCGTGCTTCACCTTAACAATAAAATCATCCACCGCCACGGTGATACCGAGTTCCTCTTGCAATTCGCGGATGAGGGTTTGGGGCATGGTTTCACCTGTTTCTTGTTTGCCACCCGCAAATTCCCATAAGCCACCCAATAACCCCTCATTGGGGCGTTGGGCGATGAGGATGCGCCCATCGTCACCATAAATTACCCCTGCGACGACATCATAATGTGGGGTGGGGGATTTTTTTTGTTTGACAGGGCGTTCCGATTGGGTGTTATGGGCATACGCAAGACAATGCGCCATAATGGGACACATCTCACATTTAGGATTGCGGGGTGTGCAGATATGTTGCCCCAACGCCATCAATGCTTGGTTATAATCACCCGGACGGGTTTGGGGCATCCATGCTTCTGCCAAGTCCCATAGCGATTCTTTGGTGGCAGAGATGGTGACATCATCGGTTAAATCGGTGAGACGGGCAAAAATGCGGATGACATTGCCATCGAGGACAGGCGCAGAAATATCGAAGGCGATACTGCCAATTGCGCCCGCTGTATAGCGACCCACACCCGATAGACGCATTAGCCCCTCAATAGTTGGGGGAAATTGCCCATTTTGGGCAGAAATTTGCTTTGCGGTTTGGTGTAAATTTCGACAACGGCTATAATAACCTAAACCTTCCCATAATTTCATGACGCTTTCTAACGGTGCGTTGGCAAGGTCTTGGATGGTTGGGTAGGTACTTAGAAACCGATTATAATAAGGAATGACGGTCTCTACTTGGGTTTGTTGGAGCATAATCTCCGATAGCCACACATAATAGGGATTGGGTGTCGTGTGAAGTCGGTCTTGTGGCAAAATACGCCATGGGAGTGGCTCGGCATGTTGGTCATACCATGACAGTAATTCTGAATAAAACGGTGCAGGCATAATCAGGTCTCTTTTTAAGGTGGGCGAAGTGATAGGATGAATAAAAAACAATATGAGTAGTCTACCGAATCTCAATACACTTTTCACCATAAGGTTTCCAAATGGCAATACTGCCAAAGCGATTCGTGCCAAACCAAATGAGCATTCTTCATTTTTATTGCGGACGCTCGGCTTCACACCTCCCCAACCGATTTTATTTGTCAGTGGGGGCGCATCGGGTATGAGTGATTATGATAAAGCACAAACGGAACTCATGATGGAGGCAGTTTTGTTGTTTGCACAGCAAAATAGCATCACCATCATTGATGGTGGCACAGAATCGGGCATTATGAAGATGTGTGGCGATATTCGGATTCGCCATGGCTATACATTTCCCCTATTAGGGGTCACACCACGCGGACTTGTCTCGTATCCAGACCATCCCAATCCCAACTCCCAAGCCGAATTAGAAGATGGTCATACCCATTTTGTGCTGATAGAGGGCGACCAGTGGGGCGAGGAGAGCGAGACGATTATCAATCTCACCATGACCATGAGCGGTGCTGGCACGATGGCTCGCAAACCTGCGGTGGGTATTTTGATTAATGGGGGGAAAATCGCCATGCAAGAGATTTATTTGGCGACCACCCGCGACAAGCACAAATTGCCAATTATCGTCCTTGATGGCAGTGGACGTGCCGCCGATGAAGTATCTACTGCATTTCGGACGGGGCGCACCACACAAACCGTCTTACGCGCCATTTTGCGCGGAGGTGATATTCAACTGGTCGGGACAAATGAGGGGGCGGACTCTATCCGCCAAAAATTGAGCATTAAATTTTTGGGACACGCTTAACAAAGGGAATTGATATGCGATTTTTTCGGTATAGTGTGATTTTCATAGTTATCTTTTTGGCGAGTTTGCCTGCTTGGGCGCAAGAAGAAACCCCACCACCCGTTCCTGTGACCGATGAGCAAGTACAGGTACTTTTGGTAGAAGCCCAACAAGCCTTAGCAGAAGCCCAACGCGCCAATGATTTGGCGTTTAACCTACTGGGATTATTCGAAGCGACCAGTGGGGCGGTGGGTATTATTTTGGGGATTATTGTTCCTGTGGTGGCGGTTGTGGCTGGTTTGTTTGGGTTTTCGCAATTGGCATCGGCAAAAGAAGAACTGAAAAAATCCAGAGAGAGTTTTGAAGAAGACATGAAAGTCGTCATGAATAAATATTTTGAGGATTTTACCGTCTCCAATAACAAAATTCAGGCAAACCAAAATGTCCTGTTGCAATCGGCAATCGCCAAACAGCAAAAGCAAGGTGCAAATGCCAATCTTGCGCTGGCATTATTGCCATCGGCAGAACGTCAATATAAGGCACAAGATTATTTAGGGGCAATCGAGACTTATGAACGGGCATTAGAGTTAGATGGTGCAAACCCTATTATTCATTATCGTTTGGGATATGTGTTCACCCAAAAAGGTGATTTAAATGAAGCTAAACGCCATATTGAGCAGGCATTGGAATTAGATGCACAATCCCCCCAAGCGATGGCGGCATTGGCGTATGTGTGTCGGCGGATGGGCGACAAACTCAACCAGCCACATCAGTCTGTTGAGCGTAACAAAATGTACAATGAGTCTGAACGTTACTTTTTGGATGTGTTGCCAAAATATCCCAAATTACTCGATGAAGATGGTGAATCGTGGTGGGGTGCGTTTGGCGGTCTATATAAACGCCGTGAGCAATATAAAGAGGCGATTGAGATATATGAACGCGCTACTCATGCGACCAAGAGTTCATCCTATCCGTTTAGCAACCTCGCCCAACTGTATATGATAACGGGCGAACACGAAAAAATGGTGCGTACCTATCAACGGGTAGAACGCCTCGCCCAAGCAGAAGTGTATGCAGAGGTCGAAAATTATTGGGCGTATGCCGATTTAATCACCTCACGGGTGGCACAAGGCAAATTTGATGATGCGTGGAAGGTGCTAGACGAAGCATTACCCACTGCTCCGCCAGATGCCACCTATCCACTGGAATTATTGCTCAGTACCCTCAAAGATATTCAGAAATATCTGCCAGATTATGCCGAGCGAATCAACCGCTTTGTCAGCCATATTCAGGGCTTCTTAGATGCCCGCAAGCCACAGATTCAATAAACAATTATGTACCCGCGCCACGTTGTTCTACAATGAGGGCGCGGGCTTCTTCTGGGGTGCTAACCAAATTCACATCTGCCATTTCCCCATATAATTGCCCAAATAACTGCACAATGCGTTGTGTAAACGGATGTGTACCCGCCACCACAATTACATCACGTCCATCGGGTTTGATGAGGAGCGCATTTTGGGTATGGGTGAGCGCCGCTCCGCGTCGTGGTGCGGTGTCGCCTGTATGCAAAATGAGTGAAATCGGTTTGCCATGTGTGGCTTTTTTGCGGAGCGTGACCGAAATCCCCGCCGCCAAATAAAAATCCTCCCATAGCCATTCTGGTGAAAATTGCCAACAAATCATAGTTTGGTCGTTATTATCCCAATCCACACGAATTTTCATAAAATAGGTCTCCACAAAAAATTAATTTCCCCTATTTTAACGTGGTCGCCCATAGACGGCTAGTGTCCCCGCCTCAAAAATCAGTTCCCATTCCGCCAAAATCGTATTATATAGCACCAACGCCTCTGGCACATGAAAATTGCCCCAATTGCGCCAAATATTGTCTATCACCACATAATCGGCGCGGTCACTGGTGGGGATAAACGCATATCGCTCATGGGGTAAATTATAGGGCAGGTGGATGGCATCGTAGCCGATATAAGCGATGTGCATTTGCCAATCTGCGACTTGTGCCGATGTATATAGTTCCAACGCCCAGCCGATACTCGGTGATGCCAAGATAAGGGTGTTTTCGGTGGCGATGGTCTCAAAAAAGGCGATAACCGCCTCACCATCTGTACCATCCACCAAAAAGGGGTCTATGGCGGTGGGAATGTGTGAATTAATGCCGTTAATGGTGTATTGGGTGCTATACCAAAGCGGTGCGCCAATGAGTGCCATCATGCACATCCCCGCCATAAGCCGATGTATCCACACGGGCATTTGGGTGATAAAGCGCAAATTGGCAAACATGGGCATGAAACTGGTCATCAGATAATCGCCACCGCGCCATGTGAGGGTGGCAACGCCCAAAATCATGATGGGGAATAACGGACTCATATAATAGAAGCTCAGATGAAACAGCGCCACAGTACGCCCGATAATGACGATGGTTAACAACACCAAGCAGGCGCTCGCCACACGCAGGGCGGGTGGTTTGATGAGAAATATGCCCACCACACCCAATGGAAACCATAAATCGGTAGACAGGAGCATGGTGAAATTTTCGCTGATGGTATTCAGTTGTTGGGCGATGGAAATTCCCCCCAGCCGATTGAGCGTAAAATTGAGGTCAAATAGAAATGCGTCCGGATGCCCGATGAGCATAATCCCACCATACACCCCAAACGGCAACCCCATGAGGGGTATTAGCCATAGGAGCATTTTGGGTGACTTAAAAAATGTGATGAGCGCCACAATCACGATAACCGCGCCCATCATAATATCGCCCAATAACCCAATGCCCGCCAAAATCCCCGCCAATGCCAAAAAATTCCAACGCCCTGTTTGGATAAATCGGGTTAGAAATAGGCATAGTAGCACGATTATCGGTGTGAGTAGGGCATAGCTAAATCCAAAACGGCTATAGAGGACGGCTTGGGGATAGATGGCATATAAAAATGCCCCCCATAGCGCAAAAAATGGGTTGTGGGTGAGGCTTTTTATCAGGATAAACAGCAACCCCACCGAGAGTATGCCGAGTATTGCGGTAAATCCGCGCAAGGTGGCGATACCCTCACCAAAAAAATGACTGACCAGCGCCAAACACGCATGAAAGAGAGGTGGACGGGCAAATAGGAGCATGGAATCTGTCACGGCAAAATAACGGATTTCTCCGCGCAATAGGTGATGGACAATGCTCAGATGTGTGCCTTCATCGGTATACCATGCGGGGTTATTGGGTAGGTTGGTCATCCGCAAATAGGTCGCAATGAGCAAAATGAGGCATAACACGATGAGTTGTGGCGCGAGTGATGATACTTTCTCGGATAGGGTTATGGGTGGGATTTGCCTATATTCCATGTGATTTTTCCTAACGATTGTCCTATGCAGGCTTGCGAAACATCTGAAACCTGACTACCATTAAAACAGATTAGCGACAAAGGATTATAAATTATGACGGGCAAAAAAAACTACTTTGAAGATGAACTTTTACCTGATGAGGCTCAAGACCCATTAGAAGATACACGCCCTACAGGGATTTTTCCGCAGGTTGATGTCAAGCGTGGCAATCCTATCATCGGCTTATTTCTGATTGTGATGGCAATTTCGCTCACGGTTGGCACAGTCGTGATGTTGCTCACACCACCTGTCGATGCGCCTGTCGTCGCCGTGACAGACACCCCCAATCAAGTCGTGCAAACCACCGATGAGGTGGTCGCTACTACTGTGATTCCCACAACCCCACCAGACATCACCATTAATGCGGGTGTAGTGGGTGCGTTTCCTGTGATTGATGCTAGTATTGCCCAAGAATTACTGGCACAACCTGTTTCATCGCAATTAGAGGCGGTTGGCGGGCAGGTGGGGCGCAATTTACTAGAACCATTCACCATTATTCCCTCACGCCCCCGTAATGAGGTGATTCAATATGTTGCCGTTCAAGGCGATACCATAGATACCATGGCTATCCGTTTTAATCTGCAACCAGAGACCATCGCATGGTCAAATCCGCGCAAAATCGTTCAGGTATTGCGTCCGGGTGATGTAGTCATTATCCCGCCTGTGGATGGTGTGTATATCAAGACATTTGGTAGCACCACCATTGCCGAATTAACCGAACAATACAAACTAGCAGACCCGTATATCGTACTCGATTCGTCCTTCAATCGTGTTGTGGTACAAGAGCAATCGCTCACCCCACAAACGACCCCACGCAATGGCACGCCGCTATTTTTTCCGAATGGTGAAGCTGAAGAAATTGTGTGGCAAGTGGCAATTGAGATTATCCCTGGCGAAACAGGTGGGACGACCAATGGCAGTAATCCATCTGCACCACCCGCCCCGCCCAGAGTGAGATTTCAGCAGGGGCAACAAGGGTCTTGTCCGCCACAAGAAATTGTGGGTGGTAGCTTTTGGTCAAACCCGTTGGATGGTGGTTATGTCATCACACGCGGGTACTCCAGTTGGCACACTGGCATAGACCTCGCCGCCCCAGTTGGCACACCTGTCAAAGCCGCCAATGGCGGACGTGTGATATTCTCTGGGTGGGATAGTTTTGGCTATGGTTATATGATTGCCATCGTTCATGGACCAACTATCACTTTATATGCCCATTTGAGCGAATATTACACCAATTGCGGGCAGGATGTGGTAGCAGGGCAAGTGATTGGTGCAGTGGGTAATACGGGTAATTCGTCTGGATCCCATTTGCATTTTGAGATTCGCGGGACAAGTAGCAATCAGACACAAGACCCTGCGGGTATTCTCGCATTTTAACCAACAGAGGGCGCACACCGTTGCGCCCTCTGTTTCTTTCCCCATATTTGCCCCAAAATTCTCTCGCATATCCCCATCAAACCGATTAAAATGAACCCATCAACCGATACAATTGAGGGATAAAACTCGTATGACCGATAGCTTACGGCAGGGTGGCATTGCCATACTCGATTTTGGCTCACAATATACCCAACTGATTGCACGACGTATCCGTGAATTGGGCGTGTATGCAGAGGTATTTGCACATGATGTCTCTGCCGATGAATTGGCAATCCACGCCCCTAAAGGGATTATCCTCTCTGGCGGACCCAGCAGTATTTATGAGACCGACTCGCCAAAATTGTCGCCCACCATTCATATCGGTGATGCCCCCATGTTGGGTGTATGTTATGGGATGCAACTCATGGCACAAGCACTCGGCGGAAAAGTGGCTGGCGGGACAACCCGTGAATATGGGCGTGGACGGTTGATTCAGATGATAAAAAATACGCTATTAGGCGATTTACCTCATGAAATGACGGTGTGGATGTCGCATGGTGACCATGTAGAGACCCCACCACAAGGATTTGAGATTCTCGCGCAATCGGATAATGGGTTACTTGCCGCCATTGGCGATGCCTCGCGCAAATTATATGCGGTTCAATTTCACCCAGAGGTGCGTCATACCGAGCATGGCATGATCGTCATCAGCCATTTTATATTCGATATTTGTGGATGCACCCCAAAATGGACACCTACCGCCTTTATTGAAGATGCCGTAGAAAATATTCGCGCCCAAGTAGGTGGTGGACGGGTGCTATTGGCACTGAGCGGTGGTGTGGATAGTGCGGTTGCCGCGGCGCTGATTAACCGCGCTGTGGGTGAGCAATTGGTCTGCGTATTTGTGAATACGGGCATGATGCGAAAAGGCGAATCGGAACAGGTGGTATCGGTGTTCCGTGACCAACAACACATGAATCTCATCGCCGTAGATGCGACAGAGCAATTTTTGGAGGCGCTCAATGGTCAAACTGAGCCAGAAGCCAAACGTAAAATCATTGGCAAACACTTTATTGATGTATTCCGCGCCCAAGCCGATGTGCTCACGGGGATTCGCTTTTTGGCACAGGGGACAATTTATCCCGATGTGATAGAGAGTGCCGCAGGGCATAAGACCGCCAAAACGATAAAAAGTCATCATAATGTCGGTGGATTGCCCGCCGATTTCAAAGAACGATTTGACCTTGTAGAGCCATTGCGCGATTTATTCAAAGATGAAGTCCGCAAAGTGGGTAGCGCGTTGGGCTTGCCCGATAGCATCATCTGGAGGCAACCCTTCCCTGGACCCGGACTCGCTATACGCTGTTTGGGTGAAATTACATGGGAACGCCTCGAAACATTGCGTGAGGCAGATGCGATTTTCTTGGATGAACTTGCCAAAGCCGATATGCTCCACCCGCATGGCGATACACCCGCACAAACATCGCAATGCTTTGCGGTATTATTGCCTGTGAAAAGTGTGGGCGTGATGGGGGATAATCGGACGTATGAGGAAGTATTGGTGCTACGTGCTGTGACCACCGATGATTTTATGACGGCAGACTGGGCGCGTATCCCGTTTGATATTTTGGCGCGTGCCAGTAGCCGTATTGTGAATACGGTGAAGGGGATTAACCGCGTGACATACGACATCACCAGCAAACCCCCAGCGACCATTGAGTGGGAATAAGCACTATGCCAACCGTGATGCAAATTGGCGCATTTCGATTTTTCTTTTATTCCAATGAAAATGATGAACCGCGCCATATTCATATCAAATCTGCTGAAAATCAGGCTAAATATTGGCTAGAACCATTAGAATTCGCATGGAATTATGGATTTAATTCGCGTGAACTCAAACAAATTGAACGACATTTAGCCGATAATATGGCATATTTGATAGAAAGTTGGGATAATTTTTTTGGAGTGAATGATGACAAATCAGAATGATGCACCACGTCCACAAGACCGACCTGTGAGTGTTGATTTTAGCGAGGATATGCTGATTGTACGGCTTGCCGATGGGCGCGAGATTGCTACGCCATTGGTTTGGTATCCACGCCTACAAAATGCGACATCAGAACAACGTCAAAATATGGAATTGTCGCTTTTGGGCATACACTGGCATGAATTAGATGAAGATTTATCTGTTGCTGGTATGCTGAGAGGCAACTATCCGTCATACTATCAATCGGTATCCGCAGAGATTGAATCCGCATAATCTGATTCATCGTCAATCTCTGCCAAAATATCCCAAATAGACCGTGTAGGGGCATTGGTCATGACCTCATGCCATGCCTCTAAAAATGCTTTGCGGATGGTTTCATCGTCATCATCTGGCAATTCAATGGGATTTGACATGCTCATAACCTTCTATCATCTGATAAATTTCATCATATCATAAAAATAACGCTGTTGAATGACCTGCCACCTATCCGATATAATGCCTGTATCATCAAAAAAGGATACTAGGCATTATGTCGTTATTAGTCGCAAGTGAACTGTCTAAATTTTATGGACCCGATGAGGTCTTTGCTAATATTAGTGTGGATATTCCCCATAAATCACGCATTGCCCTCGTGGGACCCAATGGCGCAGGAAAAACCACCCTCCTCAATATTTTGGCGGGGATAGATAGCGCCACAACGGGTAATGTCACTACGGCGCGGGGTGTTACCATCGGGTTTTTGCCCCAACGTCCAGAACTCGCAGGCGACCATACCCTATATGAAGAACAACTCCGCGCCTTTGACCATCTGCGGGCGATGGAAACCCAACTCTCACAACTCGAATACGATTTAGCCGACCCCACCAAACACGATATTGCTATCAAAGAATATGGGGCGTTGCAAGAAAAATTTGAGCGACTCGGTGGCTATACCTATATCAACCGCATCCGCACCGTGTTACATGGGGTAGGTTTCGATGAAGATGATTATGGCTTGTCGCTATCGGTGTTATCTGGCGGGCAAAAAACCCGCGCCTTATTGGGGCGGTTATTGCTCACATCGCCTGATTTACTGATTTTGGATGAGCCGACTAACCATCTGGACATCAATGCGGTGGAATGGCTAGAGGGTTTCCTCAAAGAATTTGACGGTGCGGTGCTGGCTGTAAGCCATGACCGCTATTTTATGGATAATTTTGCCAGCGCCATCTGGGAATTGGATTATGGCGCACTAGAGACGTATCGGGGCAATTATAGCCATTATGTGAGCCAACGTACCGAGCGTCATGAGCGCCTGCTCAAAGAATATGAGGCACAACAAGAATTTATCGCCAAAGAAGAATTTTTTATCCGCAAGCACATGGGTAGCCAACTCACCGCACAGGCAAAAGGTCGTCAGAAAAAATTAGAGACCATGCGCCGACGCGGTAAAATTATCGGCAGACCACGCGGTGAACGTAAAGATATGAGTTTGCGCCTGCAAAGTGCCATTCGTAGCGGGGATAAAGTCCTCATGGCAAAAAATTTGTCTGTGGGGTATTCCGATGCCCCTGCGCCCCTGTTCATCGTCCCAGAATTGACCCTGTATCGTGGTGAAACTGCCGCCCTCATCGGACCCAATGGCGTTGGCAAAAGCACCTTCCTCAAAACGGTCATCGAACATCTGCCACCATTGGCGGGGGATGTGGCATTAGGGGCATCGGTCAAAGTCGGGTATTTTGCACAGGCACATGAACGCCTCAATCCCAGAAATACACTGGTGGATGAAATTGTAGAGACAAAATACATGCCCGTGAGCGAAGCCCGTAGCTATTTGGGCAGTTTTCTGTTTAGTGGCGATGATTCGTTCCGCACCGTAGATACGCTATCGGGCGGGGAGCGTGGACGGTTAGCATTGGCAAAATTGGCGCTGTCTGGTGCAAATTTATTGCTGTTGGATGAGCCGACCAACCATCTGGATATAGATAGCCAAGAAGTGCTACAAGAGGTGTTATCCCAATTTGACGGGACAATCTTGTTGGTGAGCCATGACCGCTATTTAATAGATGCGCTTGCCAGCCAAATCTGGGAAGCGAGTGTGGGCAAAATGGTCATTTTTAACGGAACTTATCGTGAATTTGTTGCTACTCGCAACAATTTGGCACTTTCGGTAACGTCTGATAAACCGCCCACCAATGGCAAGCCAACATCCGCGCCAAAAACCACTCCCGCCAAAAAAGCACATGGACTGAATCCATTTCAGCTCAAAAAACGACTAGAAGCGGTGGAAAGCAAGATTCATACACTCGAAAATAAGCTAGAAGAATTGCATAGCGCCATCGAATCTGCCAGCGCCAAAGGCGATGCCAAAGCCGTGAGTGATTTGGGCGGGGAATACATGCAAACCGAAGCCGACCTCGAAACGGCAATGGGCGAATGGGAAGTCTTGATGGAGTAGGGGCATGATGTTTGTGTCGTGACCAAAATCGGCATACAATAGAACTAATAATCAGCCTAGTTTATGCCGTGTGAGGGATTTATGTCACCATTGCCCGATTTACATTCGAGTTTAACCAATCATGACCTTGCTATTCTGCGGATTATCGCCCGCTTTTGGCAATTAGACCCCAGTGGCATATCTGCCAAAGATTTGGCGGGAAAACTGAGTTATCAGATGACCAACCCAGACGTTGCCGAGATTGTATGGGAAAAATTGACCCATGAGCAACGGCAGGGATTACAGACCTTTTTGGGGTCACAGGGCAAATTGCCACAAGCCATGATGGAGCGCATTTTGGGGAAAATCCGCAAGATGGGTGAATCACAAATTGAGCAAAAAAAGCCCCACGAAAACCCCGATGGCATCGCAGAGGCGCTGTATTATCGTGGACTGATTTATGAGGCATTTGAGCATGTCGCCAGTGGACCGCGTGTATATTGGTATATCCCGCCAAGCCTCACTCATGCCTTGCCATCGCATAAAACGGGCTATGCCAATTTAGGTGATGATGAGGGTTATTTTATAGATGATGGCGATGATGAAGCCGATATGCACACCATTGAACCGCTAGAAGGCACTATCACCCCACTACAAACAGCAGATACCAGCATCGTGGATGATATGACCGCGCTTTTGGTGTATATCCAAGTGCGTGGCGGAAAATTAGACGAAGTATACCTTGCCGATGATGACCGTATCGCACTCGCCCCGCAATTGCTCAATGATGATGAACCTCGCCTCACGTTCATGCTTGCGCTTGCTATCACCGCCGATTTGGTAGAGGTGAATGAGGGTCATTTGTATGTCCGCCGAACAGAGGCGCGTAAGTGGCTAGAAGAAAAACGGGTGAGCCAATTGCAAACCCTCATCACGGCATGGATGAAAAGCCGTTTTTATCGGGAATTATGGCATGTGGATGGGCTAACCCCCCAAGACCCGTTGTGGGAATATCATCCCAATGCGGGACGTGAAGCATTGCGTGAATTTCTGCGCGATTTTACCCCGCGTGGGGCGTGGTGGTCGCTCACCGATTTTATCACTGCCATCAAAGAGACAGAACCCGATTTTCAGCGCCCCAACGGAGATTATACCCAGTGGAATATCCTCAGCGCCGATGACGAATACCTCAAAGGATTTGAAAATTGGGATGCCGTAGAAGGCTCATTGCTCGAATTTTATGCCAATTATCCGCTTTATTGGTTAGGCATGGTGGATTTAGCCGATGATGCCGTGCGCCTCAATGCCTATGGACGGGCATTTGTGGGGTGGGAACAATTCCCCGCCACCCCAGACCAAGACGACCCCATGCGCCTCAACCTCGATGGCACGATTCAGCTGTCGCGCAAAGTGGGGCGTATAGACCGTTTTCAGGTGATGCGCTTCACCTCATGGGAGGGCAAAGCCAATGCCACCGCGCCTTATACCTATAAACTGACACCAGAGAGTATTCGCCGTGCCAATGAACAAGAAATCACCGCCGACCATATTGTCACATTCTTAAAACGCATCACCAATAATGCGCCATTGCCTGCATCGGTGGCAAAATTGCTCATGCCACCCAAGTCCAGCGCCGTATCGAGTGTGACCTTAGAGCGCCTGCTGGTCTTGCGGACGACATCGCTAGAGGTGATGAATTTTATTTTAGAGACACCCGCCACCCGCCGTTATCTTGGCGCACGGTTGGGCGATTTGGCGGTGGTTGTCCGTGCCGACCAATGGGAAGCCTTGCGGACAGTATTGGATGAAAAAGGCATTACGTTGGAAATCATCGGTGGATAAGGCGTTCCACCGCCAACCGTGCGCCAATGATATTGCGTGCGGTTGCGCCAATTTCTAATTCTGCCAATGCACCCGTCACATATAACCCGTCTGACCAGCATAACCCTTTATCCACCACAGGATACCCATCTGGCGCGAGGGGCAGGTCATGGCGGGTAATCGTCTCTGCCAGCCATGCGGGAATCGGCGGGGATGTGGCGAAGCCTGTCGCCAAAATCGCCCCATCGGCAAAAAATTCGCGTCCATTTGTCATGATGACCCGAAACGGCGTGTGGTCGGCATGAACAACCTCACCTATCACCGCCCGAATCATCCCCATAGCGATGGCGGTGGTCAATTCTTCTGCCACATCATAAGGCATAGACCCCTTATATCGCGCCTGCTTTATCATCGCACGGCGGACAGAAAAATCACTGGTGGCATAAAAATCTGCCAAGCATAGGCGTGTCACCCAACATGGGTCGCTATCAAAATCGTGTATCGGAATCCTATGGCGTGTGATGAGGGTCACATCCACCCCATTTTCTGCGACTGCAAGCGCCGTTTGTGCGCCACTGATGCCCCCGCCGATCACCAGCCAATGCCCATTTTTGACATCGGCACGATTGAATTTTTCATCGAATACATGATAAATAGGCATATCTGTTTTTGCCCATGTGGGGATATGTAAAAAGTTACTCGCGCCCATTGCCAATAGCACCCGTTTGGCATCTATTGGCGCGTGGTCGGTATGAATCCGCCAGCCACCTATTATTTTTTCCATGCCATGTGCTGTGCCGTGAATATGGCTGTTTTCCAATCCAAAACGGGCGATAAGCGCCTCGCTATGGGTGTTGAATAGTGATAGGGCGGGGCGCTCATATAAAGCAATTGGCGGCGGATAGTCGGTGGCAGTGATTTCAGTGAATGTCCGCAGGTGAAATGGGTCATCGTGCAGGTGATGTGCGCCCGGTGACCGCAAATGCGACATGCCAACATTGGCGGTGATATGTTTCCAGCGTCCCAATAGGTGCGGATGCGGGTCTAATATCCCGATTTGCGCGTGGGATAGTCGGTGCTTGCGGATGAAATTTAGGGCGTGTGCTGTGCCGTGTATCCCCCCGCCGATGATGAGCCATTCCAGCATAATTTATTCCTTTTTGCCACGTAACCAACCAAGTGCCATATCTGCTAATTTGCCAATATCTGATTTTGGCGCATTTTTGGCGATGGTCGCCTCAAATTGTGATTGGAGCAGAGGTGTATCGAGTCCGCCGTGTTCGGCAATCACCACAATTTGCGAGATAGGCGCAGTATTTCCCCATTTTCTGCCCCATGTGATGCTGGCACGTTTGCCCACCACCTGCAAAATGCCCATGGTGTCGGGGTCATCCAACAGGTATAAAATCCCTTTGGCACGATAGACCGTCTTGGGTAGGCTGTCTACCACACGGCGCACCGCCCGTAGCGATAATAATTCCTCAGATTGCCAATGCCATGTGCTAAAAATGAGGCTGTGGTCGTGGTGATGATGGTCATGGTCGTGAATTTCGCCTTCGGCATGGACATGCACATCGGCAGAATCGCGTTCCGCTAGTTTTTCATACGAAAATGTGCCTTGCCCTAGTAACAATTCCATCGGCACACGCCCGTAAGTCGTCTGTAAAATACGGGCTTTGGGCATAATTTTATGCACCCATTTTTCCACCGTAGCGCGTTCATCCGCCGTCACAAGGTCAACTTTGTTGATGACGACAATATCGGCAGACCCCACTTGTAGAACCGCCATCGTCTCGTTTTGACGCTCCAGCGTGAGGATTTGCTCGGCATCTATCACGGCGAGGACGGCATCCACCATGATTAATTGGCTGAGGGCGGGTTGACGGAACACCATCGCTATTTCGAGTGGGTCAGATACCCCACTGGCTTCGATGATGATGTATTCGGGCGGAATCTCGCGTTGGGTCAATTTGACCAGTGAGGCGATTAAATCCCCGCGAATCGTGCAACAAATACACCCGTTAGACAGCTCGATGGTATCTTCTTCGCGGGCTTCTACCACCAATTGGGCATCTATATTTACTGCGCCAAAATCATTGACCAATACTGCCACGCGCAAGCCGTGTTCTGATTTTAGGACATGGTTGAGCAACGTTGTTTTGCCCGCACCCAAAAAGCCTGTTAAAATGGTGACGGGAATGGGATTTGATACAGTCATATTAAACATTTTCCTTCATCAAAATTGTCTTATCAATATCATCATACACGGACACCTTATGGATATTCAACTCGAAACACGGCTTGTATTGCAATTACAAGAGATTTCTAAAACCCAAAATCGGGATATTTCTGAACTGCTCAAAATTGCCATTGCCGAATATGTGGAACGCCAGACCAACGAAACCGCCTTTCGTGCGCGTGTGTGTGCGCTTATCAGCACGCATAAATGGCTCTTGGATGAATTGGATAAACGCTAATGGCAGATATTCGTTATCTCAACCTTGTAGAACTCATCCTCATCAACGAGGAACTCATTGGCGGACGCTCACAATTGCGCGATGTGGATTTGTTGGAATCTGCCACGTTGCGCCCGATGACCAGCGCATTCGGGGAAGATGCTTATGTCACCATTCACGACAAAGCCGCATCACTCTTTCATTCGTTGTCGCGTAATCATGCCTTTTTGGATGGCAACAAACGCACCTCTGTCCTCGCCACCATCTTATTTTTGGAGATGAATGGGTATGCGGTGACGTGGGATGAAGAACAAGCCTTGTCGTTTGTATTGCAAATCGCACAGGGTGAAACCGATTGGGATGTGATTGCCGATTGGTTGCGGAAAAATAGTATTGAAAATGAAATAAAATAATCGTATTTTCTAATCTTTTTCCTCACAGAGATGTGTTAACATTATAGTTAATACCTTTAGGTTAGGAGTTTATAATGAACAATCACACCACTATTATTCAAAATCGTTTTGCACAGATGGTTTTAGAAGCTCCTGTAAGTGAAAATGATATTGTGCCTGCCTATCAACGCACAAGCACTTCATCACTCGCAATGATGCAACAAAAACCTAGTATGATACAACTTGCAAAAATATCTCCCGTATTATATCAGCGCTATGAACAAGTGCATTTAGTGACACAGAGAAATCAATTATCTATAAAACCTGTCGGATTTTCGCCTGTATTTGATGATCACCGAGTTCAACGTGGTCAACAGAGTGATTGGGCAATTATGTCTTTACCCAACGATCCTACTTATCAACCCCATAAATCTATTTTTGGGAGACGAATCGGTAAATCATTTCATATACCAATTCGTGTTCGCAAAACATTAGAAAAAATTCAAGCATCTGGGCTTAATTTTGAATCTATTTTTATTGCACATGAAATCCCAAAGAACACAGTTGGAGATGGGCAACGAGTCCCTTATGAATTGATTGCACCCCCGCCACCGAAGCGATTGCTCAGACAAGCCGAAAATGCAACGTATACAGCATTGAGCTTTTGGAATTCAGTTGGACACTTAGCCATTCTAACTGGAATGATTGCAGTGGCTGGAGTAGCACTCACACTCGCTCCAGCTGGAGCGTTGATGATGGGAAGTGCGATAACTACAGGTAATTTAGACCCTATTCTTTTTGGATTGCATATTGATGAAACTAAAAAAGTGAATGGGATGCCACTGGCAATGTGGTATTACTTAGATCATTGGGTTTGGAGTGATGAAGGTTAATATCCAATAAGGGGATGATTATGCAACACATTTCTCTAAATGCTCTATTAAAGGATGCGGGTAATTATCACCAAATGCCTATCGCCTTTCAACAAGTTCTTAAGCGGAGTGTTTGGTTGACACTTATCACTGAAGTAATATTGTTGGTGATATTTATCGCTGTGCCGCATCAAACCTTTTTCATCCAGATTCAGCACGGTGGATTTTGGCTTATTGGGGCAGACCTTATCAATGGTATTTTTAGATTTGCATATACCCTTCTTCCTTACTTAGCTCTGCTAAATTTGGCTAATCTATTTTTGACATTATGTGTGATGACCATTTCATTGGGAACATTATTTCCAATTCGTATCCGTTATCATTGGTTGGCAATGGCAAATGCTTTTCCAACAGGTGGAACAGTCATTAGTGTATCCATAATAGCCATATTGGTCGGGGTGGCAATCTTCATCAATTTGATGATATGGCTTGTTATTATCTGTATGGCTTTTGGTATCATTGTTACCATTCTCAGTGGTGGAGGGCAATAATAATGCCACTTCCACCTCCTCGCTATCAACAATGGTTTGCAACAGTATTTTTATTAATTGCATGGGGTATCTTTGCTTTTCTAGCGGTTAAAACGATACAAATTATTCAAACAACACCGGTATGGGCAACTATGATTTTCCCTAATCAAATTGTTCAAACTCAGCCAATTAATCCCCAAAATCAATCTCAGGATAGTGTGGCATCCTTATCACCAATAACCCAATCTGCAACGATTCAATCGCCTGCACAGTCGCAACCAATCGCTCAAAATACATCGCAATCATCTAGTGCTGTCAATCAGATTGATTCGTTCACACCTTCCACATGTAGACATTCAGGACATTCGCAGTTTAGTTATATCGGACAACGCGGCATTTTTGAATATGACTTACCACTCAGAATTCATATCAGCAGTGCTGTGAGTGAGTATGGATTTGGGTTTGATGCAGGAACAAGATTTGAGATTATTGGAGCGTCGCGTTGTGGCACACCAGAGGGATATTCAGCAGTGATGCTGTTTCTCAATGTCCGTATACTTGGTGTGCGGGGAGATTACATTGGATGGATTCCAGAAAGTGGCTATGGCAATTCTGGTTATATCGTTTATAACGTCACACCTATTCAATAACGATTGATACAAAAACCTATTTGAAAGGAGAATCTTGTGGAAGACAGATATTTTTGTGGTAGTTGCAATCGCTATCAATTGGCAAGTAAAGGTGAAAAGTGTGTAGGCTGTGGAAAACCAACAGTCACAGTAGGTTATGTTGGAATTGAAAAACGGGAAGAAACTGTCAAAGAATTAACTGAACGCTGGAAAAAGCTATACAGCAATCGTTAATTCTTATCTTTAATTAATAATAGTGATTTTGCTCCTTATTCTATGTAAGGAGCTTTTTATTTTCATACAATTGCTATTCAAAATAGATGTTGTTATAATTAGCCAGTGTTGATTAGTCAATATTGACTATAAGGAGAAAAATGTTATGACAGAATTTTTACTTCAAGCCCATTCGGGTGTGCGTTGGTTGGTCGTTGTGATGACCATTGTCGCGTTTGGATGGCTATTTTTCCGCTATGTGCAAAATGCGTCTTATGACAAACGCACCCATATTATCGTTGCATCGTGGGCGGGATTAGTCGGATTGCAGTGGATACTCGGCATCATCCTGATGGTGGTGATGGGCGCATTTACAGGCGCACAATGGTCACACGCGGGTGTGTTGACGGTGGCGCTGGCCGTGGCACATGCCTATGTCCCACTCAAAAAACGTCCTAGCAAGGTGCGTTTTGTGGGCGGATTGCTCAGTATCGTGCTGGTGATGGCGCTGGTCGTTGTTGGCGTGCAGATGGTCAATGGTTGGGCATAAAAATAAATTGGTGGGCGCATATTGTTGTGCCCATGTTCCCTTTTGGGATATAATTTGGTCATGCTATTAGGATTTATATGTGGGGATGATGCCCAATGACCAAAAACCTACCAATATTT
>Ga0163147_10003437_pt1 | contig 21148 bp, 18 predicted proteins | sample OliLakLV19MP6G1_FD_148597 | JGI IMG/M metagenome (GOLD analysis project Ga0163147, IMG submission 148597) | Freshwater microbial mat bacterial communities from Lake Vanda, McMurdo Dry Valleys, Antarctica- Oligotrophic Lake LV.19.MP6.G1 | ecosystem: Environmental > Aquatic > Freshwater > Lake >...
CCATCTCGGTATTCACCGTGGGTATATGTTCGCTCATCGGCGGGTGGATGTATAACATAGATGTACGCCTGCCCCATTATGCGTGGGGGGTGATGCTGTTCATCGGCTTTTTTATCGCATTGGGGATAAAAGAACCCCCGATAGACACCGTAAAATTCACCATGAAGAATTATCTCAATCAACTTTCACAAGGATTTAAGCAACTGGCACGTCCAGAATTGCGCTATTTTACGCCGTTGATTTTTGCCACATTGGGCGTGCATTACCTGTTCATCTTTGGGCTAATTCAACCCACTATGGCGACTGATTTTGGCTTTTTTGCCGATGAACAAGCAATCGTCTTTTCGATAATGGCATTTACCGCCGCAGGGGCAATGTTGCTTGTACCATTTATGCGTCGACATATCAGTGATATGCGCGGATTAATCATTTTGGCGTTATTATTAGCGATGCTGTATTTTATCGCCACCACCCAACCCACGATGATTATAGGGGCATTGGTACTCATTTCATTGCGATGTGTGGGCGGATTATCTTCGTCATGGGCATCCATTGTGGTCAACCGCGAAATTCCGTCAGAATACCGCGCTACCACCTTATCCACTGTGGCACTCCTCAGCAAAATTCCGTATATCGTCACGGCGATGATTGCGGGCTTACTGGCAGAAAATAGACAATTCAGCCTATTCTATTGGGGGGTTATTGTTTTCTTGATTAGCATTGTGGTCAGCGTAAGCATTGCCTATCGGGTCTATCGCAAGCCACTCACCCACCCAGCGATTGCACCCACGCCCTAAGTGACGGCACACTGTTGATAGTCACACGCGACACATCACGGTTAATCCGTTTGACCAGACCACTCAAAACATCGCCAGGTCCAATTTCGATGAACAATGTCGCCCCACTATCGCGTATCATCACCTCAATAGATTCCCGCCAACGCACCGAATGGGTCAATTGCCGATTCAACTGAAAGCGAATATCTTCTAGGGCAATCATCGGCACACCGCTCGCATTGCTATACACACAATTTTCGGGGTTCTTAAATGGGGTATTGCCGAGTGCATTGCTAAATTGCCCCGTGACTGATGACATGAGAGGGGAATGTGCCGCTACACTCACCGCGAGACGAATCGCTTTTTTTGCCCCGCGTGATTGTGCCAAGCCTACCGCATAATCTACTGCACGCTCAAATCCAGAGATGACCACTTGCCCAGGACAATTGTCATTAGCAACCACCACCACTTCCCCGATATGCTCTGTCGCTTCTAGGCAAACAGCTTCTACAGCATCCAAATCCATACCAAGCAACGCCGCCATCGCACCTGGGCGCAATTCACCCGCTTTGGTCATCAAGCGCCCACGTTCACGCACCAAGCGCACACCATCCTCAAACGACAAGGCACTGCCCGCCGTGAGCGCCGTTAATTCTCCCAAGCTATGACCTGCCGCCAAAAATGGTTTTGCCAGAGGCGCTTCTTGTTGCAAAGCGCGGAGCATAGCAACACTACATACATAGACGGCTGGTTGGGTATTGATGGTCGCGTTGAGCGTGGCTTTATCGCCCTCAAATATCAATTTGGTGAGCTTAAAACCCAGAATATCATCGGCTTGGTCAAATACTTGGCGCGAAACGGGATATTCGGCATAAAAATCTGCCCCCATACCCACATATTGCGAATTTTGACCGGGAAATAAGAAGGTGCTACGCAACCAATCAATCACGATGATACTCCTCGTATAAAAGATAAAACCGCGCTCATTTTAGCACGGTTTTATCAGTTTTCAGAACAGGGAATTAAAGAATTAGTCTTCTTTAGGTTCAAAGATTTGTTGACCCTTATATTGCCCTGTGGTTGGATTCACATGATGCGCGAGGCGGAATGTGCCATCTTCATCAGCCACAATGTTTGGCAATGACAAAAAATCATGAGCGCGACGACGATTACGACGGCTCTTCGAGACTTTACGTTTTGGTAATGGACCCATGCTGAGTTTCCTTCAGATTATCTTTTATCGGCAGTAATTAGAATGAAAAGTATAGTGGCAACATGCCCGTTGTGTCAAGATACACACAAAAAACTAGGCTATCCGTCATAAACAATTTGCACATTCGATTATTGGCTATTACAATAAAGAAATGCCCAGTTTAATCTCTCTTACAAGTCAATGCGAATTTGTGGCATGTGATTTTATCCTGTATGACAAAAGAAATAACTCTTCTATCATAGCATAAATAGGAGGGTAGATATAACAATTTTTTATGAATTTTTAGCTCATCATCTCATAGCGAATGGGCAATATAATTGTACATTCAGCATGATTATCCGCATTATTGATAATCACAATTTCGCCACCGATTAGCGCAACGAATTTTTGTACAATAGAAAGCTGTTGTGGATGCAAAAACAGATTCTTATTATCATATGCTACATCGCGTATTAAACGTAAGTACCACTTCTTATCACCTACACGACCACATACCAAAAGAATAGCGGTATTTTCTCCACTACTATTGATGCACTTTATCAGCAAATCAGCAAAGATAGTCTGTATCGCCGAATAATGGTGAAAAATCATATTCGGAGCGTCTGGCAAAATATCAAATTGCAAAGTGATATTTTTATAACTCGCATCAACTTTTTGGCGTTCAACAACATCTTGCAATAAGTTTTTAATATCGAATTCACTGGCATGAATCCGAAAATTATCTGTCTCTAGCCTAATTTGATCGCTTAACATACCAAGAGACCCCAAGCAAAGTTCCCCATTCTTCAAAATAATATCCAAATAGTCCATTTTCCACTGTTCAGGAAAGTGTTGATAGACTTTTGAATATCCTATAATCGTGGTCAACTGCGCCCGCATTTCAAACGAATAATATGTGATAAGTTGACCAATGACATCGGCATCAACAACAATTTTTCGACTCATACGATTATCCTTATCATACCTAATATGAAATAAATTGAGATATGAGCCAACCCTTGCCATTGGGTGATTACGCTTCTATCTTCTATCAAGAAATTTCCTCATCACTGATGGCGATACGATACATACCGCCAGTCGCATGTGATTTTGTGCGACTAGCGATATTCTGGGCAAAAAAGCAGATTAATCTTTTAATCCTGCCAATAAATTACCCAACAAGGTTTTATCAGTGAGGCTATCGGGTTCAAAACGCATATCCCCAACCGAAAAACCGGTTGAATCTGCCGATATAACCACCGATTCACGCATCAAAGCAGATAAATCAACCGAGCGATTGGCTTTATCCACCACCGCCAGCAACAATACACCCGCTTTGCTACCGCGTTCTATCAAGGTCGCTAGACGCTCTTGTGCTTTGGGATTTAATCCATTGGACAAATCGGCAACACATATCATGTGATAGGGTACAAAAATTTTAGCTTGTGCATTATAGGCAGTTAGGGTCTTATAGACTATCCCAAGATGTTCTTGGCTATATTGGCGGATATGATGCAATGCCTCTTGTAGTCCGTCATTAATTTCATCCGCATCACGCAATAGACCCCCTCCCCCAAATGATTTAGGGAGGCGCTTGGCAAATGACAGCGTATTCTCTGTGACATCTATCAGTGTGAATTTTGCCGTTCCAGATGGCACAGTCAACAACAAGCGCATGATAATAGACTGCAACAAGGCTTGTGCTTTGGCGAATTGGTCGGTATTAGCAACAATGATAAGGTGTTTATCTGTTTGGAACGGGATAAGCATGGGGACAGTTGCTCCCCGTGCATCATCCCCTAAATACTTGCCCAAACGAATAACATCTGGAAATGTCGTTGGTCGGGTTGGCTTACGGATGAATGATTCCCATAAAGCCTGTTGCCATTCTCGCGCAACCGCCCCTAAATCGTCAAATACCGCAGTGGCACGGGCATGAATGGCATCCATCTTGGCGTGCATCTCAGTTTCGGCATGAGCGATTTGTGCCTCATAATCGGCATCTACACCTGTTTTTGTCTGTTCAATCAGTGTGGGGAGTTGGTCAGTTTCAAATGTCGCTAATCCTGCCAGCGCATCCACCAACGATTGGTCAAAAGATGTGAATTGCATGATGAGCGCATCGTCTAAATCGGGTTTACGGCTAAATATCCCGCGCCTTCCGCCATTATCCAAATACTTAGCAATGGCTTCATCAGCCCGAATCAGGGTTTTGAGCGCATCAAAATCTGATTTTAATGTGTCTATGTGCGCGTGCCATTCTGGAAGGGTTAATATGAGGGAATTAGCGACTGTCCCAACAGCAGGCAATTTACCCAAATCGTCTAAATCATCGCGTAAGTCGGTCAACTCCTCTGCTAACGATTGGACTTGTTGTTGAATGGTTGTGAAATCGAGCCGAAGGTTATCGGCATCAATTCGCTTGACGATACGGTTTTTATCCAATTCCGCCACAAAAGCTGTGTAATCTGCCTGTGCTTGTTCAATTTCATCTTGAAATGGGCGTAATGTTGCCACCAATTGTATTGTATCTGGGACGATTTGGGTCATATTGCTCACCTTTCACTAATTGCCAATAGGCTCATTTTATAATTGATGCAAAATATCTGCAAAGGTTTGGATTTCTTCTCATGAATTTTTAGGGCAACAAGTCGTCATGGTTTAAGGCTTCTGCCCTACAATAAACACGCGCATCATCGGCATAATTCATGGCTTTTTCGGCATTTTGAGAAATAACTTGCATAAACTTGTCATCCCAATGTTGAGGCATACTGTGATAAATACCTGCATAGCCTTTGATGCTGACGAAATACACTTTTAGGTGAAATACAAAGTAATTGACAAATTCGTGTCTCACTTTACTCGCTTCCAGAGATACTGTAGGTATCCCATCAAACGGATTGATACCCCCTGCAAGGCTAGATGCTTCTTCTGAGTGAGAATCATCTGAGTGAGAATCATCTGAGTGAGAATCATCGGACAAATCAGCACGATTATCATCTTCTGTGCCATCCACCAATTGGCGTAACACCTCACCAAAGCGGTCTATTTCTGCGAGGGTGTTATAGTGTGCCAAGCCAACCCGTACCATGCCGTGTTCGGTATGCCCCAAACGCGCCATAATTTCTACGGCATAATAATTCCCATCCCACACATAAATATCGTGTTTGGCAAAATGTTGGGCAATTTCATGCGGGGTATATTTGTCGTGGATAAAAACCACTGTAGGGCATCGTTCATCGAACCGTGTGCGGTCTGTGATGCCAAAAATCTGTATGCCACTGGTGCCTTCTAGCACATTTAATAGCCGTGATATGAGGGTTTTTTCGTATTGCCGAATCCCTTCCATGCCCATCTTGAGCGATTTAGCGCGGTCAGTATAAGCAGAAAATTGGTCAGAATACGCCATACAATAGTCTTGTCCAATTTTCTCTATATAGTCTATCGTACTTCCCACCGCAAAAATCCCCTCAAAATTGGGTGTTCCTGTCTCCCAACGATACGGTGAGTAATCTTTTGCAGGACGTACCTTATACGCAGGGAGCGATTCTAATAAGTCATAGCGCCCCCATAAAATACCGACATGCGGACCAAAAAATTTATATGCCGAGCAGAGCAAAAAGTCACAGCCAAGCGCAAGCACATCAATCGGCACATGGGGGGCAGATTGCACCGCATCCACCACACACAACGCCCCCGCCGCGTGTGCCATCTGTGAAATTTGTGCCACAGGATTGAGCGTCCCCACCGCATTAGAACAATGCACTGTCGCCACTAATTTTGTGCGGTCATTCAACGCCCCTTCCAGCGTATTGAGGTCGAGTGTGCAGTCCTCTAGGTTAATATCCACCCAGCGCACAATAAACCCGTGGTCTTCTGCAATTCGCAGCCATGGGGCGACATTGGCATCGTGATCCATGCGTGTGAGGATAATTTCATCCCCCGCTTTCATCGTCTGTGCCAATGAACGGCTTAAACTAAAGGCGAGCGTGGTCATATTTGCACCAAACACAATCTCATCGGGATTGGTCGCACCCAAAAAATCTGCCACTTTTTGCCGTGCATTGTGCATCATGGTATCGGTCATTTTGCTGGTGGCAAATGTCCCACCCTGATTAGCATTCATCACGGTGAAATATTCACTAAACGCATCCATCACGCTATATGGAACTTGTGACCCTGCGGGGTTATCAAAGAAAATCGGCGCATTTGGGCGGGATACAGATGGAAAAAACGCACGGATTTTATCTACTGGAAATATCATCATAAGCCTTTCTGAGAAATTGTATACAAAAAAATGCAAAAAATGGATTATATTGAGGTGCAATATCAGTGAGTATATGCTACTCTAGGGAGTAGAGTTATGCCAACTGTGAGAAACTATGGACACAACAATTACCCTTAGCGAACAAAATCGTCAACTGCTCCAAGAGATTAAACGCCGTACCAACCAAATGGCGGCGATTAAAGTCGTCACCAGTATGGTGGGACAATCTCTCGATTTAGAAAAAACACTCGCCACCGCGCTCGAAATTGCTGTTGAAATTGTAGACGCAGAAGCTAGTGGCATTAGCCTGATAGACCATGAGGCAGATGAATTGGTGCTACGCGCCCAACGCGGCTGGATTAACGACTTTGTGGTCACAAATCCCATGCGTATCCCGTTGGGAATGGGCATGTCTGGTGAAGTATTTGAAAAAGACGATGTGGTCGTCTATAACAACCTCGATGGCACACAAGATTATGCTGTCCCTGGGTTTCGGCGCGAACATTTCCGTTCTATTGCCCTCGCTCCCATGCACGCACGCGGGCAAATCATCGGTATTTTGAGCATCATGAGCAAGCATGTCAATAGTTTTGATGATGAATTGGTCTCGGTTTTGCGCGTGGTCGCCGATACAGTCGGTGTCGCATTAGAAAATGCCCGCCTCTATACCGAAAGTATCGAGCAAAAAAAACGCCTATCCGCCATTTTGGATGCAACGGCAGACGGCATTATCGCCACCGACCAAGATGGACGGGTGCGCCTCATCAATAATTCTGCCGCCCGTATGTTATCGCTCAAAAGTGAACGGGTAGTTGGCACCCCCCTGCGTGAATTACCCCTGCCCCCCCGTGTGCGCGATTCGATTTTGCGTCCATTGTCGTCTGATGAAGAAGAAAAAATCTTTCAGGTGACACTCGACAACGAGCATGTGATAGCGATTCTCATTTCGGCAGTCATTAACGACAATCCCCTCATAGACAGCCCAAAACAAGATGGTTGGGTGATTGTTCTGCAAGATGTGACGCACATCAAACAGGCAGAAATTGCCCGCGCCCAATTTATGCAAGCCGCCGCCCATGATATGCGAAATCCGTTGAGTGTGACCTATAGCTCTATTATCACGCTCAACAAATTACTCACCAAAAAAGATGCCGCCGTCGAAGAAATTATTCATCTGGCATTGGGTGGGTTAGACCGCCTACGCACCCTCATTGATGATTTATTGCATCTGGAACATATAGAGAGTGGCTATGGCTTTAAGCTCACCGAATTTAGCCTGTTGGATGTGTTGCATGAGGTGAATAAAGAGAGTTTTATGCTGATGGTAGACAAAGCCATCACCCTCACGCTGGATGTCCAGCCCGATATCCCGATGATAAAAGCCGATGTGCGTTGGTTCAAACGCGCCCTACACAATTATTTGGGCAATGCCACCAAATACACCCAGCGGGGTGGCGCAGTGAAACTCAAAGTATTCACCAAAACCGACTTTTTGCATGTCGAGGTCATAGACAACGGACCCGGAATACCCCTCAGCGCCCATGCCCACCTATTCGAGCGATTTTACCGTGTGGATGGCAACAAGGCAGAGGGCAGTGGCTTGGGCTTGGCGATTGTCAAATCGGTGGCGATTGCACATGGTGGAGATATCTATTTGCGAAGCAAACCGGGTGAAGGCACAACTTTTGGCTTCACCATTCCGCTCAATCCACCAGAGAAATAGTGCCTACCGCTTAAGCGAATCGAACAAGATAACGAGTATCATCAAAATCACGATAAAGCTCATGCCCAATGCCACCAAACGCACTGTTGTTGGCATAAATTTTCTCGCTTGTGCAAATTGTTCTTCTTTGACCATTGACGATTCAGATGCCGATGCAATAGCACGTTCTTCTGCTACGACATTTGCCACCAATGCGTCCGTATCCAAAATCGGGGCGAATGTCTTTTCTGCCACATAAGGCGCGACCACCTGTGCCAAGCCATTAATGCCCGATTGCATCACCATAACGTTGATGGTGGCACTTTGTTGCTTGTCTAGTCCTATCAAATCTTCTGGCAACGGATGGGGCAGTTCTGCCCCATCCACAAAAACCAATAGCATCGGACATAAAAATTGTAACCCCAATTGCACCGCCATGCGGTCATGTGGGTTCAGATTGGGTTCATCGGGATTTTGTAACCAGTCTGGGTCTATCACCACAATAAGCATATTGGCTTGTTTCATCGCCATACGAATGGCATTAGCGGGGTCATCGGATGCTTTGGCGATATTTTTGATGGTGGTGGTTTGCATGTCATACCGCATATCCAGCATATCCACTATTTTTTCGGTAACTTTGCTAGAGGTCTCTCTGGCACTGATTAAAAACATGGCTATTCCTCCGCTACGATAGAATCCACAGAAATAAGATTACGTTTCATCACTTGTGATTTAAGCTGACCACACCCCGCATCTATATCAATGCCACGCCGCACCCGTATGGTCACAGAAACCCCATAAGACTCTAAAATATCAGTAAATTCTTGGGCATTATTGGGGGTAGATGGGTCGCCATCATAACCCGTTGTGGGGTTGAGCGGTATCGCATTCACATGGCAATACATCCCTTGCAACAATTGCCCCAATGCGTGTGCCTGCTCTGCGGTATCGGTTTTTCCTTTGATGAGCGCCCACTCAAACGTGACACGCTTGCCCGTTTTTTGGATGTAATAACGGCACGCCCGCATCAATTCTGGCAAATCCCACTTTTTGTTAATGGGGAGCAATGCACCACGTTCTGCATTGGTGGCGGCATGAAGGCTAATGGCAAGGCGCACTTGTAAGCCTTCATCGGCAAAACGGCGAATTTGTGGCACAAGCCCCACCGTACTGATGGTGATATGACGTGCGCCAATGCCCAAATCATCCATCAGCCGATGTATTGCCTTGAGCGATTCGTCATAATTGTGAAATGGCTCGCCCATGCCCATCAATACCACATTGCTCAGTCGCTCCCCTTCTGCATGAAGCAGTGAGGCAAATCGTGCCGCTTGCTCAAATATCTCATCTGCCGTCAAATGGCGGGCAAATCCCATTTGTCCAGTGGCGCAAAAAACACACCCCATCGCACACCCCGCTTGGGTAGATATACACGCAGTACGGCGGTCATCATCATAAGGCATGAGGACAGATTCTATCAGTTGACCATCTGGCAGATGATAGAGCCGTTTGGTCGTCCCATCACGGCTGGATTGCTCGGCAGAGACGGTCAATGTGCCAATGGTCGCCTCATCTATGAGCCGTTCACGCAAGGGCGCAGGCAAATTGGTCATGAGAGTTATATCGGTGATAAAACTGGTATACAGCCAATCCCACACCTGCCCCGCCCGAAACTTTGGGTATCCCCATGCGATGATGATGTCGGTTAATTCGGTCTTGGATAGGGTATATAAATTAATTTTTTCGGTCATGACTTGCGCTCCGTACGCCAATAAATGGCAAATAGAATGGCTAATGCCACCATCGCTAACGCGAGGATGACCGTCACTAATACCCCGCTATCGGTTGTCGCCTCAATATCGCCCTCAATTTCTGGGAACGGTGTTGGTGGCACTTCAATGGGAGGCAATGTGGGCAAAGGGGGTGGCGGGTCAATAAATCCCGCAGGGCGTGGGGTGATGGTCGCAGGACGTGGTGTGTTGGTGATGGTAGGCGTGAGCGATGGCAAGGGTGTCGCGCTCAATACACCCGTCACAGTGGCGGTGGCGGTATTGGTAGCCGTGTTCGTGGGTGTATTGGTCATGGTTGGCGGAAATGGGGTAACACTCGGTGTTTCGCTTGGCAACGGTGTTGGGGCAGTATATAAACTCACCAACGAAGCAGATTGTGCCTGTTGGGTGAATATCCAGTTATTCACTGCGGGTATCAACGCTTCTGCGGATGCCCCCACTGCCGTCTCATAGGCTTGGGCAAATGGGTCACTGCTCCGCGCCAATTCAAAAAGAGCAGGCAATCCGAGCCGTTGCGCCATGTATAAGGTCATCACAACACTTTGTGAACGCCATAAGTCGAGGCGGGTGGTATCTGCTGTGTTCATTTGCGCGAGGGTGAATAGTGTGTTGGTACGTGATGCGGTTTTTATCGCCTCTAATGCGCTTTGCTTATCACTGAGGGTATAGAGCGACAAAATCCCCCACCGAAACCATTCTGGCATATCCCGATTTGCCCATAGCGGGGCATAAAAAGAGTCTCCCATGATGCGCGTAAGCTGGTCTATCAACCCAAAATCATTCATGACCAATTGGTAATTCATGCGGTTTAGGAGTGTTGTCAATACCTCTGTATTGCAAGTCGCTTCATTATCGCCCGTCTGTGAGGTGATAACATCCACTGTCACACACGGGTCAAAACGGGTTTGTGGTTCTTGTATGGCAAAATTAAACACGGGATTATTCCCTGTATTTTGTGCCATTTGGTCATAAATGGAAGCCAACCGATTGCGAAGCTGTGAGGCAGAGATAATATCGTCTGTGGTGAGAAAATTTAACCGATTTTGAGGGTCGCGGTTTTCTGTCCACATGGTTTGTGGATGCTGATAGGCAAAAACACCCCGTACAGATGCCGTTTCGGTCTCTGATAATATCACTTGCCATTCATAAGCGACCAACGCATTGAGGGGCAATGGATTGGTAGGTGGAATTTGCCATATCAGATTAATTTCCGTGAATGGGCTAGTGACAGTTGCCGATGCGCTAATTTCTGCCAACTCAATAAGGCGTGATTCCGCTTCATCATCCACCGTCATCACCAACCGAATATCTTGAATGGCGCTGAGTGGTCGGTCTATCACCAAAAAGAAATGTACCGCCACTGGATAGAGCAATTCCTCGCGCCAGTCATAAATGTAATCTGGCACATCGGGGCGCGGGGTGGATGTAGCGGTAGGTGTTCCGCGTGTGGGGGCGCGACTGGGTGTTTCTGATGGCATTGTCACCATCACGGTTGGTTCTGGCGATGGTGTAGATGACGGTGTTGGGTCATCCTGTGCCAAAATGGGTGTGGTCATGCCTATACATAGAATGACAAATAGAGTGAGGATGTGCAATTTTTTCCTCAATGGTCATATCCCCGCAGACGATAAAACTAAGATAGATAACAACAATTGGGCAAAATTATAGATAAAATGGGCAATTATGGCGGCGGTTGTGCTAGAACGATTGCGAATATGCCCCAATGCCAACGAAATGCAGATAAGAACAATGATAGCAGGTGATAGGATACTTTGGGTATGCAAAGACACAAAAAATAATGTAATCACCACATTGCCAAAAATCGGTTGCAATGCCCCTCTGAATAAAATTTCCTCGCCAATGGCGGCGGTTGCCGAAAGCAGAAAAGCCAATGGCAATGTCGAGACCACTGTAGATAGGCTGTCATTGGCGCGGTTCATCGCCTCAATATTTTGCATTTGCTCTGGCGCAAATAGGGTAATAATGATGCCGATAATCACCCCAAACGACCATAAAATACCGAGTAACCCCACCCCGCCACCAATGCCCCAGACCCAATCTTGACGGGTGGGGATTCGCAAGCCAAGCCGTGCCAGTGTATCGCCCCAATTACGACGAATCGCCCACCCCACACCCAAAAATGCCGCAATAACCTGTAGCCATAACTGGATGAGCAAATCGGTCACACTAACGCCTTGTTCTGCGATAGATTGCGCCAATCCGTCTGTACCACCCTGAGCTAAAAATAGAATGATTTGCGATATGAGGAACAATAGCATCATCACAATGGCGGTAGTATGCACCCATGACTGTGGATTGTAGGTCTTGATAAGACCTGCGATGCTCATGCGAAATGAGGGCGATGTTATAGTGGAATAAGCAAAAAAGGTGGTGAACGCGGTCAATATAACCCCAATGACCACCGCTACACCGCTAATTTGTGGGACAACCATATCTTGTGTGGCAAATTGTTCGGCATTTGCACCAGCAGAGGCACTTAACACCAAAAAAGGGATGAATAGACTGATGAATGACACCACAACAAACAACAAGGTACGCATCATCGTCAATCGGCGGTCTAAATGCACCAGATAGAGGCTATCTTCTGGCTGAGTGGGTTGTTGTTGAATGAACAAATCGGTATGGTTGGCATAAAAAATGGTGTAATACACATAGCCAATCAGGATAATATAAATGATCAGAGTAATGGACATAACACAAACTCAATTCGATGGCAAATTTACACCTAAAGAATACCACATCCACCTAACCTGTGGCTATAGCACACCTTTTTGCGCTATAATAAACTTCAATGGTTGCCCTTTTGTCTTTTTTAGGAATAAAACCAATATGCACAAAATTATTCATCTCGCACCCTCAATTTTAGCCGCCGATTTTGCCCGTTTGGGTGAACAAGTTCAAGAAGCAGAAGCCAATGGCGCAGAACTCATTCATATAGATGTGATGGACGGGCAATTTGTCCCCAATATCAGCATGGGCAAGATGGTGGTAGAAGCTGTCCGCCGTGTGACACACCTACCGTTGGATGTGCATCTGATGATTGTGCAACCCGCCCAGCATATCGAAGCCTTTGCCCATGCAGGTGCAGATAGAATCACTGTGCATTATGAGGCAGACCATCACCTCCATCGCACCCTTATGGCGATTAAAGCACTCGGCTGTATGGCTGGTGTGGCAATTAATCCACATACGTCTGCACTCACACTAGAAGCCATTTTGCCCTTTGTTGACCAAGTGATTGTGATGACTGTCAACCCCGGATTTGGTGGTCAAGAGTTTATCCCAGAAATGATGTCAAAAGTCGCAGAAATCCATGCCATGATTGGTAATCTAAGGCGGCATATAGATTTAGAGGTGGATGGTGGCATCAATGCTCAAACAGCCATGAGTGCCGCCCAAGCTGGCGCGAATATCCTTGTGGTGGGGTCTGCGGTATTTAACCCCAATTTCTCTGTAGCAGAAGGCATGGCGCGGCTCAAAAAAGCACTAACAACCACCACACCATAACCCCCTATCGGATTAATCATTTCACCCTAAATTAATTGTTGACCCTTAAAGAACCGTTAACGCGGTTCTATTGACATTCATATACAAATCATGATATGGTATAAGAGTGATTCACAATGAACCAATGTGAACCAAAATGAACCTTAATAGACAATCATGACACAAGGAGCAATAAGGTTATGAATAACCGATTAAATGAACTCGTGGCTTCTGTAGAGCATCAGCGAATCGTCGCGCAAAGTGAGCGAAAAAGCATCGAAAATACCGTGAAACAAATCGCCAACGCTTTCCGCCTCGACAAACGCCAACGCCACACAGAGGAAAGTCACGATGACACACCTGTCCAAGATTAACCTCAATTTTCACCGACAAACAAGGCGACCCACACCACAGGTCGCCTTGTTTGTTTTTTGATGATGGTGTATAAAAAGCACTATTGCATAAAACAAGCTAGAATTAGGAAAATTTGTTATGAGATGGATTTGGATTTTTAGTGTATGTCTCTTCTTTGCCCTCCCCCGCCCTAGTATAGCCCAATCTGAAACAGCAGTATTCACAGTTACCCACGATGAGCGCGTCACATCAGCCAGTTGGAACACTACCGAAACCCATATCTTGACCACATCAGAAGATGGCACAATTCGCATGACTGATGCCCAAACAGGTGAACAGGTGTGGCAAATCACCCATACCGACTCAATCAATGACGCATCATGGAGTCATGATAGCAATCATATTTTGGCATGGGATGATAGGGTTTTGCTCATCATTGATGCCCAAACAGGTGATTTTGCTATTGAGCCAGCAGGTTTAGAAAAGCCAAATATAGCTGACGCAATTTGGAAACATGATGATAGTGCTATTTTGTTGTATAGCGATACATTTGCCCAAATTATCACATTAGGCGATGACTTGACGATACGCGATATGCGCGGATTTGGCTTTTTTGGCGATGGTAACGACCTAAGTTTTTCCCAATGGAATCATGATGAAACCCAAATATTGACATTCGACACAAATCTCACTGCCCGCGTGTGGGATGTTGATAGCAACGATGAAGCCTATTCGTTCACCTTTCCCACAGATACCACAGGCATTGCATGGAGTGGTGATGAAATACGTTTCGCCAGTTGGGGATTAGACAGCGCTGTGCGCTTGTGGGATATAACCGATAACGGTCAAATTAGCGATGCTGGGTCATTTCGGCATAGTCGAACTTTTGTCATCGGTGCAACATGGGCAGTGAACGACACCATTTTGCTCACATGGGGCGCAGATGAAACCGCCAGAGTCTGGGATGTTGCCAGTGGTGAAGAAAAAATTAGCGTGAAGCATACCGATTGGGTCACAGGGGCAACCCTCAACTATGATGGGACAATACTTGTCACATGGTCTTATCAATTTGCCTATGTATGGGATGCGACAACAGGGGACTTAATTTATCAGGCATCACATGACAATTTGGTCAGTGGGGCGCGATTGAATGAGGCAGAAACACGCTTACTCACATGGGGATGGGGTGGCACAGCGCGGCTATGGGATATTATTGATGGGTAGTTTTGGCTGGTAAAGGCGGATTAAACCCTTTTGGGTCATATATCCGCCTTTTTTGCTACAAGGATATTATTTAATCAGGCTTGCTAGTCCTTCATAGAAGCGCGTGATGGCTTTTTGTGTGATAACCGATGGGAGCGCATACGAAAAACGCACCCAATTTGCCCCTGCTTTAGAGAAATGCACACCGGGGACAACCGTAATACCAAATTTTTCGCCCAGATATGTCCCCAATCCGCCAGAATCACCAAAGCCACCTGCTTCGATATAACGGGTACAATCTATAAACGAATAGTAACCATCGCCCATGATATAGGGTGTATCGGATTTTCCTAGCACCTCGCGCATGACCTGACGGCTCAATTTACATGGCTCAATAATCGGCGCGGCGGCTTTTTCAAATCCCATTTCATAGGCGGCAATCGCCACCGCTTGGGCATAAAAACTTGGCACAATGCCATGTGATGCCACGGTATTCACATATTTCACAACCGATTCATCTGCCACCAAATGGGCGCTACGGACATTAGACCCGCCCAAACTCTTGGTAATGCCATCCAAAAAGATGAGGTGTTTGCGTTCATCGGGTGTGAACGACCCTAGAACAGCATTAATGTCGTTATGTCCGCCGTCCGTCACCCAATGATAAATCCAATCGAATAACACATAGGCAATACCGTTTTCTAATGCGGCTTTGGCGAGTGCGATTTGTTCTTCAACAGGAATGGTGCGCCCTGTGGGGTTATCTGGCGAGGTGATGACAATCCCCGCAATGTTGCGCCCTTGTGCTTTGGCGTATTCGGCGGTGAGTTTGATATTTTCTGGGGTATAGCGCCAGCCTTCTTCTGGGCGACCAGGGGCATATAGCACATTCAATCCCAAGCCATACGGACCCCAATTATAACTCACCCAAGGGACACGGCTCACCACCAGCGCATCGCCCACATTGCCATAACCGAGTGCAATCATGGCGCTATAGGCTTTGTTAAGTCCATCACGCCCACCCTGCACAAAGATAATGTTGTTGGGACCCCATCCAGATGATGAATCCAGTTGCCAATACTGTTCGGCGGTCACTTTACGAAATAAATCTGTGCCATAGGGCATGTCGTATGCTGTGCCGTGTTCGACTTGTAGATGATAGGCACGTTCCAATATCCCCGCAGGCACACCCGGTAGACTTGCACCACCATCACCTTGTGACGCATCATAAGCGGGGGCATCTGCCCCAAAATTTTGTTTATAAGTGACAAGTGCCTTTTTAATCTCAAACATACGCGAGGCAGGGATAGGCATCATCTGGCTAGGATAATTATTCACGGCAATGCGATTCGCCTCTGGTACTGCAAATTCTGGGCTATCAAGGTTTAATTGGTCAGACAATTTTTCCTCCACAAAATGGCTATCAAATTTGCCTACATGATAAACCTTCTCGCACAAAAGTGTAATTGCCAATTCATCACGAGCCGATTTGTGCAATTCATACTAAGCCATAATTCATGTAATAATCAGCAAAATTTCATAAATTTTTCGTATGCTTAAGTATCTATAGTGTCGTAATATTGATAAGATAGATCGCATGTTATGAATAGAAAGTATAAAGGACACCATAAAATGCCTCTCAACCTCGATTCTAGTTTTTCGGTTTATCACCTTGTCGAGCGTCTGCAAAATAAAGACACACAATTGCTCCAAGACCGCAAAACAATGAACACCATCAGCTACGAAATTGAAAATGCTACCTTGGTAGATGGCGCAGGCACGCGCATATTTTCAGGATTCCAACGAATGAGCAAGTTCCTGCCACAAATCAAGCGGTATACCCGCATGGCACAAAAAGCCGAATCGGTATATGTCTTTGGCATTATGGATGTGCAATTACCAGAAATTCCCAATATCACCTATATCCCACTGGAAAAACATTTTCAGTTGGCAAAAGAATGGTTCTTAATTTCTTTTGGGACACCATTTGCCTCTGCACTCGCTACAGAAGAGTTGACCAACATAGATGACCCAGATGAAATCCGTCAGTTTCGGGGGGTTTGGACATTTGACCTGAGCATGGTCACAATTTTGGATGAATGGATTACGCGGACGGTAGATGCAGAAGCGCATTGTCTCACAGAAGATGATGTGAATATCACTAACCAAAAAATGTTGATTAGCAACATCTATAACCGCATGATGAAACGTATCGGCACAAACCCCCTCATCCCAGCCTCACTTGACAGTGCCAAGCCAAAATCAAAACCGGATACACAAGAAAATTTGAGGGTGGTCATCAAAGAGACCTTGCACCCACTGGTATATTCATCAAAGATGCTGTCACAATAATTTTACCTCCGCCACCCACTAGAATAACAAATAAGAGCGCACGATAGTGTGCGCCCTTATTTATTCATCAGCATTTAGCTTATTTGAATTTTGCCATCACATCTGCCAACGCTTGTGCGCTAGGGCGAACACGGCTTTCTGGCAATGTCCCCAACGGACCCTCATACACATCTTCTAATTGTGCCAATGTTGGGCGTGGTTCTTCATAATAAATCAACCCAGTGATAAAAAGTTGCTCACGTAGCGATTGTTCTAGCACATTAATCGCTTGTATCCGACTGCGTGGGTCATGGTCGCGGTCAAGTTTCTTGAGGCGGATGATTGTGCCATCGTGCATATCCACATTAATCGTTTCGCCTTGTTCATAAGCATCAGATTCAACCGTGATTTCTTCTTTGCCATCAACAAAATATGGCGCGACAACCTGAATTTCGTGCAAGGAAATTTGATGTTCCTTGCCATAATCATAACTCTTATGCGATTGTGGCTCATTATTAAAGGTCACGCATGGGCTAATGATGTCTATCACAGAAATACCTTGATGACGCATGGCGGCTTGCAAAAGCGATTGCACTTGTTTAGAATCACCAGAGAAGCTCCGCGCCACAAATGTCGCCCCTGCGATGATGGCTTCTAACGCAAGGTCAATGGCGGGCAAATCGTTGCGCCCATAATATTTGAGTTCTTGACCCTCTTCTGATGTGGCAGAAAATTGCCCTTTGGTGAGTCCATACACCCCGTTATTTTCGATGATATACACAAATGGGATGTTACGGCGGATGGCGTGCTTAAACTGCCCCATGCCGATGCTACCTGTATCACCATCACCACTCACAGCGACACATCTCATGGCAGGATTGCCCATCAATGCGCCTGTGGCGACAGACGGCATACGCCCATGGAGGGCATTAAATCCGTGTGAGCGCCCCAAGAAATAAGCGGGGGTCTTGCTAGAGCATCCGATGCCACTCATTTTGAGGATTTTATGCTGTTCAATCCCCATATCAAAGGTGGTGCTGATGATTTGGTTAGAAATCGAATCGTGACCACACCCAGGACATAATGTACTGGGTCTGCCCTTATATTCTTCACGCGATAACCCTAATGAATTGACTTTACCCTTACCCATCGGTTATTTCTCCACTGCCATAATTTTATTAAATAGCCATTGTGCGGTCATCGGCAAACCATCGCCCAATGGCAATGACTTGAGATGTGTGAGGTCTTGTGGATGGTCTAAGCAGATAATCTGATAGAGTTGACCATCGAAGTTATTTTCTGGGATATAAATGCGCTCGTGCGTATTGATAAATTCTGTCACTTCTTTGGCAAGAGGCAACGCCCGCACACGCATATAATTGGTGGCGATTCCTTGTTTTTCCAGCAAATCGCGGGCTTCTTCTATGGCGGGGTCATTTGTCCCAAACGACAAAATACCGACTTTTTTGACGGGGTCAATATCGCTAATCGGTTTGGGCAACATCTCGCGCACCGTTTGGTATTTTTTGCGGAGGCGGTTCATGTTATTCACCCAATCATCAGTGCGTTCACTATACGCGGCAAGTTCATTATGCCCTGTGCCACGCGCAAAATATGCCGCCATTGGATGGTCTGTCCCTGGCAGGGTGCGGTAGGTGATGCCATCACCATCCACATCCATATAACGTCCCCATTTGCCGTGTTCTTTGATGAATCCCTCTAATTGTTCGGCATCTAATACCTTGCCCCGTTGAATCGGTTCATCGGGATAGGTGAATGGCTCAGACATCCAGTTATTCATGCCCAAATCGAGGTCACTGAGGATAAAAATGGGCATTTGCGCCTTATCTGCAATATCAAAAGAGCGCCAGCCAAACTCAAATGCCTCTTCTGGGGTGGCAGGCAAGAGACACAATTGGCGTGTATCACCATGCCCCAACACATGGGTAAAGAGCAAATCGCCCTGACTCGTGCGGGTGGGCAAGCCTGTGCTGGGTCCCATGCGGGTAATATCCCAAATCACACAAGGAATTTCGGCATAATATGCCAAACCAGAAAATTCTGCCATGAGGCTGATACCCGGTCCACTGGTGGCAGTCATAGCGCGTGCGCCAGAAAATCCTGCACCGACCAGCATCCCAATTGCCGCTAGTTCATCTTCTGCCTGCACAACGACCAGTGTCATTTTGCCTGTTTCTGGGTCTTTGCGGAGATATTGATAATCCAGTACAGAGTCTACAAGGCTGGTGGATGGCGTAATCGGATACCATGCGACCACATTCACCCCACCAAAAATAGACCCCAACGCCCCTGCTTCATTGCCAGTGATGAGGATTTTACCGGTTGTCTGGTTATCGTACTCAAACCAGTATGGGTCTTGTTTGGCAAAATTTTCTTTGGCATATTCATAAGACAATTTGACCACATCAAAATTAAGTTTGGCGGGTTTTTCTTTGCCCTTAAAATTTTCGAGGAGTGCCTTCCAAATTTCATCCAATGGGATATTAAACATCTGCGCGACCACACCCACATAGGTCATATTCTCGACCCGTTTGGCAAAATCACTGCCCACATTGGCTTCTTTCATGATTTGTTTCATGGGGACTTCATACCAGACGATGTCCTCACGGCTATGCCCCCATTTCCAATCGGCTGGGATGATACACACACCGCCTGCGGGCAAATTAGCAATATCTTCCGCCGCAGTGTCTTGGTTATAGGTCACAGCAATTTCGGTGGTAGAACGTCTACCTGTATATCCATCTTTGCTCACACGAATGGTATACCATGTCGGTAGCCCTTTGATGTTGGATGGAAAAAGATTTTTACCATTTACGGGGATACCCATGTTAAAAAGAGATTTTACCAAAACATTATTTGAGGTTTGGCTACCAGAGCCATTTTTTGTAGCAACCATAAAAGCAAAATCGTTGATGATTTTGCCATTTGTGGCATTAGATTGTGTTGTTGGTTGCGGAACTGCTTCAAGCACCATGCTTTCCTCGCGCAAAATTGCGCTTACCTTTCTAAAGAACTGTCAAAAATGATACCATACAATAGAGTGTCAACACTCATTATAATCTACACCCAAAAAGTTAGCGATAGTTAGCCTAAAATGGTGTTAATTTCGTTCACAATCGTCCGAAAATCTTTAGGATTGTTGACAAAATCTATAATATCCATCGGGACACGCAACACAGGGCAAACTGTCCATCGGGTAATCCATGCCTCATACAGTAAATTGAGACCATCCACATATTCACGTTGGATATTTTTTTCATAATCGCGCCCGCGCCCCTTGATAAGCGCCATGAGGGTGTCTACACTGGCTTGTAAATAGACCACAACACTGGGCGCAGGCAAAAATGCGCTGATAGATTCGTATAAACGCCGATAGGTACGATAATCGCGCTCTGGCATTTTGCCCTGCAAATATAAATTTTGGGCAAATACCTCTGCATCTTCATATACAGTGCGGTCTTGGACGACATCCCCACCATAATCTACCAATTCGCGGTGATGTTCTAGCCGTTTGCTCAGAAAAAACACCTGCGAATGAAAACTCCACCGTTCCATATCCACATAAAAATCGGGTAAATAGGGGTTATCGGCATTTGCCTCATAAAATGGTTGCCACTGAAATTGTTCAGATAGCATGTGCGTGAGGGTAGATTTGCCTGCGCCGATATTACCCGCAATGGCAATAAAATGATGTTTGCTCATGCCCTAGCCTGCTACTTGTGTGATGACGAGTGTCACGCGGGTTAAAATGGGGTTGGGGTCGGTGGACGGGGTAAAATACGCGGTGAGCGTCACCGAGCCAGTTAGTCCCGTGAGGGATAAATCGGTCTGCCACAGCACATCATCCACGCCGTATGGGTTGTTGATAACCACATCATGAATGACAGTTGTGCCATCACCAGATTGCAACACCAATTGAATTTTATTCTCCACAATGCCAGAGACGCGTCCACTCACCAAAATAGTATCACCACCCACTTGGTCGCCATCGGCGGGGATGACAAT
>Ga0163147_10003443_pt1 | contig 21129 bp, 16 predicted proteins | sample OliLakLV19MP6G1_FD_148597 | JGI IMG/M metagenome (GOLD analysis project Ga0163147, IMG submission 148597) | Freshwater microbial mat bacterial communities from Lake Vanda, McMurdo Dry Valleys, Antarctica- Oligotrophic Lake LV.19.MP6.G1 | ecosystem: Environmental > Aquatic > Freshwater > Lake >...
GTGCGGGGTCAGCAGCCGGTCCATCAGCGATTGCAGGCGATCGGCTTCCTTCATGATCACCTGCGTGTACTCGTGCAGCTCGGGCCGCTCGAGCTCCCGGTCCAGCAACTGCGCGGCGCCGCGCAGCGCTCCGAGCGGATTTTTGATCTCGTGCGCCAGGTTGCGGATGAGTTCCCGGGTCTGCGCGCTCTGGTCCATGAGGCGTTCCTCGCGCGCAATCCGCAACTGCTGGTGCAGCGGGGTCAGCTCCATGAGAAAGCCCTCGAAGCCGGTGATCTCGACCGGCGTCACCGTGCACGATACTTCCAGGCGGCTGTGGCCGTGGACCATGAGGGGAAGCTCGTGCTGCGTATAGCTGCAATTGTTTTCCCTTGCATAGTTGAGGGCCGAGATCATCAGCTCGGGCTCTGAGAACACGCGGTCCAGCGTGCTGCCGACGATGGTTTTGGCTCCCACTGCAAGCAGGTTTTCCGCGGCGGGATTCATGTAGCGCACGACATGGGAAGCGTCCAGAAGCACGACGGTTGTCGCCAGCGCATCAAGCCCCGGATAGCGCGGCGGCGTCATTGCGCTGTCGGGCGACAGTTGAGCTTCAGCCAGCAAGAAATGAGCCACGGCGATGCGGGCAGGTTGAAGGCCGCGACCTGCGGCCTTCGGGAAGAACCGGTGTGCAATTGCGCCGCACGCCGGGAGTGATGCTTACTTCAGATTGGAAATCTCGCGCTTGATTGCTTCGATATTGCGCTCGTGATTGGCGACGGCATCGCGGAACGGCTGCACGCGGTCGAGAAACTTCTGGTAGTTGCGTTCGCCACCCGTGCGCACACTTTCCTGCTCGGCAAGTTGCTGCTTCGCCTGTTCGAGCTGCTGCAGTTCGCTGGCCAGTTCGTCTTCCAGGATCCTGCGGCGCTCGCCGTCGCGCTTCTTCTGCGTCTTGTCGTCGACTTTCGGGAAGTCGCCGCGCTGCGAGTCGCCGGAACGGGTCTGTGTGTCGTCCTTCGCGGATTTCACGGCCGGCGCCTGCCTGGGCGCCGGATCGTCGAAGCATTTCACTTTCTTCGCCCCCTTCGGCGGGGTGCTGGGGGTATTCGAATAGATCACGTGCCCGTCGGCATCCAGATACTTGCAGGTCTCCGCCCATGACGTGGCCGAGGCCAGGAAGACGACAAACAGCAATGTCCGCAGTAGAAACAGCATCCGAGGGTTCCGCAATGGCGTCCGCAACACTTACCGATAAGGCATTTACCGGCAAAACATTCACCGGCAAGGCCGACTTTCGCCGGAGTCTAAGGCAGACACTACTGATTATCAATGCGTTGCTCCCGATGACAGTTGGACTGGGCGGTGTCAGGCCGCAAAAACAAAAAAGGGCGGGCATGGCCCGCCCTTTCCTGAGGCAAAGCCGTACTCCTTACAGGCTGTAGTACATGTCGAACTCGACCGGATGGGTCGTCATGCGGAAACGGGTGACTTCCTCCATCTTCAGTTCGATATAGGCATCGATCATGTCGTCGGAGAACACCCCACCCTTGGTCAGGAAGGCGCGGTCCTTGTCGAGGTTTTCCAGCGCCTGGTCCAGCGAGTGGCAGACATGCGGGACTTTTGCAGCTTCTTCGGGCGGCAGGTCGTACAGGTTCTTGTCGATCGGGTCGCCGGGGTGAATTTTGTTCTGCACGCCGTCCAGGCCGGCCATCAGCAGGGCCGCGAACGCCAGGTAGGGATTCGCCGTCGGATCGGGGAAACGCACTTCCACGCGGCGCGCCTTGGGATTCGACACGTGCGGAATCCGGCAGGACGCAGAGCGGTTTTTCGCCGAATAGGCGAGGTTGATCGGCGCTTCGAAACCCGGGACCAGGCGCTTGTACGAGTTGGTTCCGGGATTGGTGATGGCGTTGAGCGCCTTGGCGTGCTTGATGATGCCGCCGATGTAGTACAGCGCGAAATCCGACAGGCCCGCATAACCGTTGCCTGCGAACAGGTTCTGGCCGCCCTTCCACACCGACTGGTGCACGTGCATGCCGGAGCCGTTGTCGCCGACGATGGGCTTGGGCATGAAGGTCGCCGTCTTGCCATACGAATGGGCCACGTTCCAGATGGTGTACTTCATGATCTGCAGCCAGTCGGCGCGGATCACGAGGGAATTGAACTTGGTGCCGATTTCGCACTGGCCGGGCGCTGCGACTTCGTGGTGATGCACTTCGACTTCGACGCCTTGTGCCTCGAGTGCCAGGCACATCGCATTGCGGATGTCCTGCAGGGAATCCACCGGCGGCACAGGGAAGTAGCCGCCCTTGACCGGCGGGCGATGGCCCATGTTGCCACCCTCGAATTCCTTGCCCGAGGACCAGGGCGCTTCTTCCGACTGGACCTTGACGAAGCAGCCGGACATGTCCACATTCCAGGTGACGCTGTCGAAAATGAAGAACTCGGGCTCGGGGCCGAAGTAGGCGACGTCGCCCAGGCCCGAAGACTTCAGGTAGGCTTCGGCGCGCTTGGCGATGGAACGCGGATCGCGGTCGTAACCCTTGCCGTCGGTGGGTTCGATGACATCGCAGGTGATGATTAGCGTAGGCTCGTCGGAGAATGGATCCAGTCGTCCGGACGCAGGGTCAGGCATCAGCAGCATGTCGGACGCCTGAATTCCCTTCCAGCCGGCGATCGAAGAGCCGTCGAAGGCATGGCCATCGTCGAACTTGTCCTGACCGAACGCGTGGGCGGGGACCGAAACGTGCTGTTCCTTGCCGCGGGTATCGGTAAACCGCAGGTCAACGAACTTCACGTCATTTTCTTTAATGGTTTTCAGAACGTCGGCTACCGCCATTTTTTTCTCCTGGATTGGAAAAGAGTTGCGAGGGAAATTAAGCGAATCCTCGGTTGAGCAGAAAGCATGCCCAGCCGAAAACAGGAAAATCCCGTGGTCGAACAATGGACTGACGTCCATGGGGCAGGACAATTTGCTCCGAATAAGTGCGAACAGCAGGGGATGGCACTAAATTAGTGCTGTATCGAGAGGATGGCAAGCTTTTTAAGGAACCCTGGGCATGCCGGGCTGCGCTTGACGGCGCTGTTTTCCCGGTTTCATCTCAGTGGCGGATTAAACCAACTGGTTTATAACCAAATATGAGCAATACATCAGAAATTTTGAATAAATCTGCTTCTCGCGCTGAGGCGATGAAGCTGCCCTATGCTGGTGCGCTGACGCCGCAGGAAGCTTTTGAACTGATGAAAGCGGGGGCCGCGAAGCTGGTTGACGTTCGCACGCGGGCCGAATGGGACTACGTCGGCAAGATCCCCGGTAGCCTGCTTATCGAATGGCAGGCCTATCCTTCCTCGCTGTTGAATCCGGAGTTCCTGAACCAGTTGCAGGCCGAGGTCAGCAAAGAGCAACCGGTGATGTTTATTTGCCGCAGCGGCGCTCGATCCAATTCAGCCGCAAAGCGTGCCACCGAGGCGGGCTACACCCGCAGCTACAACATCCTGCAGGGTTTCGAGGGCGACAAGGACGCGGAAGGCCACCGCAATTCCTCGGGCGGCTGGCGTTTCGCGGGCCTGCCCTGGACCCAGGGCTGAACTGCGCAGCAATCGCAAAACAACTCTCACCGCAGAGGACGCTGAGGACGCTGAGGAAACGAAAGGAGAGAATTCGAATATGGGATGGCCCGGGTTTGCGGCTATCGACAATATCCATGGCTGGTTCGTCCGCTTTCTGCCATCTGCCTTCTCTGCGTCCTCCGCGCCCTCTGCGTCCTCTGCGTCCTCTGCGGTGAGCGCTTCTTTAGAGTTATTGAATAACCCTAAGCGGCAGTCCAGTTGACCAGGCCGGTATAGGCAGTGATCAGCACGATCGCGCCAAAGGCGATCCGGTACCAGGCGAACACAGTGAAGTCGTGGCGGCTGATGTAGCGCAGCAGCCAGCGCACGCACAGGAAGGCGGAAACGAAAGCCGCCGCGAAGCCGGCACCGAAGATTGCAAGGTCGTCCGCTGAAAACAGCGACCGGTGCTTCACGATCTCGTACGCGGACGCGGCGAACAGTACAGGCACCGCGAGAAAGAAGGAAAATTCCGTCGCCGCCTTGCGCGACAAGCCGAAGAAAAGGCCGCCAATGATGGTGGCGCCCGCGCGCGACGTGCCGGGGATGAGCGCTACGGCCTGGGCCAGCCCGATCTTCAGGGCGTCCTTCCAGCGCATGTCCTCGACAGTTTCCACAGTGACGCGGTGCTGCCGCCGCTCCGCCCAGAGGATGACCAGCCCGCCGACGATGAATGCGATCGCAACCGGCACCGGCCTGAACAGCGTCGCCTTGATCGCGCTGCCAAAGGCGAGTCCCAGGATAGCGAGCGGCAGAAAGGCAATCAGCAGGTTCAGCGCGAAGCTTTGCGCCGCGCGGTCGCGCGGCAACTTTGCGACCACGTTCCAGAGCCGGGTCCGGTACTCCCATACGATCGCGAGGATCGCCCCGCACTGGATGACGATCTGGAAGACCTTGGCTTTTTCGTCATTGAAATCGAGCAGGTCGCCTGCGAGTATCAGGTGGCCGGTGCTGGAAATCGGCAGGAATTCAGTCAGGCCCTCGACCACGCCGAGAACCAGCGCCTTGAGTATCAGCGCAAGATCCATCTGCTTCCTTCAGGAAAGCCGGGCGGCGTGAACGGACAAGCTCGCGCCCGGCGGATTGGGTTCAGGCTTTCTGGTAAATCTCGCTGCCGGTGGCCACGAACTCCGCGGCTTTCTCGGACATCCCGCGGCTGAGTGCCTCCGTTTCGGAAACGCCCTGGCTGGCCGCATAGTCGCGCACGTCCTGGGTGATTTTCATCGAGCAGAAGTGCGGACCGCACATCGAGCAGAAGTGCGCCAGTTTGGCGCCATCCTGGGGCAGGGTTTCGTCATGGAACTGCTTGGCCTTGTCGGGATCGAGCCCGAGGTTGAACTGGTCGTCCCAGCGGAATTCGAAGCGCGCCTTGGACAGCGCATTGTCGCGAACCTGTGCGCCGGGATGGCCCTTGGCGAGGTCGGCGGCATGGGCGGCGATTTTGTAGGCAATGATGCCGTCTTTGACGTCGTCCTTGTCCGGCAGCCCCAGGTGTTCCTTCGGCGTCACGTAGCAAAGCATCGCCGTGCCGTACCAGCCGATCATCGCAGCGCCGATGGCCGAGGTGATGTGATCGTAGCCGGGGGCGATGTCGGTGGTGAGCGGGCCGAGCGTGTAGAACGGCGCTTCGTGGCACAGCTTGAGCTGCAGGTCCATGTTCTCGCGGATCAGGTGCATGGGCACATGTCCCGGGCCCTCGATCATCACCTGCACGTCGTGCTTCCATGCGACTTGCGTGAGTTCGCCCAGGGTCTTCAGCTCGCTAAGCTGGGCTTCGTCGTTGGCGTCGTAAATCGAACCCGGGCGCAGGCCGTCGCCAAGGGAGAAGGAAACATCGTAGGCCTTCATGAGCTCGCAGATGTCCTCGAAATGCGTATGCAGGAAATTCTCCTTGTGGTGCGCCAGGCACCACTTCGCGAGGATCGAGCCGCCGCGCGAGACGATCCCGGTCATGCGTTTCGCCGTCAGCGGGATGTAGGCCAGTCTCACGCCGGCATGGATGGTGAAGTAGTCCACGCCCTGTTCGGCCTGCTCGATCAGCGTGTCGCGATAGATTTCCCAGGTCAGTTCCTCCGCGCGCCCGTCGACTTTTTCCAGCGCCTGGTAGATGGGCACGGTTCCGATCGGTACCGGGGAATTGCGGATGATCCATTCGCGCGTTTCGTGGATGTGCTTGCCGGTGGACAGGTCCATCACTGTGTCGCCGCCCCAGCGGATCGCCCAGGTCATTTTCTCGACTTCTTCCTGGATGCTCGAGCCGAGCGCGGAATTGCCGATGTTGGCGTTGATCTTCACCAGGAAGTTGCGGCCGATGATCATCGGCTCGGATTCCGGATGGTTGATGTTGGCGGGAATGATCGCGCGGCCGCGCGCGACTTCCTCGCGCACGAACTCCGGCGTGATGCTCTTCGGCATCGCGGCGCCGAACGATTCGCCGGGATGCTGCCTGACGAGCAGGTCGGCAAGCAGGTCGCGCCGCTGATTCTCGCGGATGGCGATGAACTCCATTTCCGGCGTGACGACGCCGCGGCGGGCATAGTGCATCTGGGTGACGTTCATGCCGTCGCGCGCGCGACGCGGCGAACGCTTGAGGTTGAAGCGCATGGCCGCGAGCTTCGGATCATCCAGCCTGACGCGGCCGTATGTGGAGCTCGGGCCCGCCATGACTTCCGTGTCGTTGCGCTCATCGACCCAGCGTTCCCGCAGCGGCGCAAGGCCATTGCGAATGTCGATTGCGGCCGACGGGTCGGTGTAAGGCCCGGACGTGTCGTAGACGAAAATCGGCGGGTTCTTCTCCGCGCCTAAGCTGGCGGGCGTTTCGCTCTGGCTGATTTCCCGCATCGGCACGCGCAAGTCGTCGCGCGAGCCCTGGACATAGGTTTTGCGCGAACTCGGCAGAGGTTTGACCGCGGCCTCGTCGACGCGAGCTTCGTCATTGATGAATTTTGGATTGGCGTTCATGGCACGCTCCCGAAAAGTCCGGCAAGGGAAGAGCGCGGTGAGGAACGGCCTCGGGGCGCTTCCCTGCATCGGCATTATCCGTACAGGTTCGAAGGGTTTGTCTCACCGCTTGGCCCGGTTTTCAGAGGGACAAAGGGACCCCTAACGCAGCGATGACGCTAATTGAATTGTGTAATAATTGCAAGCCTTTAAAAATCCTTCACAGAGATTTTGCAATGAACGATTTCGAGCAAGCACGCGTCACCATGATCGAGAGCCAGGTGCGTACCTGGGAAGTGCTCGACCAATCGGTGCTCGACCTGCTGCTCGTGGTCAGGCGCGAGGAATTCGTGCCCGAGAAACATCGGGCCCTCGCCTTTGCCGACATGGAAATTCCGCTCGGCCATGGCGAGGTGATGCTGTCGCCGAAACTCGAAGCGCGCATGGTGCAGGAACTCGGCATCCTCAAGACCGACAAGGTGCTCGAGGTCGGCACCGGCAGCGGTTATGTCACCGCGTTGTGCGCGAAGCTCGGCGGCCAGGTGGTCAGCGTCGAGAGAATTGCCGAGTTCAGCCAGTCCGCGGCGCGCAAGCTTGCCGGTCATGGCATCCAGAACGTGCAACTGGTCGTCGGCGAAGCCCCCGAGGGCTGGCCGTCGGCGGGGCCCTACGACGTGATCCTGCTGACCGGGTCGCTGCCGTTCCTGCCCGACACCCTGCAGAACCAGTTGAGGCCCGGTGGAAGGTTGCTGGCCGTAGTCGGCGAACCTCCGGTCATGACGGCGATGCTGGTCACGCGGATTTCCGATCACGCGTTCAATTCAGTGGGTTTGTTCGAGACCGGCATCCCGCCTCTCAGGAACATCCGCCAGCCGGAACGCTTCGTGTTCTAGCGACACGGATATCTGGAAGAAACACGGATCTCTGGAACAAACACAGATCTCTGGAATAAAAACGGTCGCCGCAACAAAGTCGCGCGGATTCAACAGGGGATTCCACAGTGAGAATAAAAATCTCGCATCAGGCGTTGGCGTTCGCGCTTATTGCCGCCGCTCCCGCTTTTGCAGCGGACCTGCTGGGGGTGTACCGGGAGGCGCAGTTGCAGGATGCGGTGTATGCCGGGGCCAAGGCGTCGTACATCGCGGCGCAGGAACGCCTGCCCCAGGGCCGGGCGCTGCTGCTGCCCAACATCAATTTTCGGGCCGGCGCCAACTACAACGACGTCGACACCCAGTACAAGAACGGCCTCTTTGCCTCCGGGCAGCGCGACTTCTACGACTACAACTACGGGGTCACCGTCACCCAACCGCTCTACCGGCGGCAGAACAACCTGACCTACGAACAATCCAGGATCCAGGTCAAGCAGGCCGGGATCCAGTTAAGTGCCGCCGCCCAGGACCTGATGACCCGGGTCGCGCAAGGCTACTTCGACGTGCTGCTGGCGCGGGCCAACCTCAACACCATCGCCTCGCAGAAGACCGCGGTGGCCGAACAACTCAAACAGGCCAAGCGCAACTTCATCGTGGGCACCGCCACCATCACCGACTCCCGGGAGGCGCAAGCCCGCTACGACCTGGTCGTGGCCCAGGAACTGGGGGCGCAGAACGACCTCGAAGTGCGCATGCGGGCGCTGGAGCAGATCGTGGGCAAGCCGGTGGGCGAACTGGCGGGCCTGTCACTGCCGGTGACGTTAAACCCCCCCGACCCGGTGGACATGGGCACCTGGGTGGAGCAGGCCTACCAGAGCAGCCTGCAAGTAGCCCTGGCCCAGCAGAGCCTGGAACTGGCGGCCCGCGAAGTCGACAAAACCCGCGCCGGGCACTACCCCACCCTGGACGCGGTGGGTTCGCTCACCCAGAACTACGCCAACTCCTCGCCCCAGGGCATCGGCAGCGACGCGCGCGCGCTGGTGATCGGGCTGCAGTTGAACATCCCGCTATACCAGGGCGGGGCCATCAACTCGCGGGTGCGGGAGGCCATCGCCAACCAGGAAAAGGCGCGCCAGGACCTCGAGAACGCCCGGCGCACCGTGGCCCTGCAGACCCGGCAGGCCTATCTGGGGGTGACTTCGGGACTGGGCCAGGTCAAGGCGCTGGAGCAGGCCGTGGCCTCCACCCAGTTGCAGCTCGAATCGACCAAGCTGGGGCAGGAAGTGGGGGTGAGAACGGCGGTGGACGTGCTCAATGCCGACCAGCAACTGGCTGCGGCCCGGCGCGACTTTGCCCAGTCGATCTACAGCACGATTCTGAACCAGTTGAAATTGAAGGCCGCGGTGGGCAAGCTCACCGAAGCCGACTTGGCCGACGTCAACACCCTGCTCAGGGATAACGGAAAATAATGAATCGCGAATTCTTCGTCGTGATCGCGCGCAGCAGCCTGGTTGCGCTGGTGGTCGTTGCGGCGCTGGCCGGCTGTAAGCGCGAAGACGTCCGCAGTTTCCAGGGTATCACCGAGGTCGAGTATGTGCGCCTCACGGCGCCGCACTCCGGCAATCTTGCCACGCTCTTGGTCAAGCCTGGCACCCGGGTGTCGGAGGGAACGCCGGTATTCTCGGTCGTGGAGCTGGAAGATGTCTCCGCGCACAACGACGCCGCGCAGCGGCTGGCGCGCCTGCAGAAGCAGCGCAAGGGAGCCGTCCACGATCCGAAAGCCGTGGACAGCCTGACGACCGAAGTTGCCGAGGCGCAATGGAAGCTTTCGCAAAAATCGGCGAATGCGCCATCGGACGGCATCGTGGTGGAAACCCTCTACGCCAAGGGCGACTGGGTGCCGGCGGGCGCGCCGGTTGTTGCCATCCTGCCGGTGGACAAGATCAAGGTCCGTTTCGAAGTGCCCCTCGCCGTGGCCGCGCATCTGCAGCACGGCCGCAGTGTGACCCTGGTCTGCGCGGGTTGCGAGGAGACGGTGGAAGCCACCATCATCTATGTTTCGCCTTTCGCTCTGGCCCGCGGGGAGAAGGATCCCGGGTCCCTGCGCTATGTGGTCGAAGCGCGCCCCAAAGCCGCTCAGGCAACCGTGCTCAAACCCGGACTGCCGGTAACCGTTATCCTCTAACCCTGTTTCATTCGCCGGTGCATCATGGCGATATCCCCGGATCCAACCATGATTCGAAGCGCTGAACACGGGATGCCAGGCAGGTACGTGGTTTGCATTGCAGCCACCCTGGTACTGATCGCCGGCCTCTCAGCCTGTGGCAAGGAAGCAGCCAAGGCGCCCGAAGCGCGGGTGGTCAATGTGGTGCGCGTCCACCCTGGTTCGGGCAGCAGCGAAGTCGCCTACTCGGGCGACGTGCGCGCTCGTTACGAAACCGATCTCAGTTTCCGCGTGGCGGGAAAGATCGTTGCGCGCAATGTGGAAGTGGGAACTGTCGTGCGCTCCGGTGACGTCCTCGCCAGGCTCGACCCCGAGGACCAGAAGCTCAATGCCCAGAGTGCGCAGTCCCAGCTCGCCGCGACCCAATCCGAGTACGACCAGATCAAGGCGGACCTGGAACGCTATTCGGACTTGTACAAAAAGGAATTCATCAGCAAGGCGGATTACGACCGGCGTCTGAGTGCATTCAATGTCGCCCGGGCCAGGCTGGCACAGGCCAAGGCGCAGCTCTCCGTGACGCAGAACCAGACTGGTTACACGGCGCTGGCCGCCGATCACGCCGGCGTGATCACGGCGATACAGGCCGAAGTCGGGCAGGTCGTGGCCCCCGGTCAGGCGGTCATGAAACTCGCGCGCACCGACGACAAGGAAGTGGTGATCAGCATTCCGGAGAACCGGCTCGCCGAGCTTAACGGATCAAAAGAAATTGCCATCACCCTGTGGGCAAATCCCGCCATGAAGTACCGGGGCAAGGTGCGCGAGGTCAGCCCGTCGGCGGATCCGGTGACCCGCACCTATGCCGCAAAGATTTCCGTGCTGAATCCCGATACCACGATGAAGCTGGGCATGACCGCAAACGTTTACCTCAAGGGCGCGCAGCGGGGTGTTTCCGCGATGCTGCCGGCTACCGCGCTGTTCCAGGACAACGGCAAGGCGGCGGTGTGGCTGGTGGATCCTGCCGGCAGTACGGTGAAACTGGTCCCCGTGGAGGTCGGCGAATACATTGAGGACAAGGTTGCCATCACCGCTGGCCTGAAGCAGGGCGACGTGGTGGTAAGGGCGGGCGTGCACAAGCTGTTCGCTGGCGAGAAAGTGCGAATTGCGCAAGACCCGTCCGCGGACAAGGAGCCCGCCAGGGAGGCGGCCAAGTGAAGGGACCCAACCTCTCCGAGTGGGCCCTGGAGCACCAGTCGCTGGTGCTCTTTTTCATGCTCGCGCTCGCGGTTGCCGGACTGTTCTCTTATTTCAAGCTGGGGCAGGCCGAGGATCCCGAGTTCACCTTCAAGGTCATGGTGGTGCGGGTGATCTGGCCCGGCGCCTCGCCGCCGGAAATGGAGGAGCAGGTCACGGAACGGCTCGAGAAGAAGCTGCAGGAAACACCTTACCTCGACAATATCCGGTCCTACACCAAGACCGGCGAGGCCACCATATTCGTCACCCTGAAGGATTCCACCCCGCCGCGGGAGGTGGCAGGCGTCTGGTACCAGGTCAGGAAGAAAATCGGCGACATCCGGCAGACGCTGCCTGCAGGCGTGTTCGGGCCGTTCTTCAACGACGAATTTGGCGATGTCTTCGGAAACCTCTACGCGTTCACCGGCGACGGTTACTCCTACGCCGAACTCAAGGACTACGCGGAAGAAGTGCGCAGGGAAATCCTGCGCGTCCCCAATGTCGCCAAGGCCGAACTGATCGGCGACCAGGAAGAAAAGATCTACGTCGAAACTTCGCATCGCAAGCTCGCCAACCTGGGCATCGACCCGCTGTCGATATTCAACGTCTTGAGGGAGCAGAACGCGATGACGCCGGCGGGCTCCATCGATACGAGATCCGACCGCATGAATCTGCGCATCTCGGGCAGTTTCGATTCGGTGGATAGCATCCGTGAGATCGGCATACAGGCAAACGGACGGCTGTTCAGGCTCGGGGATATTGCCCGCGTGTACCGCGGCTATGTCGATCCGCCGACGCAAAAGGTCCGCTACATGGGGCAGGAGGCCGTCGCGCTCGCCGTGTCCATGGCCAAGGGCGGCGACATCATCCAGCTCGGCAAGGACCTGGACGTGGCCTTCGACCGCATCAAGCGCGAACTGCCGGTGGGCGTCGAAGTGCACCAGTACTCGAACCAGCCGCAGGTGGTGGCGCGGTCGGTCGACGAATTCATGAAGACACTGCTGGAGGCGGTGGTTATCGTCCTGGCGGTCAGCTTCTTCAGCCTCGGATTTCGCACCGGCCTGGTGGTGGCGCTTTCGATTCCGCTGGTGCTTGGCGTCACTTTCCTGATGATGAAGCTCTACGGCATCGACCTGCAGCGCATTTCGCTGGGCGCGCTGATCATCGCGCTGGGCCTGCTGGTGGATGATGCCATCATCTCGGTGGAAATGATGTCGACCAAGATGGAGCAGGGCCTGGACCGGGTGAAGGCGGCAAGCTTCGCCTATACGTCGACGGCGTTTCCCATGCTTACCGGCACGCTGATCACTGCTGCCGGATTCATGCCCGTGGGTTTTGCAAAGTCTGCGGCCGGCGAGTACACGTTTTCGATATTCGCCGTGGTGACTATCGCCTTGCTGGTTTCCTGGGTGGTAGCGGTGCTGTTCACGCCCTACCTCGGCTACAAGCTGCTCCCGGACTACAAGCCGCACCCCGATCATGGCCATGACGTCTACCAGAAGCCGTTCTACCGCCGCTTCCGGCGGCTGGTGACCTGGTGCGTGACCTGGCGCAAGACGGTCATCCTGATAACGGTGGCGGTGTTTGCCGTATCGATGTTCGGCTTCCGTTTCGTCCAGCAGCAGTTTTTCCCCTCGTCCAACAGGCCCGAGCTGATCGTCGACCTGTGGCTGCCGCAAGGTGCGTCGTTCCAGGCGACCGAAGCCCAGGTCATGCGCTTCGAGGAAAAGCTCAAGGGTGATCCCGACATCGTCAATTACGTGGCCTATGTCGGCAACGGTAGCCCGCGCTTCTACCTGCCGCTGGACCAGCAACTGGCCAATGCGAATTTCGCGCAGTTCGTGGTGGTGACCAGGGACAACGTTGCGCGCGAGGTTCTGTACGAGAAGTTCAGCCGCATTCTGGAGAGCGAGTTCTCGCTGCTGCGTGGCCGGGTGAATCGCCTGGAAAACGGTCCGCCCGTCGGCTATCCGGTACAGTTTCGCGTGATGGGGGCAGACATACCGACGGTGCGCAGGATCGCGCTGGAGGTCGCCGAAATAATGCGGTCCAATCCAAACACCCAGAACGTGCACCTGGACTGGAACGAACAGGCCAAGAACATCCGTCTCCAGATCGACCAGAACAAGGCGCGCGTGATCGGCGTGAGCTCGCAGGGCCTGTCCCTGGTGATGAACTCGATTCTGACCGGCTACAGCATCACCCAGTATCGCGAGAAAGATGAACTGATCGAGCTGCTGGCGCGGGCGGAAACCGCCGAGCGCATCGATCCCGGCAAGATCGGCGAGATCAATGTGGCCACGCAGTCCGGCAAATGGATCCCGCTCGCCCAGATCGCCACCATCGAATACGGTTTCGAGGAAGGCGTCATCTGGCGCCGCAACCGCCAGCATACCGTCACCGTGCGCGGTGACATCCGCGGCGACGTTCAGGCGCCGGTGGTGTCCAAGCAGCTCGATCCCAGGCTCGACGGGCTGCGCGCCAAACTGCCGCAACACTATCGTATCGACATGGGTGGCGCGATCGAGGAGAGTGCAAAGGGTGAAAACTCGATCATCGAAGTGATGCCGATGATGCTCGTGGTCGTGCTCACGCTGCTGATGATCCAGTTGCAGAGTTTCCAGAAGACCCTGATGGTGCTGCTGACCTCGCCCCTGGGGCTGATCGGCGTGGCTTTCATCCTGCTCACCTGGAACGTTCCGTTCGGCTTCGTCGCCAATCTCGGCGTCATCGCTCTGTTCGGAATGATCATGCGCAATTCGGTGATCCTGGTGGACCAGATCGAACAGGACATCAGCAGCGGGCATTCCCAGTGGGATGCCATCATAGAGGCGACCGTGCGCCGTTTCCGTCCCATCGTCCTCACCGCACTGGCCGCGGCGCTGGCGATGATCCCGCTGTCGCGCTCGAACTTCTGGGGGCCAATGGCTGTAGCGATCATGGGAGGCCTGGTTTCCGCCACAGTTCTGACATTGCTGTTCGTGCCGGCCTTATACGCGGCGTGGTTTCGCGTAAGGAAGCCGTGAACACGGTAGAACACCGAATTACGCCGCCCACAATCCGCTGTGCCCAGACGCGCGGCCGCACCTCCGAGTGCCGTTCCTGAGGTGGCGCCGGCTGCCGCCGGCGACGGCTTTCTCCCGCAGCGAATCCTTCGCCATGACGCCGGCGGGCGACACGACGCTCGAAAGACTGCTGGAGGGCGATCTTGCTGCGCACCCGGACAAATCCGGCTTCCGCCTGCTTGCCATCGGCATGGAAGCATTTCTCATGCGCACCGTGCTTGCGGATACGGCAAAGCGGACGCTGGACCTTCAATACTATATCTATCGCGACGACGATACCGGCGCACTTCTGACCCAGGCCCTGCTCAAAGCGGCCGACCGCGGCGTGCGCGTGCGCCTGCTAGTCGACGATCTGAACATCCTGCGCAAGGACGACGACGTGACGGCGCTCGATGTCCATCCGCGCATCGAAGTGCGGATCTTCAATCCTTTTGCGACGAGCGGCGACTCCAATTGGGTGCGGCTCGCCAGTTTCATATCCGATCCAACACGCCTCAACCGGCGCATGCACAACAAGAGTTTCATCGCCGACAATCTTTGCGCAATCGTGGGCGGACGCAACATTGGCGACGAGTACTTCGACGCCAGCCGCGACTTCGGCTTCGGCGACCTCGACGTGTTGGCCGTTGGCCCGGTCGCCCGGAAGATCTCGCAGAGCTTCGACCAGTACTGGAACAGCGCTTACGCCTATCCCTTGTCGGCCATTGGTGCGCGCGTTGCAGCTTCGCTCTGGATGGAGCGTGTTCGCATACGGCTTGGCCGCCATTTCATCCGCATGCGTAAATCGGATTACGCGTCCAGGCTGATGAAAACGGACCTGGCCGCACAACTGACCGAGCGCCATCTTGTTCTCGAATGGGCCAAGGCGATACTGCTTGCCGACCTGCCCGGGAAGATCGTGCAGGCGCCGGAATCGGCGCCAACCCTGCCTTACGACATGTTGCGCGAGTTGGCCGGGCAGGCCATGGAAGAGATCATCCTCGTTTCTCCCTACTTCGTTCCCGGCGAAGAAGGCGTTGCCGCGCTGAAGCAGATCCGCAGCCGCAATGTAAGGGTGCGCGTGCTGACGAACTCCCTGGCGTCTTCCGACGTTGCGGCGGTGCATGCCGGCTACAGCCGCTATCGCGTGGAACTTCTGGCCATGGGCGTTGAATTGTACGAACTCAAACCCATCGTGCCCGCCGGACACCGGCGCAAGCGGAAAATCATGTTTGGTTCGGCGCAGGCCAGCCTGCATGCCAAGACTTACGTGTTCGACCGCCGGCGGGTGGTGATCGGCTCCATGAACCTCGATCCGCGCTCGATGTACCTGAACACCGAGTTGGGCCTCATGATAGAAAGCGAAGCACTGGCCCGTGATATCGGCGAGGCGTTCGACGAACTGGTGTGCCCGGACTATAGCTACCGCGTCGAACTGGCCGACGATCAAGGCAGGCTGCGCTGGTCGTCCGAAGACAACGGCGTGATGACGACCTATAGCCACGATCCACTGGCCAGCATCTGGCGGCGGCTGACCGTGAAAATTCTTGGATGGTTACCGATGGAAAGACAGCTTTGAAAAAGATTGATGTCCCCATGATCATGCGTCCCGCCAACCGGACCGTCCGCCTGCTGCTTCTGATCTTCGCAGCATCCCTGTTTGGTACGCGCATCGCCGCGGCCGAGGATTGCGGCATCGCCTCCGCGCATCCGCTGGCCAGCCGCGCGGGCTGCGAGATCCTGCATTCCGGCGGCAATGCCTTCGACGCGGCGGTGGCGGTGGCGGCGGCACTGGCGGTCGTGGAACCGTTTGCTTCGGGACTGGGCGGCGGCGGGTTCATGCTATTGCATCGGGAAGCAGACGGTTTCGAGGTCTTCGTCGATGCGCGGGAAACCGCGCCGGGCAAGGCGACGGCGGCGTTTTATCTGGGCAAGGACGGCAAGCCGCGCGATAAGCTGTCGCTGGAGGGGCCGGCGGCCGCGGGCATTCCGGGGACGCCGGCGGCCCTCGACTGGGTTGCAACGCGCTACGGGCGGTTGCCCTTGTCGCGCTCGCTCGCGCCCGCCATCCGGCTGGCGGCGGAAGGCTTTGCAGCCGACGCGCGTTATGCGGCGGCCACCGCATCACGGGAAGCTGCGCTCAGGATCGACGGCAATGCCGCACGGATTTTTCTCGATCGCGGCAAGGCGGTTGCTGTGGGCTTCCTGGTCAGGCAACCGCAACTCGCGCTTACGCTACGGCGCATCTCGGAGCAGGGGCGCAAGGCCTTTTACGGCGGCGAATCTGCAAGGGACATGGTGGAGGCGGTGCGCGCCGGAGGCGGAATCTGGGAATTGCCGGACCTGGAAAATTACAAGGTCATCGAGCGCGAGCCGATGCGCTTCAGCTATCGGGGCGCAAGGATAACCACTGCGCCGCTGCCGTCTTCCGGCGGCCTGGTGCTGGCTCAGAGCCTGTTCATCCTGGAGCCGCTCGACCTGCCGTCCCTGGAGCAGGCTGACCGGGTTCACTACGTCGTCGAGGCACTGCGCCGCGGCTACCATGACCGGGCGCGCTACATGGGTGATCCTGATTTCATCAATGTGCCGGCGAAGCTGGCAACCCGGGAATACGCTCTCCGGCGCGGGTCGTCAATCAAGGCGGACAAGGCCACGCCGAGCCATGATCTCAACAAGGCGGCCGCGGGCTCGGAAGGCGAAGACACCACGCATTTCTCCGTCATTGATGCGCAGGGCAACCGGGTGGCTGCGACACTTTCGGTGAACGGCCCGTTCGGTTCCGGATTCGTCGCCGGCGACAGTGGCGTGCTGCTCAACAATCACATGGACGATTTCTCCCTGGCGCCCGGCGACGCCAATCTCTACGGCCTGCAGGGAAACGAGGCCAATGCCGTTGCCCCCGGCAAGCGCCCGCTGTCTTCCATGTCGCCGACCTTTGTCGAGGACGGGCGTGGCGTGCTGGTCCTGGGCTCGCCCGGCGGCTCCCGCATCATCTCGATGGTTCTGCTAGGCATTCTTGCCTATGTCGATCAAGCGCATACCGACCTCGGGTGGTTGGTGGGTGCGCCGCGCTATCATCACCAGTACCTTCCCGATCGCATCCAGATCGAGCCGGAGGGCTTTCCGGCCGACTGGATCGCCGCGCTGCAGGCGAAGGGCCATGCGGTGGATGTCGGCCGCCGCCGCTGGGGTAACATGCAGGTCGTTTACTTCGACAGGGCAACAGGGCGGATCACGATTGCCAACGATCCGCGGGGGCAGGCGGGCGTGCTGTTCTGACGTGGCGCGCGTGGCCGGGAACCGGAGGAGAGATGAGAGACAGACGTGACTTCCTGAAGGCATCCGCGGGCGGATTGCTGCTGGCGCAGGGCGTGCGCTGGAACCCTTTCGCTGCTGCCGCCGACCTTCCCGGAGCACCGATCCTGCCGGGCGGCGCGCTCGATGCGGCGCTGCTCGAAGCGCTGCCGGGGAAGCTGCCGCTGATCAAGAAATCGTTCCGGCCGCCGAATTTCGAGACACCGGTGCGCTATTTCAACGAAGCGTTTACCCCGAACAGTGCTTTTTTCGTGCGCTACCATTTGTCAGGCATTCCCCAGGTCGAGGCGCAGTCCTGGAAACTGGACATCGGCGGCGATGTCCTGGAAAAGCCGCTGAGCCTGACCCTGGCCGAGCTCACGCGCGATTTTGAAATTGTCGAACTGGCGGCGGTCTGCATGTGTTCTGGAAACCGCCGCGGCTTTTCCCAGCCGCATGTCGCCGGCGTGCAATGGGGCCACGGCGCCATCGGCAATGCCAAGTGGCGTGGCGTGCGGCTGCGCGACCTGTTGAACAAGGCGGGGCTGAAGAAGGAGCCGGTCGAGATCGCTTTCGACGGCGCAGATAGCGGCGCCGTCGACAAGACACCGGATTTCGTCAAGAGCATTCCGGCATGGAAGGCGATGGACGAAAACACGCTGGTTGCCTTTGAAATGAACGGCGAGAAGTTGCCGCACTGGAACGGTTTTCCGGCGCGGCTGGTGGTGCCGGGCTGGACGGCGACCTACTGGATGAAGCACCTCACTTCCATCTCCGCACTGGCGCAACCGTACAAGGGCTTCTGGATGAATCCGGCCTACCGCATTCCCAAGGGCAAATTCCCGATCATCGACCGCTTTGTCTCGCAGGAATCCGAAGCCAACACGCCGATCACCGAAATGGTGGTCAATTCCCTCATCAGCAGCCCGGACGCCGATGGTAAATGCAGGCTGGGCGCCACGCTGAATGTCGGCGGAGTGGCCTGGGACGGCGGCTACGGCATTACGGCAGTGGAGATTTCGGAGGACGGCGGCTCGACCTGGCGCAGCGCGCAACTGGGCGCCGATCTGGGGCGCTATGCCTGGCGCCAGTGGTCGCATGGTTTCAAGCCTTCGCGCGCGGGCCGGCATACCCTGCTGGTACGTGCCTTCAATCGCGCGGGAGCGACCCAGCCTTTCGAACTGATTTTCAATCCAGCCGGTTACCACAATAACGTGGTGCAGCGCGTGGATATCGAAGTCGCCTGAGGAAGCCGTCAATGAAAAAGACATCCGCGCTTCTGCTGGCCCTTCTCGCGTCGCCGCTCATGGCGGAGGAGGGCACCGTCAGGCTCAGGGACGGGGAGGGGAGGCAACTGGTAGAGGCCAATTGCGTCATGTGTCACAGCCTCGATTACATCCAGATGAATTCGCCTTTCCTCGACCGCAAGGGCTGGGAAGCTTCCGTCAACAAGATGATCAAGGTCATGGGAGCGCCGGTAGCCGAGGCCGATGCCAAGGCGATCGTCGACTACCTGTCGGCACAGTATGGGAAATAGGCACGGCTGCCGGCTTGCAGGGAGCGGCCCGGGTCGGGGTTACAATAGCGCCCCATGAAAACGACATTTCTCGAATTCGAGCAGCCCATAGCCGAACTGGAGGCGAAGATCGAGGAGCTGCGCTACGTGCAGGATGATTCCGCGGTCGACATCTCCGAGGAAATATCGCGCCTGCAGAAAAAGAGCGGCACCCTGACCAAGGAGATCTACGGCAAGCTCTCCGCGTGGCAGATTTCCCAGGTGGCGCGCCATCCCCAGCGCCCATACGCGCTCGATTATTTTCAGAGCATCTTCTCCGATTTCGAGGAACTGCACGGTGACCGCAATTTCGCCGAGGATCCGTCGATCGTAGGCGGCCTGGCGCGCTTCGGCAGCCAGTCGGTGATGGTCATCGGCCATCAGAAGGGGCGCGACACCAAGGACAAGCTGTACCGCAATTTCGGCATGCCCAAGCCGGAGGGCTACCGCAAGGCGATGCGCCTGATGAAGCTGGCGGAAAAATTCGGCCTGCCGGTGATGACCTTCATCGACACGCCCGGCGCCTATCCTGGCGTGGGCGCGGAGGAGCGTGGCCAGTCGGAAGCCATCGGCCGCAGCCTTTACGTGATGTCGGAACTGCGCGTTCCCGTGGTTGTAACCATCATCGGCGAGGGCGGGTCCGGTGGCGCACTGGCAATCGCGGTCGGCGACGTGACAATGATGCTGCAGTATTCGATTTACTCGGTGATTTCACCCGAAGGCTGCGCTTCGATCCTGTGGAAAAGTGCGGACAAGGCCCCCGATGCCGCGGAAACGCTGGGCATCACCGCCAACCGCCTGAAGACCCTCGGTCTGGTCGACAAAGTCCTTGCGGAGCCGCTCGGCGGCGCGCATCGCGATCCGGCAACCATGATGCAGACCATGCGTAAGGCGTTGCAGGAAGCGCTGTCGGATGCGCAGGAGATGCCGGTCGATCAGCTTATCGAAAAACGTTTCGAACGGCTGATGGCTTACGGCAAGTTCAAGGAGTCGGCGGTTCGTTGAAGTCCCTGCACGGAGACCGGAGAATCAAGTCACCCCCCCGGGGCGCGGGCCGGTAGATTAAATGTCGGGTACCCGCCAACGCGGGCGCCAATAAATCATAAGATACCCCGCTACAGCGGGGTATCTAGTTTGCAGCCTTCGATTCGTAAGTTCGGATGAAAGACCGGATCCTTCAGACCGTGGCCAGTTTGCTCGGCGCACACGAGTTACGCGGCAAGCGCCTGTGCGTCGGCCTGAGCGGAGGCGTTGACTCCGTGGTGCTGATGGATACGCTGGACCGCCTGCGTGCCGAGTTCCAACTGGTGCTGTCGGCTGTGCATGTGAATCACCGAATCAGCCGTCACGCCGATGAATGGCAGATGTTCTGCGAAACCTTCTGCAAGGCCAGAGGGGTCGACCTGACCGTCCGCCAGGTCACCGTCACCGATGACGGCAGCGGCATCGAGGCCTCGGCGCGGGCGCTGCGTCACCAGGCTTATGCCACCATCGATTGCGATTTCATCGCGCTGGCGCATCATCTCGACGACCAGGCCGAAACGTTCCTGTTGCAACTGCTGCGCGGAGCCGGCCCCAAGGGGCTCGCCGGTATGCCGACATTCAGGGAGGGCAGAAACGGCATGCCCCCCTTACTGCGCCCGCTGCTGGCCATACGCCGCCACGAGATCGAAAGCCACGCGAGGGCGCGCGCGCTTGCCTGGGTGGACGACGACAGTAATACCGACTCGCGCTTTGACCGCAATTTCCTGCGCAATGACGTGTTGCCCTTGCTCGAATCCCGGTTTCCCGGCTATCGCGAGACGCTGGTCCGCGCCAGCCGGAATCTCGCCGATGACCTGATCCTCGCCACGGATCTCGCAGCGCTGGACGCAGGGGACGCCCGGGCGGAGTCGGTGTCCGTCGAACTGCTGCGCCGATTGTCCGATGCACGAGCCCTGAATGTATTGCGCCATCTTTTCTCCCGCCGCAATCTGCCGATGCCCCAGCGAAGCATGCTGGAGGAGGCGTTGCGCCAGAGCCGGGAAGCGCGGGCGGATGCGGAGATGCGTGTTGATTTTGGCGGCTACGCCTTGCGCTGCTATCGCGGTGAAGTGGAACTGGTCGGCGAGCAGCCAAATCCCGCCGCGGGATGGCGGGCCCAGTGGGACGGCAAGCAAGTGTTGCTGCTGCCGGACGGAATGGGCAGCCTGCATCCGCACCCGGTGGTCGGGTCCGGCATTGCCACGCGCCACTTCCTCGAACAGGACGCCGTCGTACGCGGCCGCAGCGGGGGGGAGACGATGCGCCCCGCGCAGAACCGGTCCAACCGGAGCCTGAGAAACCTGTTGCAGGAAAGCGCGGTACCGCCATGGGAGCGCACCCGAATGCCGTTGCTGTTTTTTGGCGAGAGCCTGGCCTGGGTGCCCGGGATCGGCGTTGCGGCGGAATTTCGCGCCGGCA
>Ga0163147_10003444_pt1 | contig 21123 bp, 15 predicted proteins | sample OliLakLV19MP6G1_FD_148597 | JGI IMG/M metagenome (GOLD analysis project Ga0163147, IMG submission 148597) | Freshwater microbial mat bacterial communities from Lake Vanda, McMurdo Dry Valleys, Antarctica- Oligotrophic Lake LV.19.MP6.G1 | ecosystem: Environmental > Aquatic > Freshwater > Lake >...
CCGGCCGCGGTGCCTCGCTCGTCGCAATGCGTCCGCCCTTCAGCCATCCGAACAGGAGCAGCCACGAACTCGCTGCGGGCAACGCACGATCGCTCCTCGGCGTCCGATCCATCCACCCGCTGAACCACGGACCCGACGAATGCGCATCGACGCCGAAGATGCGCGCGCCGTGCTTACGCGCGTTCTGCAGCACGTAAACGAGCGCGTTGCGCACCTCGCGCGGCGTCTTGAGCACCCGCGCGTGGTAGCGGTCGCCAACGACGCGGCCCGTCCGTTCCCACGCGCGATTCAGCGCCTTCGCGACGCGCACGAGCAGCCCTTTCATGCCACGCGCCAGCGCGATCTCGTCCGGCGCCTCGACAACGAAGTGCAGATGGTTCGACTGAATCGAATACTCGATGAGCCGAAAGCCGAATCGGGCCGAGCCCGCGGCGAACGTCTCGCGTAGGAGCGCGAGCGTGCTCTCGCGCCGCAGGTTGGGCAGTCCCGCGAGCAGCCTCGTCGTGACGAGAACCGGCGTGTGCCGCGTCACACGGTCTCTCGTGTCGTGCGGCACGAGCGCGCGCTCGCCCCTCGGTTTGCGACCCGCGCCGGCTCGCTTGCCGCCGTGACGGAACAGGTCGAGTTGTCGAACAGATTGCGACTGCGTGTGCTCCATCGGACCCTCCTTCAGATAGAACGCTCGGCGAACGCTCTGGTCGTCGAAAATCACGAGAAAACAAGCGTCGATCGAATAACGAACCTTGCGCGCGATTTGATTCCGCAAACATTCGAAGCGCAGTGCGCCACACGTCGCTGCTCGACCGACGCGCTCGAGTCCAAGGAGTAGAGCTCGGACCGCTCGGCTCGAGCACCCGCCAGACCGCGCGATGATTCCGCAGACATTCGGCGAGAGTCTCCGGCGAGTTCGGCATCGATTCGTCCGACGAGCAACGCTCGTTCGATCGCTGCCCGCGCCGACCGGACGTGGATCGAGAACTCTCGCGAGGACGAGCTGGGTCCGGTGCAGCACCCTCCGCTTCCGCACTCAGCCCTCAGCACGCCGCGCGCCGCCCTCGGCCCTCGGCCCTCAGCCGTCGGCCCTCTGCCGTCGGCACGCCGCGCGCCGCACTCGGCCCTCGGCCCTCGGCACACGGCACACCGCGCGCCGCCCTCGGCCCTCGGCCCTCAGCCCTCAGCCCTCAGCCGTCGGCCGTCGGCACGCCGCGCGCCGCCCTCGGCACTCGGCACACGGCACACGGCACACCGCGCGCCGCACTCGGCCCTCAGCCCTCAGCTGTCAGCCGTCGGCCGTCGGCCGTCGGCCGTCGGCACGCCGCGCGCCGCACTCGGCCCTCGGCACACGGCACACGGCACACCGCGCGCCGCACTCGGCCCTCGGCCCTCGGCCCTCGGCACACGGCACACCGCACACCGCGCGCCGCACCCGGCACTCAGCCCTCGGTTTTGGCTTCGACCCTCAACCCCGGCCGTCGCACAGTCGCACCGTCAGACCGACGGAGACATGTCGACACCCGTTCGTCTCGAGCGAGCGACCGAGGACTCCGCAACCGAGGTCGCTAGGTCCGGTGCGCACGCACAGTTCAGGTGCGCCGATGATTCCGCGCACATCCGCTCCACGTGTAGCCTCGCGGCCGAACGTGGGCCGGAAGGATGTGCGGAACACCCGGATCCAGGCTCACGGAGACCTCGAGCCACCCACGTGAGCTTCGAGCCCCTCCCCCGGACTTCGCCGCCGCTGCGAACGCTCGAGGGCGTAGGCGGCCTAATGCCGGCCCTTCCTCCGCCCGGCCCGGTTCTCGACTCGAGCGTCGGTTCGCAGTGCAGCCCACTACGCCGGTCTGACTTCCGAGATCGCAGACGCCGCCAGCGACGTGAGATCGACCAAGGGCGGACACTTCCCGCGCGGCCGAACTTCGGTGGCGAGTACCACGCGCCGCTGCTGACGACCCACACGACTTCCCGAAGCCCAAGAAATCGGGCCTACACGCTCTCGGACGATGCGGGCGCCGCTCCCGGAGCACGTTGCGCGTGAATCATTCACGAAGTCGAACTCTCTTCTGGTAACCGGATCCGTGGTGCCATCTGCGCTCGCGGGCAGAGGTCCCGGGACACGGAATCAAGTCGCCTCCAGGCCTCGCGGGCTTCTTGTCGATGGTCACGACGTTGCATGGCCACTACCGTCGAACTGCCTTTTGAGATCCACGAATCGTTCGAGCGGTTCCTGAACGAGAATCTCGAGCTCCCGATGTTGCCGGAGGCAGCGGCTCGGATCATCGCGCTGTGCGAGGGCGGGATCGCGGGCGCTCGAGACATCCAAGTCGTCCTCGAGCGCGATCCCTCTCTCGCGTCTCATGTGCTGCGCCTGGCCAACTCGGCGTTGTTCGCGCCCGTCGAGCCCGTCGTGTCGCTCCAGCAGGCCACGAGTCGATTGGGCATGACGACGATCCGCAACCTGGCGCTCGCCGTTTCGCTCCGGGGCCGCCTCTTCTGCGGTAAGCAGCACGAGGAACTCACGCGCACGATGTGGAGGCACTCGGCCTTGGCCGCTGTCTTCGCGCGCGATCTCGCGCGGCGTTTGCGGAAGAACGGCGACGTCGCCTTCCTGTGCGGACTCATGCACGACGTCGGTCGCCCGATCGTGCTGCAGGCGGCGATCCAACGCCCGGACCTGCTCTCCAGCGGGGCCAAGGGCGCGCAACTCCTCGAGGCCGCGATGGACCAGTTCCACGGTCGCGTCGGCGCGCGCCTGGTCCAGGCTTGGGGCCTGCCTTATCCGACGGCGGCGGTCATCGCGTGCCACCACGAGCCCGAGGCGGCACTCGAGCACGCACCCGATGCGCGGATCGTGCAACTCGCCGACCTACTGGCGCACTGGGCCGTGGAAGATGTACTCGAGGAATCCGACTTCCCACTCGACGACCCGGTCATCGCGGAGCTCGGACTGACGGACGCGCAGATGGGCGCGATACTCGCATCACGACAGCAGGCGCTGTCCTTCGCGATGGCGCTCGCCTGATTCGCGATCGCCGTTGATTCAGCGCAACGCCTGGAGCATTGCGACGAGCGGTCGCCCTGTCGGTCGTCCGTGCTGCCAATCACCGCCTTCCACCGCGCTGCCGCCGATGTCCACGTGCGTGAACGCGAGCGGCGATTTCGAGTCGAGCGCATGTTGATCGAGTCCCGATGCGATCGCGAGGAACGCCATTGGAAATTGGTGTCCGCGCGACGTGCCGCTGGACGGCAAGTTGTTGCACGACAGCACGTCGTCGGCCTTCGAGCGCGGCGCGACGAAGTCGAAGTCCTCGCGACGTAGACGCGAGACCTCGAACGGATCGCCCCACGGATCGCCCTCTTTCGCGAGGGATTCGGCGATTCCGAGCTTGCGCGCCGGCCCGTTGTCGAGCGCGATGTTGTACGGACCGACCGCGCGCCCGGCGTGACCGGTCAACGTCGCGACGGACAAAATGCGCGCGTCACCGACCCTTGTCGCGCGCTTGCGCAGGTGCGAGAGCAAGTCCGCGAGCACGAGCCGACCTTCCGCGTCCGTGTTGCCGATGCGCACGCGCACCCCGGCGTGGCTCGTCACGATCTCGTCGGTGACGAACGCGTCGCTGCCGATGCTGTTGCGCACGACGCCGAGTTCGGCGACGACGCGCACGCCCTTCAACCCGAGCTTCGCTGCGGTCCACACGAGTCCCGCGACCGCGGCCGCGCCGCCCTTGTCGCGGCTCATGCCGGCCATGAACCCACCGGCCTTGATGTCCGCGCCGCCCGTGTCGTACGTCAGCCCCTTGCCGGCGAGGAGCAGGGTGCGATCGATGCGCCCTTTCGGCGCGTATTCGAGCCGAATCACGCACGGACGGTGGCGCGCGACGGGCATCGATGCGCGCGCGACGGCGGCGAGCAGCGGGTAGTCGCGCTGCACCGCTTCACCGGTCACGACGCGCACGGTGACGGGCAAATGCTTGAAGACCGCCTTCACGTACTCGGCGAAACGCGGTGCCGCCATGCGCTCCGGATCCGTGCCGCACAGGTCGCGCGCGACGCGCAATCCGCCTTCGATCGCGATGACTTCGGCCGCTTCGCGCGCGCCGAACGAGCCCGGTGTGGGCGCGAGGAATCCGACGCGTTCGACGGGCTCGACGGTGGATTCACCGCGTGCTTCGCGTGCTTCGAGCGGTTCCCACAGTGATCCGAGCGCCGCGAGCGCCGTGCAGGACGCAGCGTTCACGTACCGCGGGTCGCGTGGAGGTTGCGCGAGCACCACGAGCGGCGCACGCGAGCCTGCGTCGCGCGCGCGACGTACACCGTTGCGCGCGGCTTCGGCGTAACGCCGCACGTCGTCGTGGTCGCGCTGAACGGGGCCCGTGGGCGCGAGGACGATGCGCCGACCGGGCGCCGCGTCGCACGCGATCACCGAGACTTGCGAATTCGTCCGCGCATCGATCGCGCGCTGTGCGTCGATCGCGGAGCGCCACGCCGTTGGCGCGGCGGCGAGATCGTGCGTCACGAGCACTGCGGCATCGAATCCGCTCTTCGAAGCCTTGGCGAGATCGGAGACGTGCTGGAGTTGCGGTGTGGCCATCGTTCTCGGAGTGGGGGACGTCCGGGGTCGACAGGCTATCCTCAGCGCCGCGATGACCTCCACCAGTGCACCCGACCGCACGTGGAGAATCGTCGCGGCCGGCTCGTGGTTCGGCCTCGCCGTCGCGATCGCGCGCTGCGGCCTCGTCTACGCGATGGACCACTACGGTCGCGGCTTCGACGAGGCGATGACGCGTTGGCGCGTCCTCGAGCGCGTGCCGTGGGTGCTCGCGTGGGGACTCGCGACCGGGATCGTCGGCGCGTGGCTGCTCGGCCGTGCAGCGGGTTCGCAGCGCGTCGGGCTGCGTTCGCCGTCCGCGGTCGCGCGCATCGTGATCGTCGCCGCGGCCTTCCTCGGCGTGCTCTCCGGCTGGCCGTTCGACGACGCGTACCACGTCCCCGGTCCGGGGTCGACGCGCGGGCTCGCGACGCTCGCCGTGCTCGGCTCAGCAGCGGTCGTGAGCGCGGTGCTCCTCGCTGCATTGGTGCGCGCTCAACGTTCGAGCGCGCATTGGATCGAGCCGCGCGCGAGCAGCGCGATCGCGCTCGGCCTCGCGCTCACCTTGGGCTTCGCCGCGCACCTCCTGGCGCGCTCGCCGGGTTCCTCGATGGTCGTCGAGGAAGTCGCGCGATCGATCGCGCTCGATTCCGCGTCCTGGACGGTCGAGCGCGCGCGACCTTCCGCTCCGCCGCACGCGGCGAGCTTGACGCCGAGCCTCGCCTACGAGATCGACGGCGGTGAGTTGCCGGCGCTCGTTTTGCCACCGCCGGCGCGCGTCTCGTTCGTCGTGCGCGACGACGAGCAGGGACTGCGCCTCCACGCGGCCGCGGGTTGCGACCTCGGCGTCGCGCGCGCGTTCGAGCGCCAGGAAGATGCGCGCGAGATCGTGTTCCGGATCTCGATCGACGGTCGGCCGGTGTTCGAACATCGACGCACGCCGTGGCGCGACGAGGACCCGTCGTCGCGCGCGTGGGCGCGGCTCGGCGACGGCGACGGCCTCGATGTCGCCGCCGGGAGTCGCGTGACGCTCGAGACGGCGTTCGTGGGCGCCGAGCCGAGCGCGGACATCGCTGCGCACGCCGCGGACGTGGGCTTCGGCGACCTCGTGCTCGAGCGGCGCGTCGAGCGTCCGCGCACGCGAGCGTCCAGCGCGGAGCCCAACATCGTGCTCGTCGTCATGGACACGTTGCGCGCGGATCGCACGTCGTTGCACGGATCTGCGCGTCACACGACACCCGTGCTCGAATCCCTCGCCGCGCGTGGGACGATGTTCGAGTCCGCGTTCGCCACGTCGAGTTGGACCTGGCCGTCGACGGCCTCGATCCTCACCGGACTCGAGCCGGGAGCGCATGGCGTGATCTCGGACGCCGAGAGTTACCTCGCCGACGAGATCGACACGCTTCCGGAGGTGCTGCAACGCGAGGGCTTCACGACGGGCGCGTTCGCCTGCAATCCGCTCGTGAGTCGGAGCCGCAACTTCGACGCCGGATTCGAAACCTTCGAATCGACGCCCGATCGGTTCGTGATGTCCGAGCAGATCCTGCCGACGGTGCTCGGATGGATCGACGCGCACGCGTCGACGCGTTTCTTCCTGTACTTGCACCTCGTCGATCCGCACGAACTCCACCGTTCACGGGATGCGGATCGCGCTCGGTTCGCCGGGCCGAGGCCGGCGGATCTCGCCGAGCACGCGCTGCACGAGTACGCGGAACGACTCCTGGCCGGCGAAGCGCGCGAACCGGACGGAACGTGGCGACCGGATCTCGTCGTGCCCGAGTCGCACGCGCGCTGGCTCGACGGCGCCTACGACGCGGCCGTCGCGACGGGCGATCATGCGCTGGGCCGGGTGCTCGCGAAGCTCGACGAGCTCTCCCTCCGCGAGAACACGGTCGTCGTGTTCACGAGCGATCACGGCGAAGAGTTCCTCGAGCACGGTCACCTCCAACACGGGCAATCCGTGCACACGGAGCTGGTCCACGTTCCGCTCGTGATCGCGGGGCCCGGGTTCGAAGCCGGCCGGCGCGTCACGGAGCCGCTTTCGAATCGACACGTCGCGTCGACGCTCGCGCTGTGCGGCGGCGCGCGGCTCGATGTCGCCGACGCGATCGACTTGCGCGCCGCTGTCGAACCGCGGCCGATCTTCCTCGCGACCGAATGCGGTTGGTGGGCGGGAAAGCGCGACGTGCCGTCGCGCGCGATCCGCCTCGACGGGTTCTCGTTCCACTGGACGCCGTCCGCGGAGGACAGCGCGCGGCTCTTCGACTTGCGCGCGGATCCGGGCGAGCTCGTCGACATCGCCGCTCGCGACGTCGGCCTCGCAGCGTCGTTGCGCGAGCGACTGTTGCGGCACGAGGCGGAGCAGAACGCGTTGCGCCCACGCGCGCTGCGGTCCGGTGCCGGAACGCGCGAGCTCTTGCGCGCGACCGGCTACGCGGGCGACGAGCGCTGACCGAGGTCGATGAAGGTGTCAGACACGGTCATCCACTGATGAAGGTGTCAGACACGGTCATCCACTGCGCTTCTCGATCTTCGCCCAGGCGTCTTTCAACGTGACCGTTCGGTTGAACACCGGCGCACCCGCCCGCGATTCCACGGCATCCGCCACGAAGTAGCCGACGCGCTCGAACTGGAACTGCTGTCCAGGAAGCGCGTCACCCAACGACGGCTCGAGCTTGGCGCCGAGCACGTCCCCGCGCGAATGCGGATTCAAGTTCGTTTTCCAGTCGACGCCCTCCGGCACTTCGTCCGGGAACTCGGCCGCGAACAAGTGGTCGTAGAGCCGCACCGGCGCCTCGATCGCGTGAGCTGCCGAGACCCAGTGCACGATGCCCTTCACCTTGCGGCCGTCGGACGTCTTGCCGTGCGCGGACTGCGGGTCGTACGTGCAGATGAGCTCGGTCGCGATGCCGTTCGCATCGCGACGCACTTCCTTGCACGTGATGCAGTAGGCGTAGCGCAAGCGCACTTCCTTGCCCGGCGACAGACGGAACCAGCCTTTCGGCGCGTCGTCTTTGTAGTCCTCGCGCTCGATCCAGAGCTCGCGCGTGAATGGCACCTTGCGCGTGCCGCTCGTCGGATCCTCGGGATTGTTCACCGCGTCGATCCACTCGACGTGACCCGCGGGCAGGTTCTCGAGTCTGACCTTCAACGGCTGGAGCACGGCCATCGCGCGCGTCGCCGTTTTGTTCAGGTCGTCACGCACCGCGTTCTCGAGCACGAGCTTGTCCACCGTGCTGTTCATGCGCGCCACGCCGATCGTGTCACAGAACGCACGCAACGCCGTCGGCGTGTAACCGCGCCGCCGCATGCCGCGCAGCGTCGGCATGCGCGGATCGTCCCAGCCGTCGACGATGCCGGCCTTCACGAGCTCGAGCAGCTTGCGCTTGCTGAGTACCGTGTAGGTGACGTTCAACCGCGCGAACTCGATCTGCCGCGGCCGATGGGGGACCGGGAGGCGATCGAGGAACCAGTCGTAGAGCGGCCGATGGATCTCGAATTCGAGCGTGCAGATCGAGTGCGTGATCCCTTCGAGCGCGTCGCACTGACCGTGCGCGAAGTCGTACATCGGATAGATGCACCACGCGTCTCCCGTCCGATGGTGGTGCGCGCGCAAGATGCGATACAGCACCGGATCCCGCAGGTTCGGGTTCGGCGAGCTCATGTCGATCTTGGCGCGCAGCGTGCGTGCGCCGTCCTGGAACTCACCCGCGCGCATGCGACGGAAGAGATCGAGGCTCTCCGTCGGCGCACGATCGCGGAACGGGCTCGGACGTCCGGGAGAATCGAGTCGACCGCGGTACTCCGACACTTGATCGGGCGTGAGATCACACACGTAGGCAGCATTCGTCGTGATCAAGTGCTCGCCGTACTCGTAGAGCTTCTCGAAGAAATCGCTGGCGTAGAACAGCGCGTTCCAACGGAAGCCAAGCCATTCGACGTCGGCTTGGATCGAGTCGACGTACTCCTGCTCTTCCTTCGACGGGTTCGTGTCGTCGAAGCGCAAGTTGCATTTGCCGCTGAACTCGGACGCGAGACCGAAGTTCACGCAGATCGCCTTCGCGTGCCCGAGGTGCAGATATCCGTTCGGCTCGGGCGGGAAGCGCGTCTGCACACGACCCTGGTTCTTCCCGGCGGCGAGATCGCGCTCGATCTCGTCGTGGATGAAATGGTGGTGGCGCGGCTTCTCGGGCTCGGTGCTCGACGGACTCTCGTTCTTCATGGCTCGTGGTCGCGCGCGGCTCGTTCCTGCGCGGCGAAGCGCGGGAAGATACCAGCGGCCTCCCTTCGGCGCCGATCGACCCGTGACGACCGCGCTGCGCGACCGTACCTTGGAAGGAATGTCCATCCTGAATCCCACGCCTCCCGAGTGGATGGTCGACGGTCAGGGACGTCCCTATTTCCTCTGGGACACGGAGATGACTCTGGACCGGTTCCGTGAGAAGCTCGCGGGCGACGATCGCGAAGTGCGCGCGTACCTCACGGCCAAGCTCATGCGGCAGGCGAAGCCGGACGACGTGTTCCAATTCGTGACGTTGAAGGGGATTCGCGCGGATTGGACTCTGATCGAGCCCCATCTCGGGAACTCGCGCCGGTTTTGGACTTGGCTGCTCTCGGTCTGGGCCGAACAACGCAATGGCGGATAGTCGCCTCACTCTCTTGCAGCAGCGTGTCCTGCGCGAACTCGCGGGCAATCCCAGCGGATGGACGCTGACAGGAGGTGGAGCACTCGCCGGGTTCCATACTCGTCATCGCACGACGCGCGACCTCGATCTGTTCTGGCACGGGAGGTCCGAGCTCGGAACCCTGCCTGCCGAGGTGAAGGCTCGCCTCGAGGCCTCCGGATTCACGGTCGCGACGTCGAGGACATCACCCCACTTCACGCGGTACCTCGTTCGACTCGGCGAAGAGCAGGTGGAGGTCGATCTCGTTGCCGACCCGGTCCGGGCCATCGAGGAGCCTCGAGAGTGTGAGCTCGACGGCCGAACATTCCTGGTCGACACGGCACACGAGATCCTCGTCAACAAGCTGAACACGCTCATCCAGCGCATGGAGCTGCGTGACCTCGTCGACGTCGGCGCCCTCTTGGCTCGAGGTGGCGACTTCGACCGGGCCTTGGTCGAAGCGCCGCGGAAAGACGCAGGATTTTCAGCCCTGACGTTCGCTTGGCTGCTGCGCGAGCTGCCCATCGTCGCGATGGTTCGGGCTGAAGACGTGCCGTTGGCCGAAGCGGATGTCTTGATCGAGCTTCGCGATCGTCTGGTGTTGCGTGCCACACAGATGGCGACTCCGGAAACCTAGCAGCCCGTGGTGCAAGTCACTACTGCGGCCGAGCACGCTCGAGCGCTGCGGCGTCAGGCTAGGAAAGTCGTGCTCAGTGGCCGTGGAGGCCACCTCCGCCGTCTTTCCGTCGCCTGCCTGCATCGCTCGAGCGTGCTCGGCCCCGCGACGTGACTTTCACCACGGACTGCTCGCGTCAGCGGCGACAGATCAGCGTGCGTTCGCGGCGAGCCAATCCGCCGCCAGATTCGCCAGCGCTTTCGCGCCGACCGGCAGCGCGCTCTCGTCGAGGAAGAAGCGCGGCGAGTGGTTCGAATCCGCCGTCTTCACGTCCGCGGCCGGCGTGCAGCCGAGGAACACGAAGAGGCCCGGCACACGGCGCGCGTAGAACGAGAAGTCCTCGGCGCCCGTGACTTTGCGCGCGTCGACGACCCTTCCCGGCGCGACGCGTTCGAGCGTCGGACGCATCACGGTCGCGAGGTTCGCGTCGTTCGACGTCACGGGATAGCCGGTCTCGATGCGCACGTTGGCCGTCGCGCCGTGCGCCTCCGCGATCTTCTTCGCGATCCGCTCGATGCGCGCGTGCACGTCGTCGCGCATCGCGTCGTCGAACGTGCGGATCGTGCCGACGAGGCGCGCCGTCTCCGGGATGATGTTGTTGCGCACGCCGGACTCGAACTGGCCGACCGTGACGACGACGGGCTCCAACGTGAGGTCCTGCGAACGCGAGACGACGGTTTGGAGCGCCGTGACGATCTCGCTGCCGATCACGATCGGATCGACGCCGGCCCAGGGCTTCGAACCGTGCGCTTGACGGCCTTTCACGATGATTTCGAAGCGATCCGCGGCGGCGAGCAGCGGTCCGGACTTCACGCCGATCATCCCGGCTTCCATCCCGGCGAAGACGTGCAGGCCGAACACGACGTCGACTTTCGGATCGTCGAGCACGCCTTCCATCACCATGAGCTCGGCGCCGGACGGTTGCTCCTCGATCGGCACGCTCTCCTCCGCGGGTTGGAACAGCAGCACGACCTTGCCCGAGAGCTGCGCGCGGTTCGCCTGCAACGCTTCCGCCGCAGCGAGCAGCATCGCGGTGTGTCCGTCGTGACCGCACGCGTGCATGACGGCGACCGTCTTGCCTTCGAACGTGCCCGTCGCCTTGCTCGCGAAGGGCAAGTCGACTTCTTCCTTCACGGGGAGAGCGTCCATGTCGGCGCGCAACGCGACGACGCGGCCGGGTTTCCCGCCTTCGATCACGGCGACGACGCCGGTCTTCGCGACGCCGGTGCGCGGAGTGAGGCCCATCGCACGCAGCTTCTCCGCGACGAACTTGGCCGTCTCGACTTCGCGGTTGCCGAGCTCCGGGTGCTCGTGCAGATGACGTCGCCACGCGACGAGTTGCTGGGCGTTCGCGTCGATCTGCGCGTCGATCGCGACGGTGAGCGGGGTCGCCGCGGCTATCGGCGCGGACGCCGGTTCTGCGACGGCCACCGCGACCGAACTCGCGGAGGTCGCGAATGCATCCACCGCGGGCGCGGCGGCACGTCCGGCTCCTTTCGCCTCGCTCTCGGGCGCGGCGCAGCCGACGACGAGCGTCGTGACGAAGAGGATGGGGAGGAGTCTGGCGCGCGTCGATTCGGTCATGAGGTCGAGTCCTCGACGCATGCTACGGGTGGACATCGTCCCGCGACACCGTAGCCTGCCCGTGTGATCGTCGATTTGGCGGAGAACGCGCTGCCCGAACTGCAGGAGTACGACCTCTGCATCGTCGGGACGGGGCCTGCGGGAGCGACACTCGCGCGTGAACTCGCCGGTGGAGCTTTGCGGGTGTGCGTGCTCGAAAGTGGACGACGACGACCGACACCGCTCGGCGATGCGTTGCGCGCGACGGAGAGTTCGGGGATCCACGTCAAGGACTGGTCGCGCGAGCGCGTGCTCGGCGGTGCGTCTACGACCTGGGCGGGACTTTCGAGTCCGCTCGACGGAATCGACATGCTGCCGCGACCCTGGATCGGATCGGAGGGCTGGCCGATGGCACGGTCCGAGATGCTCGCGCTCTACGACGAAGCCGCGGAGCGCTATCGGTTCCCGCGGAGCGACACGTTCGGCGCGAGCGGATTCGCCGCGTTGCGCGAGCGCGGAGCCTTTCAACCGGTGTGGAAGTCGCTCGAGGAAAAGGTCTTCCTCGCCTGCGCGGAACCGCAGAACTTCGCTCTCGAGAGCGGCGCAGCGTGGAGCGCGTCGAACATCGACCTGCTCCTCGACGCGACGGCCGTGCGCATCGACACGAGCGGCGGTCCGGGTCGAGCGCGTGCGCGATCCGTCCGCGTGCGCACGAGTCGAGGTCACGAGTTCGAGGTTCGAGCCCGCGCGTTCGTCCTCGCGACCGGCGGCATCGAGAACGCGCGCCTGTTGCTCGTGTCACGCGACGCGAGTTCGACGGGTCTCGGGAACGAGCACGACCAGGTCGGACTCGGCTTCATGAACCACCCGAAGAACTACTTCGGGATCCTGCGGCTCGCGCGACCGATCGATTCGCTGCCGTACTTCTTCGGCGCGTTGCACAAAGGGTTCGCCGGTTACGCGGGCTTGCGTCTCTCGGATGAACGTCAGCGTGAGCTCGGCGTGTTGAACAGTTATGCGCGCTTCGAACCCTTGTTCCCGTGGTCGGACAACGACGGCGTCGAGTCGCTCGTGACGTTGGTGAAGCGCAGCAAGGGCCTCTTTTCGCGCTGGAAATCGGGCAAGTCGGGCGAAGTCGTCGAACTGCGCGACTGGTCGGAGACCGGCGACGACTCCGAGCGCCAGAACGCGCGCGGCGGAGCGCTGCCCCGTCTCGCCCTCTTCGGCAACGTCATCCTGCACGCGCCGAGCGTCGCGCAGTACGCGTGGTTCCGCTTGGGCAGGAAGAAGCCGAAGGTCCGCCGCGTGCGCGTGCGTCACTTCCTCGAGATGCAGCCCAGCAACGTGAACCGGGTCGAGCTGTCGAGCACTCTCGATACGAATGGAGTCCCGATCCCGCGTGTGCACCACTCTTGCAACGAGCTCGACAAACGCTCGCTCGTCGAGCTGTGGAAGGCGCTGCGCGTCGAGCTCGCCGCGAACGGACTGGGCGAACTCGATGGAGATCTCGAACACGCTGATCCGTGGCCGATCGATCAAGATGCTTCGCATCACATGGGCTCGACGCGGATGGGCGCCGACGCGCGGACGAGCGTCGTGGACGCGGACTTGCGCCTCCACGGCGCGCACAACGTGTGGATCGCGGGCGCCTCCGTGTTCCCGACGAGCGGATGTGCGAACCCGACGATGACGATCGTGGCGCTGTCGATCCGGCTCGCGCGGCGATTGCAGGTCGAGCTCGCGCGGGCGCGGGAGTCCGTCGCATGAGCCTACGCCGCATCTGGATCGTCGGAGCGGGGAAGCGCGTGCGCGAAACGGCGCTGCCCGCGTTCACGTCGCTCGGTCGCGACGTGGAAATTGCTGGAATCCTCGCTCGATCCGCACGCGATCTCGAAGTCGGCGGTCACAAGTACGCGATTCGCCCGCTCGACACGCTCCGCGCGACGGACTTCGGGCAAGACGACATCTTGTACGTCGCCGTCGGCAAGGACGCGCTGCCGAGCGTGCTCACGGCGCTGTCGCGCTGCGATCGCTCGCGACTCGAACTCTTGATCGACACGCCGGTCCTCAAGATCAAGCACCTGCGGTTCGCGCCGCTGCTCGAAGGTTGGCAGCGCGCCAGCGTCGCCGAGGACGTCGCGTACTTGCCGTGGATCGAGACGCTGCGCGCCGCAGCCGGAGACGTGCGCTCCGTCACCTTCGATCGCTCGGCGTACGCGTACCACGGGCTCGCGCAGTCGAAAGCCGTGTGCGGGGCCGACCGCGTCGTGCGCGCGCGCCGCGTGAAGACCGCCGATGGCACGTCGCGCCGCGAGATCGAACTCTCGAACGGCACGCGCGCGCTCGTCATCGACCCGCGCGACTACTCGCGCGGCCGCGTGATCGTCGAGGGCTCGCGCGGCCGCGTCACGGATCGCGTGGAGTCCGGCGAGAACGCGATCGCGCTCGAAATCGTGCTGGAAAGCGGCCGCTGCGTCGGCTTCCGAGCCGGAGGTTCCACATCACGGCTCGCCGACGCCGAGATCGCGCTGCAAAACGTCGATCCATCCAGCTCGACCGTCATCGCCCGGATGGAATCGATGAAGCGCATCGCGTTCCGACGCTTGGCCGCGGAAGTCGTCGCAGGCCGCGGCGGATATCCGATCGCGAGCGGCCTCGACGACATGGCCGTCGATTGGTTCCTCGAACGACTCGGATCATGGCGATATGGAGGTGCGCTCGACATCCGCCGCCCCGTGGTCCGAGTCCTTTGGGGCGCTATCGGACGGTTGGGATGACCGAGAAGGCCCGGCACCTCAGCCGCCGGCTGAGGGCCGGCCGGATGCTCATTGTTCGGCGCAATCGACTCGATCCGCGGACTTGACCAATCCGGGGCGGGGGGGGTAACTACCGAGCCATGAAGTGCTTCCCTCGAGTGATCATGTCGCTTTCCGTGCTCTTGGCGTCGCCCTTGGTCATGGCCAACCCGCGGCCAGAAGGGTGCGGTGCCGGATGCCAAGGTGCGGGGGGCGGATCGCCAGGGAGCGTCTCTGCCCCGGGATGCGGTTCTATCTCGATCGGTGTGCTCGTGACCAGCGGGACTTGCGTAGCCGAGCTCGAGAATCCGTCGGCGTGTGCTCAGCGCATGAAGTGTCTTGCCACCATCACCCGAGCTTGGAATGGGATCGGGGCCAATTCTGATCTGCTCATGTGTGTTGAAAAGAACGGAATTACCCGATGTCAGGTGCCCCCTCCGAGCAGCGGGTCCGGCACAGGCAGCAACACCAACTCGTGGCAGCTCAGCTGCGGCGACGGCTTCACGTGGACCTTCTCGGCACCATGTTCTGGGAGCGAACTGTCGACCTCGCAAGGTGCCTCGTGCACTGAGTGCTAGGGTGGTCAAGGCCACACTCGCCACGACGACACGCTCACGCCGGGCCAAGTCCCGGTGGGCAATATCGATTGCCCTGACGCTTGTCGCGTCGATTGCGCTTGGACTGGTCGTATTCATGGGTATAGACCCTCGCCCTGTCGAAGGAGTTCAACCGGTCGCTACTGTCAAATTGGCTTCGCCTGACGCGCCAAGACTAGCAAGTGAACCCCAACGCCAAGTCCAGACGCGCATGGATATCAGTCCAGCCGAACAATGCTTGACCGACTACTGGGGTAAGGATTGGCCTCGCGTGAAAGCAGCAATGGACGCCGAGGGGTTTCGTTACGACCGTCTAGGTGCGGTGACCGTGCCATGGGAAACGGCCGCCATCGAGATCGAGAAACAACTGACATTCACGCCGGACGATCTTGCTGCATACAAGGAGTCGTTCATGCGCTGGGATGGAATCGCAGATCAAGAATGGTTGGTCAACCAGTTCGGCGGACACCCGAAAATGGATAGTGACTCGTTGGCTCACGTCCAAGGGCTCGCGGAGGCCCATGCCCCCGAGTTGGAAATGCTGGCGGATGAGCTCATTCGCGGGTTGGAGAGCGAAGTGAAGACTGCTTTTGCTCAAGGGCGTTTCATTCGCAGCCTCTACACCACGAAGGGGGCAATCGGTTTGGACCAGAACAAGCAGGTATTTTATACCAAGGGCGCGGGGTTCGAGGGTTGGACTGTCGGCCTCGGCCTTGCGTGGGAAGACGTTCCTCACCTACAAGCCATCGACCAGGAGCTGAAGCAACAAGTCAAAGCCCGAGACAAGGAGATCAGGGCTTACCTCGGGAACTTGAGAAAAGCCCAGTGGGCGAAGTAGCACTCTAGCGGACTGTCGATGCTCGAGGGTCGAGTCCGCCCGGACGTGAGACTCTGGCTGGCGAGCGCGCCAAGTCTGTGTCCGTACGTGACGCTCCGGTCCGTGATGGCGTAAACCTGATGTCGGAGCCATGAGCGGTGAACAACGCGACTCCCTGAGGCACACTGACGCTGAAGAGTCCACGCCATGCCCGTCCACGTCATCACCCCGATCCTGCGCGTCGAGAGCGTCCCGCGCGCGTTCGCTTGGTTCGAGAAGCTCGGTTGGAAGCGCAGTTTCAGTTGGAACGCCGGCGGCATGATCTCTGCCGGCGCGGATCGCAACGAACACGGTGAAGCGAGATTCGGCAGCGTCGGTTCGGGCATGGTCGAGATCTTCTCGTGCCACGGCGGCCAAGGATCGATCGGCACACAACGACCGATGTTCCCCGGGGACGACTCGACGGACGGCACGTGGATGATCTGGTTCCTGCACTCGCCGGCCGAAGTGGACGCGATGCCCGCGCTGGCCCTGGAGCACGGCATGGACGCCTCGATGCCGCCCCGCGACGAACCGTGGGGCGTGCGCGAGTTCCACCTGCGCAGTTCCGACGGTCACACGTTCCGCGTCAGCGCCGGCATCGGCAAATGCGACTGAGCGCGTGATCACGACCGTCCTCTTCGACCTCGACGGCACGCTGATCGACTCGATCGAGCTGATCCGGCTTTCGTATGCGCACACGTTGCGCGCCCATCGCGGCGTCGAGCTCGATGCATCCACCTGGATTGCCGGTCTCGGCCGTCCGTTGCGCTGGCAGTTCGCGCAGTTCACCGCGGACGAGCGCGAGATCGACGCGATGATCGCGACGTACCGCGTGTTCAACATGGAGCACCACGACGCGATGGTCGTCGCGTATCCGGGCGCCGTCGACGCCGTGCGCGCCTTGAAGGACCGCGGCCTCGCGCTGGCGATCGTGACCAGCAAGTTGAACGCAGGAGCGGTGCGCGGACTCGATCACGCCGGATATCGCGGGATGTTCGAGGTCATCATCGGGGTCGACGACGTCGTGGAGCACAAACCGCATCCCGCGCCCGTCCTCGCAGCGCTCGCGAAGCTCGGTCGCGACGCGACATCGGCCGTGATGGTCGGTGATTCGCCGCACGACCTCGCGTCCGGTCGTGCCGCCGGCACGCGCACCGCGGCCGTGTCGTGGGGGCCATTCCCGCGTGCCGAGTTGGAGAGGATGAAGCCCGACGTCTGGCTCGAGACTACGGCGGAGATCACCCGCCTCGCCGTGCCGCGCGCAGCTGGCTGATGCGCAGCACGGCGCTCCGGGGGCAGCGCCCCCGCAAAGCATTGGGCGAGGTGGAGGAGACTCAAAACTTGTGGAGAGTGATCACGACGCACCGTCGTCGCGATCGACGCGCGTTGTGGAGCCCATGCGCGGCCTCACTGATTCCTCGCGAGACCAAGTTCGTGCGTCGGAGGCCGTGTCGGCGTCGACGATCGCGACGTCAGACGGCGCTGCGCCTCGAACTCGATCAGGGAATCGATAGCCGAGCGTCGAGTGGAGTCGTTGGCGGTTGTAGAAGACCTCGATGAACTCGAAGACGCTCGCCCGCGCCTCGGCGCGCGTGCGGTACTGCTCGTGATCGCAGAGGATGATGTCACCCTTCTGCACCCGGGTCTGCTGATTGCGGTCGCGGACGACTGCGTACACGGTTCTATCTCTTGCTGTCCGTGGTGGAATCCCTCCCACGGGGAGCCCTCGGAGGTGGGCCCGGGTTCTTCCCGCACGCTGGTGCGATCGGGATCGGGGGCGAGGAGTCTCGCGACGACTGCGCGACATGGGAAGTCCGGTGGGCCCCCACTTCCGCGACGAAACGGCCTGCGCCCCGGCCGGATCCGAGCGCCGCTCTCGTGTGACCACGAGGGGCGGACCGGACCAGGCCGAGGCGCGGGCCTCTGGACCCGCGGGAGGGTCAGTTCTGCATGGAGACGCGAGCGCCCTCGAGCAGGTCGCGTGCCGTCTGGATGTTGGACAGCCGATCCGGGTCGCTGCCGGTCTTGGCGAACTCGAAGTACAGCCAGGCCTTGTCGAAGTGCGGCACGGCGTCGTTCGGGTGCAGGCCGACCTGGCTCAGGACCTCGGATCCGTCCGTGCACTCAGCCTGGGCCAGGACGAGCAGCCGTTCGACCGCCGCCGGGTCGAATCCACCCCCAGCGACGAGGATCGCCGCGCGGTCGCCATAGACGTCCGCGGAACGCCGATTCTCGAGCGCGTTCACGACGCGCAGGAACCGACCGATGTTGTCGATGTCATTCCCCTGGAACGGGATGACGAAGCCGTCCTGCGAGTTCTGGAACTCGGGCGAGCGGTAGAAGCTGATCGCGCCTTCCACGGTGTCGGCGAGAGCCCCCATGTTCGTGATGTTGTTGTGGAAGCCGGGGACCGTGTCCGCGAACTCGATCAAGCTCGCGGTGTTGAAGGTCTTGTTCCCGAAGCTCATCACGTCCGGGTCCTCGAACTCGGGCGATTCCACGATCGTGTCCGATCCACCGGCGGGATTGGTCCCGAGCCCGCCGTCGGCCGGGCGCAGCTCGCCGGTGCCGTCGGGGTTGTGCCGCCCGAAGGCTTCAACACCCGTGTTGAAGTTGAAGTTCAGGTTCTCGCGATTCGCGCCCGCGTTCTCGTGGCAGCGCCCGCACGAGAGATCGCTGAAGCGCACGCGACCTTCGTCCGCGTCCGGGTCGATCAGCGAGAGCGTCGAGATGTCGATCTCTTGCTGGCGGCCGAGCGAAAGTTGGAACGCCTCGAACGCGTCGAGTTCCGCGCTCGTCGGGAACACGAAGTCCACATTGGGGACACGGGCCATCGTGCGCGTGAAGTGCTGGCGCACGGCACCGAGAGCGAACTCGCGCAGAGTTCCTTGGCCGGGCGCGCCGTCGCCGCTCCAGCCCGTGCGCTGCTCGGGAGTGACACCCGGGCCGTCGGGCGAAGTCATCGACTGGGTCATGCCCAGCGTGTGAGGAACGCTGCGCATCGTGAAGCGATAGCGCAGGTCGTCGAATCCGTCGAGGTTCTCGACGATCAGCCCGAATTGGCGCATGAGAATCGGGTTCTCGAAGCGCAGTCCGCCGTTCAGATCGAAGTTCAACTCCGGCACGAACTCGGCCACGAACAGCGGGTCGTTCGGCGGCAGCGTCGCTATGAAGGCCGGTTCGATCGTGAAGTTGTTCTGTGCCGGGTGGCACGTGCCGCACGTGCGACCGTTGCCCTCGAACGTGCCGAAGAAGAAGAGGTTCTCGCCTTCGGCCACCAAGTCGGGCGGAGGTCCGTAGCCGAACGGCGGCGCCCCGCCGCCGCCGTCGTCGTCGTCGTCGCCGCCGGATTCGGGCGAGTCGAAGCCGCCGTCCTCATTGATCCCGCGCAGGACGACACCGGACGGTGCCGGGTCCGCGCGCTCGAGTTCGCGACTGTAGAGGCGCTGAAAAAGACCGGGCATCCCGGCGAGCACGACGCTTTCGACGGGTGTCGAACCCGCGCGCGTCACGACGACGAGGTCGAGGTCGAAGCCATCGAGTCCGCGCTCGCGCAGAGCCATGTCGATGCGCGCGTATCCAGCGACAGGCGCGAGCGCACCGAGGCTCACGAACCGATCCTTCTCATCGGGCGCCGCGCTCGTGCCGGCCGCGTCGTCGACGAGCCAGGCCTCGTAGCGCGCGTCGGCGGGGATCCCCTCCACGATCACGGAAGCGCGACCGGATTGCGCGTCGAAGACGAAGCGTCCCGTTGCACTCGTGCGCTCCGTCGAGATCGCGCGCGACCAGGCGAGCGGGACACGCACGTCGCGGGAACGCTGGACCTCCTTCCATGCCGCGTAGCGCGCCTCGAAGAGTTGCGGACTGCCGACGAGCGCCGTGCGCTCGACCTTCGGGACCACGGGCTTGCGATCGATCGCGAGGAATCCAAGCGAGGAGATCGCCACCGCTGCCAGGGAAACAGAGGACGAGAACTGCATGCAGCCTCCTTGACCACGAGTCTCTCGCGACACGGCGGACGAGAACGCTCTCGTGCCTGCTGGGGGGCGAAGTAGAGACCCGTCGCGGCGCAGCCTAGTGCTGGAAATCGAGCGCAGATAGACGAAAGTTGAAGCTCATTCGTGATCGCCATTTCGGAGATTGCGCCGGGAAATTCTCACATTTCGGACCCGCCTCGGCAGCGATTCTCGGAGTGGCGCCCCGGCTAGTCCGTATGCATCGGGGTCGGGACCGTAGGACATCCAAGCGCGTGACCCTTCGGTTCCCGGCCTGCTCTTGGGCTCCGCCGAGCCGCGTTGTGCGGTTGTGCGCTGCTCGACGGTGTTGACTTGGCCGCGAGGTCGCTGGAACAGTTCAATGCGGAGCCTCAGCCGCGAACTCGAACTCGGGCGGCGCTCGCGCGGGTGCCAGGCGCGGTGGCTCGGTGGGTAGTCCCAATTGCGCGAGGATCCTGCGCACGACGAGCCCGTCGGTGAGGAACGCGATCAGCCTGCGCTGTCCGCCGCAATGGTCACAAGTCAAAACGTCAATCGCGAATGCGCGCAGCATGAGTTCGGCCCAGGTAGAACGCATGGGTCGTTTCATTCTGCGCGCCGTGACCGTGGGCGCGAACTCGGCACTCGGCCGTGAAGGTTTGTTCGCTGTGTGATCCGGCGTGCGTGCAGTTCGCAGCAGCGCTCGAGCGCGGCACGATGAACTTGGCAGCCACACGGCGGCCGGCGCGAGCACACCGTGACAGGTCAACAAGTGGGCTCGCGGCCGAGGCACGAGTGCTGGCGGAAAACCGCAGAACGTGACCCTCATCGCGATGGCGCGCGAACTGCTGGGCTTCGTCTGGGCGATCGGCCAAGCGGTCGAAGCCAAGGCCGTCTGAGCGAGCAACAACCGAACGGAACGAGGAGCTGACGAGACGGCAGACGAACCGAGACATAGCAGGAGGGAATCCTCGTGGTCGCCCTGTGGGCACTCGCCTCGCAAGAGGGGAGCTACGCCCGATATCAAATCGAGACCGCCCTCCCATCGGACGCCTGCAATGCGGTACCCAACCCGCGCATCTCAAACTGAAACCTCGCGAAGCGATCGGACGTCCGTCGTCGAGTCGCTCCTCGTTCCACCGACCGCATCTCGACGGGTGCCCCTCACAGGGTGAGGGCACCAGTCGAAATGCGCTCGAGGCTCGGACCCGCCGAAGCGAGACCGAGCCTCGAGCAAGAATCAGCGAACGAACCCGTCAACGGGGGTTGACAGGTCCATCCATGTCAGGGCAGCCAGACCACCTCGAGCCCGTTCGTCAGGTTGAACGTGCTCACGGTGCAGAAGCTCGCCGCGTTGCGGTACCACGCTTGGTAGACGCGGATCGCGCCCGCGCCCGGCACGTTGCCCGCG
>Ga0163147_10003447_pt1 | contig 21115 bp, 20 predicted proteins | sample OliLakLV19MP6G1_FD_148597 | JGI IMG/M metagenome (GOLD analysis project Ga0163147, IMG submission 148597) | Freshwater microbial mat bacterial communities from Lake Vanda, McMurdo Dry Valleys, Antarctica- Oligotrophic Lake LV.19.MP6.G1 | ecosystem: Environmental > Aquatic > Freshwater > Lake >...
ACAAAACACACTGTGCTCTGGCAGAATCATTCACGCGGGGTGCCTCCGTGTCTACTTGGGCCTTTATTCACTACCCTTTGGACGCAGCGGTGCCCCGCTCAGTTCACTTCTTCATGAATAATCCGGGTTAGCCGTCTTCTATGCTTCGATGACCGCCGTGAACGCGAACCCCTTCGAGGCATTACCCAGGCTCTCCAAAGACGCGCGCGCCGTGGCTCGCGCCATGGCGCTGCACTGGTCCTTTCGATTCGCTTCCTCCACCGCGAAGTTGCTCGGGCAACTCGGCGCCACCACCGCTTCCGGCCGGACCTTCACCGTCGACGGCGTGAAGATCGGCCGTCACGAATTGCGGCGCGCCGGGCTTCTGGTTGAGCGCGGCACGGACTCGGGATACGCACGGTTGCGGGACGACGCGCGCACTGCCTTCTATCGCGAGTTGCTTGATGACACGGACGCCGAGGAGCTGCTTCGGGCGATACTTCGTGCGGAGTCCAAGGAGCCCGGCACAAGGTCCTACGGTTTCGGGAACTGGGATCCCTTGGCCACCGTGGCCATTGTCCGGCTCGAACTTCTGACCGGCGCCACCACCTCGCGCATCAACGATTTGCGCGATCGAACGTCGGGGGTTCATGACTGGGGAGAAGTGCTCCGGGAGGCGGTGCTGGAGTGCTTTGACGCGGAGTTGTTCGATCGCATCAGTCCGGATTGGCGCTACGGTCTGGCCAGCTTCGGCCTCGCCGAGTTTTGCTCTACCTGGAAGCCCGAGCTTCTCCCGTTGCGGGACTGGGCACTGCGCCCTCTTGAGACTGAAGGGGCAGGCCTGCGCGAACCTGTTCGTTTGCAGATTGCGGAGATGCTGCTTCATCAGGGCGATGTCGAGCGCGCCACACAAGTGCTTGCGGGCGTCAAGGGCGGCGCGGCCCAGGCGCTACGCGCGGCGGCCAAAGTCGTCGAGGGGCGTTTCGCCGAGGCGCAGCCCGAGTTTGAAGCCGCCTTCAAGACTCTTCAGGTTCAGGTCGGCGCGCGCAAGGGCCTGCTGCCCGAGCGCGTCGCGTGGCTGTATCCCCTTGCCTTGCTGGCGCAGCAGACGCCCAAGGCGCTCTCGCTCGCAAGGAAGTTCTGTTTGCGGGAGTCCGGCCGCAAGGATCCGCAACCCCACGAGCCATGGGGCACATGGGCGCACGTGCTCTCCGCGCGGTCGGGAGACGTTTCCTTCGATCCCGATGCGTTACGTCTCCACTCGAGGCCCGGCCGGCTCGTCTGCTGGGGCGACTTGTGGCGCACCATGCTCCGCGCCTGGTTTGGCCCGGAAGCGGTGGGCCCAGAAACCGTAGGCGATCATGGGAAGGAGCGGGAGGCGCGCGTGAAGGCGGTGGCCCTGCTGCGTGAACGCCTGAATGCTTGCGGCTTTGCCTGGCTCGATCATCAGCTGGAGGCCTCCGAGCAGGTGTTCTCGGGCGGGATTGCTCCAGAGCGATTTTTTGTTGCGGGAGGGCAGGAAAACTGGCGTGCGGTGCTCGTCTCATTGCAAGCACTCGGCGGCGAGGCGCCGGCTACCGGGGACGGACGTGCCACGCGCATCCTCTGGGCGCTGAGTGTGGATAAGCAGGGCGCGGTCGAGGACATCGTGGCGATGGAGCAAAAGCGCGGTCCGCGCGGCTGGAGCCGGCCGAAACCGCTCTCCCTGTCCCGGCTGGCCAAGAATCACACGCTTGATCCAGGAGATGCCAGGGTGGCCCGTGCCATCCGTTCCGACCGATACCAGGCCCGCCGGTTGAGACTGGACCTTGCCACCGCCATCATGGCCCTCGTTGGTCACCCCTCGGTTGTGATGAGCGATGCGCTCGACACGATCGTGGATGTCGTCGAGGGCACTCCGGAACTCGAGGTGGCAAGGAACAGCGACGGCTTCGTGGTCCGAATAACGCCGCCCGTGCGTGAGCCCCCGCAAACGGAAGACGACGAGCCCTACTACATCGAGGAATCGGACCCGCGAGAGCGCCAGGCACTCGATTCCATCACAGTATTGCGCGATTCGCCCCAGCGAATTCGCGTGATTCGCCTGACCGACGCGCAGCGTCGCGCCGCGAAGCTGGTCTCGGGACGATTCGCGGTGCCTCTGACCGGCCACTCCGATTTGCAGCAAGCCCTGCGCTCGCTGGCCGGGCATTTTCACATTCACTCGGACGATGTGGAAGGGGCGATTGAAGTCGCAGCGGAGTCGCGCCTGCGCGCGGAACTAGCCCCATCGGGCGACGGGATTACGCTGCGGCTCGTCGCAGCCCCGCTCGGCCCCGACGGTCCGCGGCTGATGCCGGGGAGCGGTCGTGCCCGGGTCATGGCCTCAATGAAGGGCGAAGCCAGGACCGCGCAGCGCGATCTTGAGGCCGAGCGCACCCATCTCGATTCGGTGCTCGCGGCCTTCGACTTCCTGGATCCGCCTGACCGGGGTGATCTTTCCTGCGAGTGGGTCATTGGCGAGCCCGACCGAGCGCTCGCCACTATCGAGGCCCTTCCCAAGTTGACCGCGGTGCAGGCCATCGACTGGCCGCGCGGAAAGCCCGTGCGGGTCATCACTGTGGATGCCGCTCGAATGGCCCTTCGAGTGGCCACCGAGCGGGATTGGTTCAAGGTGGAAGGCCGGGCTGACCTCGATGAAGGGCTTGTGTTCGAACTCGAAGCCCTGCTCGCAGCAGCTTCCGGCAAGAGCCGTTTCGTCCCGATGGGCCAGGGTGTCTATGCGGCGCTCACGCGGGAACTGCGGGAGAAGCTTCTTGAACTCAAGGCCGTGGCCGAGTCACATGCGGGCACCCTGCGAGTGCCGCATCTGGCCCTTGGCTGGCTCGACAATGTGCTCGAAGGCCTCGGCGCTGAAACCGATAAGGCGTTTGCCTGGAAAGTCCAAGTCCTGCGGGATGCCCAGGCGACGCAGCCGCAGACGCCGGCCATCGATGCGGAACTACGGCCTTATCAGGAAGACGGCTACGCCTGGGCCATTCGCCTGGCCAACTCCGGTTTCGGCGCATGCCTGGCCGACGACATGGGACTCGGCAAGACTGTTCAGGCTCTCGCGGTGCTGGTCGCACGCGCCGACGAAGGGCCGGCGCTTGTGGTGGCGCCGACATCGGTGTGCGGCAACTGGCTCGCGGAGACGCAGCGCTTCGCGCCGACTCTCAATGCCGTGATCTATGGCGAAGGTGAGGGTGATCGTGCCGCGGCCATCGAATCCGCCGGGCCTCGCGATGTCCTCATCGCGTCCTACACCCTCGTGCAGCAAGCCCGGGAAACCTTCGCGAAACGGGTCTGGCGCACTCTTGTGGTCGACGAGGCGCAGGCCATCAAGAACGCCGCCGCCAAACGCTCCCTGGCGATTTTCGACCTGCAAGCCGACTTTCGCATGGCCTTGTCCGGCACGCCCATCGAGAATCGCCTCGGCGATCTGTGGTCGATCATGCGTTTCTGCAATCCAGGGCTCCTCGGCACGATCGCGCGCTTCAATGAGCGCTTCGCGGCGCCCATCGAGCGGGAAAGAGACCGCGAGGCGCAGCGCATTCTTCGGCGGCTGATCGCGCCCTTCGTGCTGCGTCGAACCAAGCCGGAGGTCTTGCAGGAACTCCCTCCGCGCACCGAGCTTCTGCTCACGATCTCGCCGGAGCCCGAAGAAGCCGCCCACTACGAGGCGTTGCGCCGACAGGCCGTTAGCGAATCTGAGCAGGTGGCCGCCACAGCGCCAAAGGGTCAGGCAGGTTTCCAGATTCTCGCGCAGCTCACGAAGCTTCGCCGCGCCGCCTGCGACCCGCGCCTGCAAAGCCCCGCCCTCGGCATCGTCGGGGCCAAAGTACGCGCCTTCGCCGAACTCGCGTCAGAGCTGGTGGCGAACGGTCACAAGGCGCTCGTCTTCAGTCAGTTCGTGGATTTCCTCACCCTCCTGCGCGCGCCCCTCGACGAGGCCAAGGTCCCCTACCAGTATCTGGACGGTGCTACTCCCCAGGCGGAGCGCACCAGGCGTGTCGCCGCATTTCAGAGGGGCGAGGGCGATTTCTTCCTCATCAGCCTCAAGGCAGGGGGGTACGGGCTGAATCTGACCGCCGCCGACTACGTGGTCATCACCGACCCCTGGTGGAATCCGGCCGCCGAGGATCAGGCGATGGGTCGGGCTCACCGCATGGGCCAGGCGCGGCCCGTGACCGTTTATCGGCTCGTGAGCAAGGGCACGTTGGAGGAGCAGATCGTCAAGCTCCACCATGACAAGCGCGCGCTCGCCGAAGGCGTGCTCGCCGAGAATGCGGAAGGCAAGGTTGTCCCGACACCGGAGGAACTCATCGCATTGATGCGGCAGTGAGGAGGGGAAGGGAACGAGCATCGTTCCAGCACACTTGCCGAAGTTCACTTCAGTGTGGTTTCGTGTCGTAGCCTTCGCGGTGGCGCACCGTCACATCGCGCGGCGCGACTTCGACCTTGAGGCGACGGTGCCCGACCTTCGTGGACGGCGCGGGGGCGAAGCCGATGACGTAAAGCGACTTGATGTCGTCGACCACTCTCTTGAGCTGCGCCACCACGTCGGGAGAGGTTCCGTCGATCACAAACCCGCCCGCGGCTTGCGCGAGGGTCTCGAGTGAGCGCTGCGCGTCGCGGGCCAGATCCTTGTACGTGCCGCTTCCCGAGCCGAATGCGGCGAGACGCGACGCATACGAGACTCCGTAGAAGGTGATCTCGGTTTCCTGAAGGGCCCGTACCGCATCGGCGCGGCTCCGGCGGCTGATCGAATCGTCACCGTCGGTGAAGATGACCATCACCCGCCGCCCGCGCGGTTGCGACACCAGCGAGGCGCCGTCGATCACCGCGTCGAAGATGCGGGTTCCCGCACCGCCTTTGAGCCGGATCATTTCATCGAGGACGGTCGCCACGCTCTGCGCATCGAAGGCGCGGTCATAGGCATCGCGGTCGAAGGCCAGAATCCGGCCCCTGGCAAATGATGGGACCGCGCGGACGAAGGCCACGATCACGTCGCGTGCGCGGATGAGATCCCTGCTCATGCTGGTGCTGGTATCGAGGAGCAGCACAAGCTCCACCGGGGCGCGCTCGGAGTCTGCCGCGTCCTGCATGCGGAGGAAGGTCTCGATCGGTCGCGGCTTGCCGTCTTCGCGGATCGTGAATTCCGACAGGTTGAGATCGCGCACCGGCGCGCCGTCTTTCGAGGTCACGCTCACGACGACTTGAACCAGCTCGACCGCGGCCGGAAACACGAGTTCCGGCCGGGCGTCTTGAGCCAGGGCCAGCAGCAGGGCGGCGTGCAGCATCACCGCACCCTCACGCGTCTCGGCGTCACGCAGCCTGGCCGTTCTACTCGACCGCGCCCCTGAAGAAGGACGGGATCGGGAGCGTCCTCATCGTGTGGAGTCCGGGCGGGGCGTCGATGACCCTCGGCAGCGAGTTGACCACGATCGACGCGGTCGCGATGTCGCCGTGATAGCCGCCGATGGCGCGCACCCGAAGGTTCGGCGAGCCCTCGATGCGGACCTCGTCGTAGGTTTCGGGGGCGCCGAGGTAGGCCTCCATGTGCAGCGAAATCACCGCCTCGCCCTTGCGGTAGCCGACGCCGTCCTGGACGAGGCCGCACACCTGGCCGGGTTCGACGGTGAGGAACTGGCTCTTGATCGTCGTCGTCGCGATCTTCGGCTGAATCTCGTCGGTGATTCGGTCCACTTTGAACCCGAGCGCGTCGGCCAGCATCGAAACCGACTCGGCGAGCCCGACGTGGCGCACCGCCTTCGTCTTCACCAGCGCGCCGAACTGAGCGGGGGTCAGGGTCGCGCCGATCTTCTTCTGGAAAGGCAGACGGCGGATGCTCGCGTCCTGGATCCGGTCGACCTGCACTTTCCGGACGTCCTCACAGATGCCGGTGAGGACGATGGGCAGAGCGTCCATGGCAAAGCCCGGGTTGATGCCGGTGCCGAGCACCGCGACCTTCGCCTTCTTGGCCAGGGCGTCGATCTTCATAGCCGACGCGCGATTGGTCCGCCAGGGGTAGGACAACTCCTCGGTCGAGGAGACCACGGGGACGCGCGCCTTCAAGATCGCCTCGAACTGGGACACCGCGGCCTTGATCGACGACACCGTGCAGTGCGCCACCACGTCGGGCATGCTGGCCTTGAGGGTCGCGGCCACGTCCGCGGTCACCTTGATCCGCAGCTTGCGGCCGACGCCGGCCACGTCGCCAAGGTCTTTCCCCGCTTTCGCCGGGTCCACGTCGACCGCGCCGACGATCCTGAAGCCCTTGCGCCCGGCCACCTGTTTGACCACGGCGCAGCCGATGGGTCCGAGCCCCATGAACATTACGCGAATCGCCATGTTGAAGAACCTCGAGTAATAGATGAGAGCGAACGGGATGGTACAGGTCCGCGGAGAGATGTGGATAGGCCCAGGGGAGCGAACCCAAAGGGGCCTCAGGCCCGGGTCAGGAAGATCGGCAGCCCCAGCTTGCTCCCGTAGTTCGGCCGGTAGCGTTCCCGGTTGTAGAGCGAGGCCACATCGACCATGCGCGGCCCGAGCGAGGGATCGGGAATCGGCACGAGGGTGTAGCAGCCGTGGACGAGGGCCGTCATCACGCCGGAGCGGCCCTCCAGAATCGCGTCCATGGCCAGGTTCCCGAATGTCCCGGCGATCATCTTGTCCACGAAGTCGGCCTCGCCGCTCCGCAGATCGTAGGTCAGGTCGCTGACCGTGCACTCTTCGCCAGAGCGCTGCGCCACCTCGATTTCGAGCGCCTCGGCCACGCTGGGCTTGCGCCGGTGCCCATAAGCGTCGGCCGGAAGCACCTCGGGGTGATAACCCTCCCAGCGCGCACCCTCCGAGAGGACAAACATGACGTAGTTGCTCGGAGTGTCCCGCTTCTCCTTGATCAGGAGCTCTATCAGCCTGTCCAGATTGACCGTGAACTCCGGAATGGCGCAGCGCAGGGAGGTGACGTAGGCGGTGTAGAGAGCGGTGAACCCGGAATCCCGGCCGAAGACGCGAAAGATCCCAACCCTTTCGTGAGAGGCCACGGTGGTGCGCTGTCTCTGAATGGCCGCGGTGGCGCGGGTGATCGCGGTCGAGAATCCGATGGAGTATTCGGTGCCCTGCACGTCGTTGTCCATCGTCTTGGGAATCGCGATCACCTTCATCCCAAGCCTCTCCAGCCGATGGGCGAAGCTCAAGGTGCCGTCTCCGCCGATGACGATGAGGTTGTCGAGGCGCAGCCGCTCGATGTTCTTGACCACATGCGAGCTCACGTCCCACAGACCGTCGTGCATCGGGAAGGTCTCGCCCACGAGGAACTCGGGCAGATTTCGCATCTGCGTCGGGCTCACGCGGCTCGAGTGCAGCACGGTGCCCCCGAAACGGTCGATGGTGCGGGTATTCGGGCGGTCCAGCGGAAGCAGGTACTTGTCGCGCGAGGCTTCGCTCGCGTAGTCGAGGTGGGTCAGGCCCTCCCAACCCCGGCGAATGCCGACGACCTCACAATCGTTCTCGGTGCTTCGATAGACGACTTCCTTGATGACCGAGTTGAGGCCGGGAACGTCTCCGCCGCCGGTGAGAATTCCAATCCGTCGAGACACGCCCAATGATAGCCATCGCGCCACGCTCCCGGGCTTTCCCGGGGCGCCCTCAGAAGTACAGGTGCGCTTGAGCCAGCAGGGTCTTCGTCACCGAAGAGCTCCTCCGGTCCTTGTCCCGATAGTAGAGGAGCCCCAGATTCACGTGGGTCCGCGGCAGCCAGTCGATGGCCGCCCCGGTCCTTATAACGCCTCCGCCGGTGTCTCCCGGATTCGTGCGGAGCTGCGGAGTGAACTTGAGCCACAGGCCCCGATGCGCCTCGAACGACGTCTCGTTCGCGAGCGTGTACGAGGATCCTCGGCCCCCTTCCTGGGAGCGGACGTTTCCTTCCGTCCAGACGCTCCACCTCCGCGAAGGCGCGAAACCAAAGGCCAGCCCACCCAGGGTATCAGCGCCCGCACGGTCACTGGCGGCTCGGCGCAACGCGGAAAACACGAGCGACTTTGAACCCCTGAGATCGAACTGCGCTCGAGCACTCGCCGTGAAGGCCGCCCTTCCATCATCGTCGATGAGCGAGGCGGCCCGGCCCGGGCCAAGCGAGACCTGGAAGAGTGCTTTCTCCGATGACCGGCTCAGTTCAACACCGTAGATCTGGTCGTGCATGTCGAAGCCGAGAGAGCGGCGGGTGTAGGTGGTGTGATCGGCGAGACGCACACCGTAGGCCGGAAGAAATCGACCGGCCCTTATGCCGAGGCCCTTTGCGGACTGGAAAGCGACCCAGTGTTCGAAGGAATCGATCTCGGCCTTCGCGGTGCGGCCCTGGCGTCCGATCTCCGCGTAGAGCGTCCATCGGTCCTTCTGATAGGCGGCCGTTACCTCGGCGTTCATCATGAAGTTGCGGGACAACGAACCGCCGGTGAAGTCGACCTCGAGGCGGGCCGGCCGCAAAGTGACGCCCAGCTGCAGCGCGCCGAGGGAATCGCCAAGCGCGCCATAGAGGAACTCGTGCTCCCGGCTCGCGGCGGCTCCCGACTTGAAGGTCGAGAGCTCGTTCTCCGAGAGCGAGCGGCCGTAGGCGGTCAGAAGGCCGCCGCCGGTCGGTGAGAAATGGCAGGTGAGGCAGCGTGTGTACTGCTTGCTCAGGAACATGGGCTCCGCCTCGGCGAGCGGGGTGAGAGTGGCGGCGACGAAGGCGGCGATCAGCAGTCGTCCCGTGTTCATCGGACCTCCTGAGTCAGGGGTGCGGCCTCGAGCGTCACGCTCACCTGGACCTCATCGCGGACACCGACGCCTAGATATCTCGGGGAGGGAATGCCGAACTCGGGCAATCGCACCGCAAGGCGCGCGCTGATGTGGATCGCGTTTCCCTGGCGGCGGATCTCCGCGGTTCCCTGAACGAGGCGGGTCACCCCGTGCACCTGCAGGTCGCCCGAGAATGAGGTCTTTCCCGAGACCGTCGCGGCATCGGCGCCTTGAAGGGTGATCGAGGAGAGAAACGCGCTCGCGAAATCCGGGCCCTTGCCGATCTCGAGGTAGTTGTCCTTCATATGCTCGTTGCGCAGTCCGATTCCAGTATCAAGCCCGCCGAGGGGCATTTCGATCCTTCCGTCGAACGCCGCGGGTTTCGCGGTCTTGAGTGACAAAGAGCCCTTGAGCCCCTCACCCCGGGCTTCGAACGACCCGCCCACCGTGAGGGGACACAAGACCCGGACCGAGCCGCGGACAATGCGCCACTGGTCCTGGGCCAGGGCTGGTTCGGACACGGCCACCAGGAGAAGGACGAGGAGGCTCCTCATATGGTGATGGTGAGTGAACTGCCGGCGAAGGCGGTGGCGAAGGACCGAAGAGAAGTCACGGCGGGTCCGGTGATCGCGCGGCCGGTTGCGTCGAACCGGGACCCGTGGCACGGACAAACGAAAGCACCGGCCTCGCCATTGGTGATAAGACAGGCCTCGTGAGTGCAGATGGCGGTGAGTGCGGTGAAGGTCGACGTGCCGGTGCGAGCCACCAGAAGCGAGTTCGGCCCGGCCTGGACAAGGGCCTGGCCGCCGGTGGCGGCAAGCGCTGATCCCGAGGCGATTTCAACCGACACCTGGTTTCCAGCGACCGTACCCGTGAGGCGGGTGAGAGAGGAGGCCGTGGTTCCGCTCGGCGATGTGGCGCTGCCTCCTCCTCCTCCCCCGCATCCGGGAATAGTCGAGAGAGCGCCGCCCGCTGCGGCGGCGAGGCAAAGCCCGCCACAAAATTCGCGTCTGGTCTGCATGAATGACTCCGTTGAAAAAAAGGGTATGAGTATTTGATCAGCCAATCGGCCAACCACCGGAAGATTCGACATCCTAGCAATAGGCGTGCCCTGAAAAAGGCCAACCGCAAGTTCTGGAGCGTCGCCGTCAGTAGTCCCACTCTTCATGGCGCACCGGCAGGCGGTTCAGCATCTGCCGATACACCGTCCAGTTCGGCATGTAGCGACTCATCAGGGCCCTGAAGCGGGCGTTGTGACTCGCCTCAAGCAGATGGACCATCTCGTGCACCACCACATACTCAAGACACTCCACGGGCTTCTTGACCAGTTCAGTATTCAACCGGATGCTCCGCGCACGAGGGTTGCAGGTTCCCCAGCGCGTTCGCATGCGCTGAGTGAAGAGCCTTCCCACCTTCACGCCCATGATCGGTTCCCATTTCCTGAAGAGCGGCCCGACGGCGTCCTTCAGCTGGTCGCGGTGCCATGCCTCCAGCAGGGCTGCCCGCTTATGAGCCGGGGTGCCCGGGCGAACGCGGAGGACGAGGTCGGTGAGAGTCAGTTCGATCGAGGGCGATGCCTTCACCTCTTCGACTCGAAGCAGATACCGCTTGCCCCAGACGAAGTGGCTCTCCCGGTCAAGGTATTCCCGCGGTGTCTCTCGTTCCTGCTTCTGCAGCCGCGCCTGCTGCTTCCGGATCCAGCCGAGTTTCGCGATGGCGAACAGTCGGAGCGTGTCAAGGCCCACCCGGAACGGCGCGGCGAGACGCACCCGGCCGCCGGGCGGATGAACACTCAGGTGGATGTTCTTGATCTTCTTCCGTATGACATCCACCGCGATGCCGCCCAGGGAAATCTGAGTCAATGCCTCAATACTCGCGGTGTTGCTTGATGATCGGGAAGAGCGCCTCGACGGCTGCGACATCCCCGAGGACGTTGTACATGGCCTGCTTGATCTCCTGTTCCTTGGGAAGGAATCCGCGCCATCCGTCGGAACATTCTGCCCTGATCGCGGCATCAAGCCTGAGCGCTCGGTCGAGTGCGTCCGGACCCGGCTCGGCGGCTACATCACTCTTCCAGGCCTTGAGGCAGTTGAAGATCGCGCGTCGGCCCGGAGTGCTCAACTCGGCGGGCGTCTCCTGGTCCTGACCGGCCTGAACCTTCTTCGCGAGTTCAGCGATCCGCTTCAAGTACTCCTCATAGTCGATGGCCCTGGCCTTGCGCGCGGCGATGATTTCGTCGAGCACCCTCGACATCCGGTCATAAAACGCCGGGTCGGTGAGTTGCTCCTTGATGATCGTCTTGCGGACGTTGTTCTCGATCACCTCCGCGGTTGCGGCCTCGTTGGACCTCACGCCCGCAGGCATGGAACTGATGGCCGCGGCGATGCCACTCTTCACGATCAGTCCGAGCAAGGGCATGTCGCCGAAGGGAGAGATGGTCCGGGACGGATCGGCCTCGATGTAGGTGATCGCGAAATCGTTCGCGTGAGGGTCGCTCCAATTGATCAGGTGGACCTTGGCGGATGGTGCGCCTGCCTCGACCTTCACGTCCACGCCGTAGCGAAGGAGTGAGTAGACAGCGTGGTTGTTGTCGTAGAGGTCGCGGTTGGGATTGTCGGCCTCGGTGCGCAGCTTGAAGATCGTCGCGCCGATCTCCGGCGCGCTGTAGCCCGCCTTCATCAGGTGCGCGGTGAGCAGCCCTTCCTCGATATTGCTGTTCCCCTCACGATCGCTCCAGTCGCCGAGGTAGCGGTAGCCCAGCTCATCGCGAAACAGAGCAATGACGCGGTTCTGGGTGACCCGCTCCGCCTGGCCGACCGGGCTCACTTCGGAACCCTCCGGTCGCGGGTTTCTGGGGTAGCGTTCTTTGGGGTTTCTGGGGTAGTCGTACCCGAGAACGGGAGAACGTCCCAGTGGCCGCCTTTGTCTGGGCCTACGCGGATAATCAGGCCCAAACGCTTGAGACGCCGAATCTGCCATTCGATCCCCATCCTGCTGAGGCCCAGGCTTTCGGCCAACTCCGCCGTGGATGCGGTTGGATGCTCCCGCATGCATCGCTGCAATTTGTCCCCGGTTTTCTCCTTAGTTTTCTCCTTAGTTTTCTCCTTAGTTTTCTCCTTAGTTCCGGCACCCGGCGCATCGCCCGTCGGGCGATCACCAACCGCGGCAAGATGTTCTGGAGCGAACGGAAAGTCGATCCAGATATCCCGGGCCTCACAGCGAATGACCGGCCGAGGCGACCCCTGCGCCTCGCAGGCCTCGAAGATCCGCTGGATCCCTCGACCCCACGTCTCCACTTCACCGGCGCGGAAGAATGCGCTCGCGATCAGCGGGTTGTAGGGCCTCGATGCATGGGACTGCAAGAGCTGGTCGACAGACCAGCCTTCGGGCAACTCTCCCGGATTCCAGATCGACAGCCGATCGGAGTAGACGCGGATCTGAATGGGCGAGCCAACCGAGTAGTCGCGATGGATCAGGGCGTTGAGCAGGGCTTCGCGCAGGGCCTCCTCGGGCATGGGGTACGACTCCACACGCTGGATGCCTTCATAGCGAATGGCCGCCTTCAGGTATTTCAGAAGCAATAGGTCGATCGTCTTCTGAGCCTGCGTGAAGAGGTCGCCCTGAATCTCGTCCTGATACAGCAGATCCGTTTGGCTGCGGAAAAAGCCGATCTTGACGTAGGCGCCCGTGACGAAGCGCTCGGGCTCGGCATGGAACAGCAGCACGGCCGCCCGCTTGAGGAGCTTCCCATCGAGCAGGTTGAGCTTGTCGAGCAGAGAGGCAACGGGTTCACGCTGAAGGGTAGCGTCGTTACGCCGACCCCGCTTCGCAAGCTTCCGGAATGTCGCAAAGGCGAGTCGCGAGAGCTGGCGCACCACGACGCGCGGCACCGGCACGCTGTCCCACGTGCGACCCTGCTTCCGCAACAGGAAGCGCTCCAGCGACGCGCCCTTCAAGGCCTGATTGGTGGAGCCGCTGCGGTAGTAGAACTCGCCGCGATAGCTGATGGGGTTCGTGTAGGCCGGGATCACAATCTCCAGGTACTCGCGGCCCGCTCGCTTCTTCAGATTGACGTCGACCAGGATGCCGAGCATGTCGCGGACCTTGTTGGGAAGGTCCGCGAGCAGCTTGCGCGCGTCCTTGACGCCCACCACGTCGCCCGCGTCGTTCCGGCCGATGACCAGCGTGCCGCCCTCGCCGTTGGCGAAGCCCGAGACCCACTTCAGACAGTCGTCGCGCCACGACTCCTTCCACTCGACCCGCTGGTCCTCCTTCATACGAGCAGGATTCTCCCTTAGGATGACCCTACTGTCATGGTGATCGACCACAGGCTGACCGAAATGCGCGATCAGATTCTGCTCCTTTGCGCCGCGCATGGCGCCCGCAACCTCCGTGTGTTTGGTTCGGTCGCGCGGGGCGAGGCGGACGCTCAGAGCGATGTGGACTTCCTCGTAGAAATGGAGCCCGGACGCAGTCTGTTCGACGTTGGCGGACTTCAGTACGATCTCGAGAAGCTTCTTAACCGCCCCGTCGATATCGTGACCGAACGCGGGCTCAAGACACGGATCCGCGACCGAGTGCTTCGCGAGGCCGTCGCCCTTTGAGAGATCCGAAGGAGCGCCTCCGCGACATCCTGGATGCGATCGCCGCAATCGAGCGCTACCTGCCGCGCGGCGAGACTGCCTTCTCGGGAGACGAGTTGGTTCAGGCGTGGTTCGTGCGCAATCTCGAGATCATAGGAGAGGCCGCGCGCGCTGTTCCCGAGAACGTACGCGCCCTGAGTCCGGAGATCGAATGGACCAGCATCATTGGGATGCGGAACGTGCTGGTTCACGGCTACTTCGACATCGACACGGAGATCGTCTGGAGCGCGGCCAGCCGCGATGCCATTGCGCTCAAGCCGCCGATCGAGCGATTGTTGACCCGCATCCAGACTGACTGAACGTCGGCGCCGGGAGCGGTAACCCCGAGATCATCTTCAGGCAGTCGTCGCGCCACGACTCCTTCCACTCGACGCGCTGGATCTCCTTCATACGAGCCGGATTCTCCCGCTCAGGAGTTCCTGCATCATGCCCTGCTTGATCTGGCGGGCCTTGGTGAGCTTGGCTTCAAGGGCGTCGATCTCGGCGTCCATGTCGGAAAGGCCGGTGGCGATCGCGGCCTGCTCGGCGAGCGCGGGCACAAGAATCGTGAACGCCTTGAGCCAGGGGAACTCGATGCTCTCGACTGTCGTACCGGACTTCAGGCAGCGAGCGAGGATGCGTTCTCCGTGATGCGTCAGCGAATGGAGGAGGTATTCCGGCAGCACGCGGTCGCTCGGCACGAGTGCCTTGATGTCCTGATTGATCGCCATCGGGACCATGTTCAGGGCGACCGGGAGGTACTTTCGGAGGATCCCGCTTCGTGTGACCAGAACCCAGGCGCTATCGAGAAAAGGGCCAGGTTTGCTAGCGAAAACGGGCCACCACTTACAACCACCATTCGACGCGCTCTGAAGAGTCGCAAGTGGTCTCCGTCTCTGGCTATCGCACCGAAAGGCAACAAGCAGAACGGATCTGGTAAGACGATGCGGCTGGCGCGCGCCATTCCGTGGCGCGCGCCACGGCTGGAGGCTGGTCCATTCTTCGTGAGCACAAGTGGCCCTTTTCTGGTTAGCGCCAGGGGACCAGAACTATCGAGTTCGCCGGAATCAATGTTGTGGCCCGTTTGCTTCGCTGCGTATTCCGTGATGGCGAACGCTGTCGTACTCAGCCTCACGCTCTTCACGTCGCCCGATGAGATCCAGGGAATGGCTCCGCCTTGCCAGTAGGCCGGGTTTGCCATTGATGGCGTCATTCCGCCCGTCCATCTCCCGAGAGCATCGAGTCGCTCAGGGCTCCATTTCGTATTGAATCCCGGCAGGCGCTTCTTGCCCGTGAGCAATTCCTGCATGGCGCCTTGTTTGAGGTGGCGCTTTTTGGCGAGGAGTTGATCCAGGGATTCGATGAGGGCATCCGCATCGCTCAACACTCCGGCAATGGCCTCTTGCTCGGCCATGGCGGGAGGAAGGGGGACGGAAAGGCTTGCGTACTCGGAGCCGTTGATCCCCGGCTGCCCGCTGCGCATCGAATTCACGTGCACCCAGTTCCAGTACGGTCGGCGCTGCGCGTAGTGGGATAGAAACGCGGGCGCGAGCAAATCTGGGCTGGGCGATAGCCGAATCAGAAAGCCTGCGAAAACCAATACACCGTCTCTTGAGTCGTAGAGGTATGACTTTCCAACGCTGGCTCCCGTCCTCGCGAAAACCTCGTCGCCAGCATTCAGCAAATACGAAGCGGCGGCCGAATGCGCGACGGAGGCCCTTGTTGCCCGGGAGAAGCGACCATCCTCGGTGATGTCCGTGATTCTGAGATAGGTCGGGAACCGCGTGTCGAATGGAACTGCCGCCGCATTGATTCCGTAGCTCGCCGGTCGGCGGAGACAAGAGCCGAGGGGTACGAGCATCCAATCTCGGGGGATAGGTCCAATCTCGGTCTGCTTGTAGCCGCGCCTCAGCTCCATGAGAAGCCCATCTTGACGAGGTGCTGATTGACCTTGCCCTCCAGCTCGTCCACGCGCGCGGCCAGCTTCGGCGCGGGCACCGCGTAGCGTTCGGCTAGTTCCCTCACGCGCTGCGTGAGCGCCTGGCTGATTCGGTCCATCTCGCCGTTGATTGCGGCGTCGAGCGTGGCGAGCCACTTGTCGTCCACCACCAGCGTCTTGACCTCCGCCTCGGTTGCCGCCCTTCTCTCGCCCAAAGTGAAGTGGTACTCGCTCGACGCTGCGCGATACACCGCCTGCGACCCGATAGCGCATTACGCCGAGGCGGGGGCCCGGTCTTCGGGTGCTTTCGCGTAGGCGGCCGAGAGCTCGCGGTAGTATTTCGAACGAAACGCGATGATGGTGGCGAGGACTCCGACGAAACCCGCTACCGTGAAGACCAGAGCAATGCCGCGGGCGGGTCCCGTGCCGAACCAGCCGCCTATCGCCTGAGCGCCCCGTCCCGCCGTCATGAAAGGAATCACCACAAACTCGGTCAACGGTCCGATCATGAATGCGGTGAGCGGCGATGCCGCCTGCTCCACCGACTGCGCGAAGCCGAACACGCGGCCCTGGCGCTCGAGCGGCACCACCTTCTGGAGCGTGGTGTGCTCCGCGGCCTCGGCCCAGGGCCCGAGGAACATCCAGATGAAGAGGCCGATGGCGAGGAGCCAGATTGAGGCCTGGATGGTGAACACGCAGGCCACCGACCAGCTGATGAGGTTGACGAGGAACAGCACGCGCAAAGGCTCCTTCCCGAGCCCCGTCTTCGCGATCAGGGTCCCGCTCAGGATGAAGGCGGTCGAGAGCACGCCGAACAGCAGGCCCCATGTCTCCACCGAGACCAGCGACAGGCCATAGGCGTCGAGCAGGGCCATGAAGATGCCGCCCAGAAAGTTGTTGAACGTGGCGAAGAGGATCAGGGCGAAAAGCCCGGGCACCTTCGCGATGACCCGCATCGTCCCCCGGATGTCCACCCGCTTCGGTTCGGCCGGCCCGCCGGGCATCGTCTCGGATCGCACCTCCTCGATCGGGACCGACATCAGATGAACGAAGACCACCAACGTAAGCGCAAGAGCTACGGCGAGGGCCGCCGCCATGCCGCCATACGCCACGAGGAAACCGGAGATGACTGAGGTGGTGAGGAAGCCGATCCCCGTCACCATGCCGACCAGGCCGTTGGCCTTGTCGCGCCGGTCTTCCGGAATGAGCATCGTCACCAGGGTCGGGAGAGCGATCGACCGCAGGTTTCCGGTGATCACGCCGAGCATGGCAGAGAGAACCAGCGCCCATAGCCAAACGCTCGAGACGTCGCGGAACGTGTCGTGCGGTCCCAGGCGCTCGAGGGCCAACGCGATCGCATAGAGACCGAACGACGCGGCGCTCGAACCGAGCATCACATTCTTCTTGGAATGGTGGTCGACGAGGCTGCCGAACCAGAACCCGAAGCCCGCGGTAAACACCAGAAAGATGCCGGCGATCATGCCGGTCGCGAAAACCGAGCGCGTCTCGAGGAAGACCCAGAACGTCACCGCGAACCACACCGTGAAGTTCGTGATATTGGCGACGAGATTATTGGCGAGGATCTGGTGAAACACGGAACTCATGCGGGCAGTATTCTCTACGGGCGCCGCGGGAGACGCGGAAAGGCCGCGAGCGAAAAGGCGGCGATATAGTCCGCGTCACGCGACACGCCGGTTATACCCACCCTCAGTTTCGATGCCGCCATCACGAGGTTCAAAGACACGACCGGACGACCGGGACAGGCGACACACCCTTACTTGCGAGATGGCCGGCCCGACTTATCGTGCTCACCGTCGGTGAGGAGTGGCATCGATGAGCCAAGCGACGGGGCGATCAGGCCGGTCTTCACATAGGTCATCAGCTTGTCGCGGGTGTCGGTGATGTCGAGATTGCGCATCGTCAGCTGACCGATCCGGTCCTGGGGCGAGAAGACGCTTTCGCCCTTCTCCATCGTGAGCCGTTCCGGCTTGTAGGTCAGGTTGGGACTCTCGGTGTTAAGGATCGAATAGTCGTTGCCGCGGCGCAGTTGAACCGTGACCTCACCCGTCACCGCGCGCGCCACCCAGCGCTGAGCCGCTTCGCGGAGCATGAGCGCCTGCGAATCGAACCAGCGGCCTTGATACAGAAGCCGGCCAAGACGTCGGCCGCTCTCCCTATATTGCTCGATAGTGTCTTCGTTGTGGATGCCGGTGATCAGACGCTCATAGCCGATGTAGAAGAGGGCCATGCCGGGCGCCTCGTAGATGCCGCGGCTCTTCGCTTCGATGATCCGGTTCTCGATCTGGTCCGACATGCCGAGACCGTGGCGCCCGGCGATCACGTTCGCCTCCAGCATCAGCTCCACCTGATCGTCGTAGTTCTTCCCGTTCAGGGCGACCGGCCGGCCTTCTTCGAAGCGGATCGACACGGTCTCGGGCTTGACCTCGACATCATCACGCCACGACGCAACGCCCATGATCGGCTGCACGATCAGGATGCCCTTGTTCAGGAACTCGAGATCCTTCGCTTCGTGGGTGGCGCCCAGGATGTTGGAGTCGGTCGAATACGCCTTGTCGGAACTCATGTGATAGGCGAAACCCGCCTTGCTCATGTACTCCGACATCTCCTTGCGACCGCCGAGTTCATCGATGAACTGCTGATCGAGCCACGGCTTGTAAACGCGGAGGTTCGGGTTCGCGAGCAGGCCGTACCGATAGAAGCGCTCGATGTCGTTGCCCTTGAAGGTGCTCCCGTCGCCCCAGATGTGGACGTCGTCCTCCTTCATGGCCACCACAAGCATCGTCCCGGTGACGGCGCGGCCGAGGGGCGTCGTGTTGAAGTAGGGCACGCCCGCGGTGGTGATGTGGAAGGCTCCGCTCTGGAGCGCCGCGATGCCTTCGGCCACCATCTGCGACCGGCAATCAATGAGACGCGCTTTCTCGGCCCCATACTGCATGGCCTTGCGCGGGATCTCGTCGTAGTCGGTCTCGTCGGGCTGGCCGAGGTTCGCGGTGTAGGCGAAGGGGATGGCTCCCTTGGCTCGCATCCAGTGGAGTGCGGCACTCGTGTCGAGGCCGCCGGAGAACGCGATGCCGACCCTCTGGCCGACCGGGAGCTTCTGGAGAATCGTCGCCATCGCCTACTTCGTCTCCGCCAGGGTCGCCATCAAGGTCTTCATAATGGGAGTCTACCGGCCTCGCTCGCAGCGCCTCAATGGCGCGTGGGTCAGGACACCGCGGTACCGGCGATCATGCCGGTGGCAAAAACCGAACGCGTCTCGATGTACACCCAGAAGGTCACGGCGAACCACACCGTGAAGTTCGTGATGTTGGCGACGAGGTTGTTGCCGAGACTCTCGTGAAAGATTGCGTTCATGGGGTGGCTATCGGTGCGGATCGGGGAAACCAAAAGGACCGCCCTTTGTGCGACGCGGAGCTCAGCCCGCGTGTCCCGTTCGCGTCAGGCTATCGAACCGCCAACAGACTGTCGGTGGTGCGAAAGTAGATGGTTCCCCGATGGATGGCCGGCGTGGCGAAGCAGGGCTCGGCCATCTTGTTTCGGGCGAGCAACTCGAAGGTTGGACCCGCTTTGAGCACATGAACCTCGCCCTCGAGTGAGGGCACGAACACCTTGCCATCCCCCGCAACCAGCGAGGCGTATATCTGACCTCCGCCTTGGAGCCGCTGCTCGAACATCTTCTCTCCAGTTCTGGCGTTCAGGCTTCGGATCACGCCGTTAGCGGTGGCAAGGTAGATGTATTCCTCGTAGACGACAGGCGTGGATATGTAGGCCCCCACTCCTTTCGCCGCCCAGACCAGACCCTCGCCCGGGTTTGCGCTGCCCGGCGTCAAATCGCCCCTTGCGTCGGGACGGATGGCGTAGACCGGCGCGCTGCCTCCGTGCGCGCTGGTGAGATAGATCCATCCGTGGGCCGCGAAGGGTGTGGGAATCGGGTTATCACCTCCCGCACCAATGCGCCAACGCTCCGCGCCCGTTTCGAGGTCGTACGAGACACTCCAGGGCCAGCCGTTCACGACCACCTGAGCAGTTTTTCCAGCGGCGTGGATGAACGGGGTTCCCCAGCTGCGCTCACCGACGCCTTTCCGCGAAACCCGCCAGATCTCCTTCCCGTCTCTGCGATCGAGCACCACAAGGAAGGGGTTTGCAGGGTCATCGCAGACCAGCGCGATACGGTTGCCATGGATAGCAGGCGAACTGCCATACCCCCAGCCCACGCCGTACTTGCTGACATTCACGACCCCCAGGTCCACACTCCACCTCAACGTACCGCTGAGGTCGAAACAGTGGAGGCCTTCGGAGCCAAAGAAGGCGATCAGATACTTGCCGTCGGTGGCCAGGGTGGTGTTCGCGTGCGTGGCCTTGAGGTGACGGGTGGCGCGGGGTTTCCCGCGGCGAGCGGTGCGGCGCCAGAGCTCGCGGCCGGTTTCGGCGTCATACGAAAGCACGACCCAGTCCTGCTCCTCATCGTCTTCGGCGGCGGTCGGCTCTCCTCCCTCCACGAGCTTGAGAGGTGCTCGGTCGCCGGTGCGCCGCACCGCCGAACAAACATAGACCCGTCCGCCGCAGATGATCGGGCTGGAATGACCGAGGCCGGGAACCGGGACTTTGAAGAGGACTCCAACCAGTGGCCCGTTCGTGGGGTCGGCGTTCCAGGACGCCTTCAGCTTATGGCCGGCGGCCACACCCGCGCCCTGGGGACCACGAAATGAAGGCCAGTCGCGGTCGTTCCCGAGTTGGGCCAGGGGAACCGCGGCCATACGACGAAGGACCTCTCGTCTGGAATGGTTCATCGCCAGGGATCCTCAATCGGATGCGGCGTAATCACAGGGTTACCACCTCGGCCGGGCCCCGCCGTGACGAGGGCGAAGACCTTCGCGCCGATCGGGACAAGGCACACAATAAAGGACAGGAGTGAAATCGGTGGAAGGCCGCCGGGCCAGCGGGAGGGTGTGGGCCAGTTGCCTGCGCCGATGGACAGCGCGTGCAGGGCGGTGAGGCCCAGAGCCCAATAGCCAAGCTGCTGAGCCCGACCCCAGTGCGCCGCGCCCAATGTGGGAAGAAGGCGTGGAAACGAGTAGACGGCAGGAAGGCCGAACAGACCGCTGGCCAGCGCGCCAGTCCATAGGCAGACCCACCCTGAAGCACTCAATCCCTCGCTCAAAAGGAGCGACGGATAGCGGGACGGGACAAAGATCTCAAAGGAAATGAGCACATGGACGACGGCGAGAGCGACCCCGCCGAGGCCGGCGCCCCGCGCCAGAATTCTCCGATCTTCAATCGTCGCGGAATCGGCAAGCCCCAGTCGATGGACCAGGTAGGACGCGGCGATCAGGCAGACCGCAGCATAGGAAATCCCCTTATTCACGATGAAGAGGGGGAAATCCTGCCACGGAACTCCCGCGAAGATGTGGTAGCGCACGGCCGCGTACGCGGTACAAGCGACCGGAATTCCCGCGAGAAGAAGAAGACGGGCGCTACTTAATGCGGATGGCTTCGGCATAGAGCAAGTCGCCGGTCAGCCCATTGAAGTACTGGACAACCACATGGGGGTGGGGATTGGGATTGCCCCGAAAAAGTGGACGGTGTCTTAGTTATGCCGCGATAGCCGCGGCGGCTTGCTTTTCAAATTGTACGGGACTGAGATACCCAAGCGACGAATGTCGCCGCGAGGGGTTGTAGAAGGCTTCGATGTACTCGAAGATCCGCCGACGCGCGTCGGCGCGCGTCTCGGGTACGGACTGTTCCAACTCGG
>Ga0163147_10003456_pt1 | contig 21069 bp, 22 predicted proteins | sample OliLakLV19MP6G1_FD_148597 | JGI IMG/M metagenome (GOLD analysis project Ga0163147, IMG submission 148597) | Freshwater microbial mat bacterial communities from Lake Vanda, McMurdo Dry Valleys, Antarctica- Oligotrophic Lake LV.19.MP6.G1 | ecosystem: Environmental > Aquatic > Freshwater > Lake >...
GGCTGTTTTTATAATTACATAGCGAAGGTTACTTAAACAATCCTTATTTATAAATCGCGCACGCACCGAAACCCAATGAACCAATCTCGGCTATCTTCTGGACGCACCCAAAACCGAATCGAATTGGCGATAGCATAATCTATATAGCTATACACCCCACTACGAAAAACCCGTCTGCTGGTCTCATCGCTTAAATCTTCGCGTCCATCGGTTGCATCATAGGGGTATGGGGCATAAATGCTACTGGTAAATTCCCATACATTGCCTGCCATATCCAATGCGCCCACCCAAGACGCGCCATCGGGGTATCTGCCCACATCAACGGGTTGCCCACGCCAATTTTTATCGAATAGCAGACGGTTAGCAAAAAATTCATCCCCCCACGGATATACCAAATTGCTGGGACCCGCCGCCACATATTCCCACTCGGCTTCGGTTGGCAATCTGCCCTCGCGTGAGGCACAAAAATCACGCGCCTCTGTCCATAATAAATTGGTGTGGGGCATATTTGCGCCCCCAAACGCGCCATCACTGCCATATTGTCCGTTGGTAATTTCGGTGCGGTCTATCCAGAAGGGTGCATCGAAACAAATTTCGTGTTCTGGTAATTCATCACGCCTGCCATACGTGCTTCCCATCATAAAACAGCCATTGGGGACAAGCACCATCTCATAATCGTCTATGATTTGGGTGACAGGTGTCCATGCGCTATTTTCTGTTATAGGGGTAATTTCTGGCAGGGGGGTAGGGTCTGATGTGGTTTGGTTGGTGGTAATATTGGTTGTGATGGCATTAGTCTCGCCACCGCACGCCGAGAGGATAACCAGCAATAATGCAAAGGTATACATCCAGAGGGGATTTTTCATAACACATGCTCCTTTGAGAATAGGCGACATATCTGATATGTCGTCATTACAACCATCATAAGGTTGCGGAGACACGATTATCGTGTCTATATTGATTTGTCCTTTAATTCTAGCATTTTCATAGCCGTTTTTTCAGGTTAAAATTTTCACAATCTGTTTTTGATGAGAGGTGGTAACATGCGAATCAAAATAATACTCGTTTTGTTGATGATACCGTTATTGACGGTGATGAGTTTTGCCCAACCGAACACCCCCAATGGTGATGATTATCAATGGGAATTGGTCGTTGGCGGGTTTGATAACCCCATTCAGGTGGTTCATGCAGGTGATAGTAGCAATCGGCTATTTGTGGTGGAGCAATTAGGGTTTGTGTTGGTGGTCGAAAATGGGGCATATCTGCCAGAGCCATTTTTAGATATATCGGAATTGCTCACGTATGAGGTGATTCGCGGTGGGTATACAGAACGGGGCATGATTGGCATGGTGTTTCATCCCAATTATGCCGAAAATGGTTATTTTTATGTGAATTATGTCAATCGTGATGAAGATGTGGTGGTCGTGCGCTATCAAGTGAGCGCCGATAACCCCAACCGCGCAAATCCCAATAGTGCCTTACAAATCATCAATGTTGGGCAACCCTTCCCCAACCACAACGGTGGCTCGATGGAATTTAGCCCCATAGATGGTTATTTATACATCTCTGTAGGCGATGGTGGGGCGGCAGGCGACCCGTTCTCGAATGGGCAACGGACTGATACCCTGCTAGGAAAAATTTTGCGTATTGATGTGAATACCGAGCCATACGCCGTGCCTGCGGATAATCCGTTTGCGGAGGATGATGATTTTTCGCCAGAAATTTGGGCATGGGGGTTGCGGAATGTGTGGCGGATGAGCTTTGACCGCGCCACAGGCGATTTATACATGGCAGATGTGGGTCAAGAAAAAGTGGAAGAAGTGAATATGCAACCTGCCACCAGCACAGGGGGCGAAAATTATGGCTGGAACGCGCTAGAAGGCAGTGAACGGTATAACCCCAATACCGCGATTCCAGAGCCGAATGTTTTGCCTGTGGCGGAATATGGGCATGACGATGGCTGTTCGATTACAGGCGGAAATGTGTATCGTGGCACAGAACTTCCTGAATTGGACGGCATCTATTTTTATGGGGACTATTGCAATGGGCGCACATGGTCGTTGTATTTTGATGACGCATCGGGCGAATGGGTGTCTGCCCCATTTATCGAAACAGGCAAACAAATTGTGTCGTTTGGAGAAGATGAAGCGGGTGAAATTTACCTTGTAGATTATAAAGGTGATATTTATCGGTTAGCACACAAGTAATTCTTGTGGGATAAAATCGTAAGGGCTTGCCATGGCAAGCCCTCTATGATTGGCAAAATAGCCAAATTTATTTCACCTCAAATACCATTTTCCCCTTTTTGCGTTCCAACGGATTGAGGATGAATACCCCATGCCCCTCAACCCCTTTTTCCATCAAATTAAACCCATCATTGACGTTGGTCACAGGCTCAATGGCAAAAAATGTCTCCCGCAGGGGGGCATAAAACACGGCATGTTCATAGATAGGGTCTGAACGGATGATAAGTTCACGCCCAGACTGAGCATAATGAATGCGTATAGGTTGTTTGTCTTGGCGGTTGGTCAATATGTGGTCGAGTGGCTTGTCGCCCAATAACCGCAGGCGTTGATAATCCCATAGCGCATTTTTGGGAATGGGCAGGGGCGCATCTATCGCCATCATATTTTCGAGTGCGAAATAGTGCGAACAGGGGATTTTTATTTTGGCAAAGTCGTTGCTGTTGGTGAGGGTGCGTTGAAAATAAGGATGATGACCAAACCCCGCAGGCATGGGGCTTCTACCCACATTTTTCACCTCAATGGAGAGGGCTAATTTTTTGCCATTGAGCCGAAAATCCACCTTTGATGTGAATGGCATGGCAAAATAGCGTTTGGCTTTGCGGGTATCGAGTCCCAATTCCAGACGGTCTGCCTCGTGCTTGCGAACAGTCCACTCCAAATCGCGCCCAATGCCATGAATGGCTGTGCCATCCTTGTTATTGATGGGTAATTGATAGGGCTTGCCCTGAAATGTGAATTTGCCGTCACGAATCCGATTTGACCACGGCACCATCACAAAACTAGCACATTTTGAGGCGTTGGTATAATCGGTTTCATGGGTGGGACGAAAGATGTCGTACCACGCACCATCGTGTTTGATGCGTCCAAAGGCAATAGACCCACCAGTTTGGGGTAAAATGCCAACTTGCCAAAATTCATTTTCTAAAACGATTAGTTGGCTCATGATTTATCTTAAAAAAACCTCTCTTAAATTAGTCTACGATGCCAATAAATGTGGTTTGTGCCACACGATTTAAGCGACCATTGCTCAATACCACTTTCCATGTCCCATTGTCTTGTGGACTCGTGAACAAAATGGCGCTGTTATCTTCTGTCCATGCCACTGGGCGGATGAAGGTCTGCACAGGGCTAGTGAGGACGGTTTGGGTTTGTGCATCAAAATCCACCAGCACAAACACTGTTTCTGTTAGTGGGTCTTGATTGGGACGCGGTGTGACACTTGCCAGCGCATAAACCGCCAATTTGCCATCTGGCGAGATGAGAATATCACCCCCTGTATTGTATCCTGTACGGCGTAATTGTGGAAAAGTAATTTTGCTATTGGTGGCGAGGTCATATAGATATAAATCAAACCCCTGCAAATCATCTGTCAGGCGCAGGCGCAGAAATAGCCCCTCTTCGATAGCCGCGCCACAAATACAGTTGCCAAATTCATCTGGCAGGGATTGGGTTGTGCCGTCTATTAAATCGAGTCCAAAGAGTGCCACATATTGGCTAAAAAATAAATAGGGATTGATACCATCGGGGTGCTTATCCATATACAGCGTGCCTAAATCCTCGCTAAAGCGGATGGGTAAGGCGCGTAAATTGTCGCTGGCAAGGTCAATATCGCGGAATACCTCGCGCATATTTGCGCCATCGGCATTAGCAACCATCGTGATAGTCGAAAGTTGCCCCAGTGTGTTGCGCCATGCGGTTGTCCATGCCAACATGCGCCCATCTTCGGAGACTGTCCAGTCTATGCGATCGGCATCTGGGGGCAATTGCATAAATGGATGTGGGCGGGTTGTGCCGTCCACATTTGCCAGCATCATCTGATTGGTCTGACGGTCAAAGTACAAAATTTCGCCCCCAAATGGGGTATAGCGCTCACCATAGAGGTCTAGTTGGGTGGTCTCTCCTGTTCCCATGTGGATAAATAGCAAATGGTCTAACCCAAATTGGTCTTGGTCATGCTCTACATATACCATATACGGTGCAGAAGGTTCTTGTGCGATAACGGGCGCAACACCCAGTAGCAAGAGTAAGATTAGCCACCAGCGCATCATATCATCGCCTCTAGCAAGGCGGGTAAAATTTCCCCAGACGCGCCTTGCAGGTGATAATCGGTGCTGGCTGTGAGGGCAGATTTTTCTGGATTAACCTCTATGAGCATTGCGCCACTGTTTTTTGCCATACGGGGTAATTGCGAGGCGGGAGATACCATGCCCGATGTGCCAATGACCAACATCACATCGCAGGTTGCACTCACATCAAAAGCAGAGTGTAGGGCGTGTGGAGGGAGGGTCTCCTCAAACCATACCACATTGGGACGCAGATAGGCGTTACAGTGTGAGCATTTGGGCGGGGTGGTATGGGCTTCACCCCACACAAAATCGGCACTATCCACTAGCACACGCTCCCCCTGACACTGGTCATAGCAGATGGTCTCTGCCAAACTCCCATGTAAGCGAATGAGGCGGGTAGAGCCTGCCTGCTCATGTAAATCATCTACATTTTGGGTGATAATCCAGAGGGTGGGGTGAATTTTTTCGAGTTGCGCCAGCGCGATATGCCCCGCATTGGGTTTTGCGTTGCTCACCAATGTGCGCCGATACGCATACCAATCCCACACCAGCTTGGGATTTTTGCGGAAGGCGGTTGGTGTAGCGAGTTCTTGGGGGTCATATTTTGCCCATAGCCCGTCCATTGCATCGCGGAATGTGGGGACACCGCTTTCTTTGCTCACACCCGCCCCTGTGAGGATGACGAGGTGTTTGGCATGTTTGATGAGTTGTGCGACCACTTGTACCGACATGATAACAATCTTTTCCTAACGGTTACTCATGATTATCACCCTATTATAGCGGTTATAATGGATGTTATCAAAAAGGAATAAAAATCAATGACAAATGAACTTTCTTTTTTTCAATCCATTCCACCCATTCACAGCATTAGCGACATTACCAGCCTAGAACACTATTATGATGTGCCAGCCGATTGGCATATTGTCCTCACCGATGTAAAAGGCTCTACTCAAGCCATTGAGCAGGGGCGCTATCGGGATGTTAATTCGGTGGCGGCGGCATCTATCACCGCCATGCTCAATAGTGTAAAGGGTATGGATATTCCTTTTGTATTTGGGGGCGATGGCGCATCTGTCCTCATCCCGCCTACGGTTGTCGCAGAGGCGGGACAGGCACTACTTGCCACACAAATTTTGGCGCGAGAACAATTTAATTTGGATTTGCGCGTGGGGATTGTCCCTGTACGGGATGTTTTGGCGGCAAATATGCGAATCCGTATCGCACGCCTAAAAGTATCGAATAATTTTCAACAAGCCATTTTTACGGGTGGCGGATTGTCTTATGCCGATAAATTACTCAAATCTGACCCCGAAAAATATGCGCCACCACCATCAGATACCCCGCCACAAGCCGATTTTGGTGGGTTTGAATGTCGCTGGCAAGAAATCCCTAGCACCTATGATGAAAACCTGACCCTGATGGTCATGGCATTGAATACCAGCACCCTCGCCAACAGCACTATTTATGCCGATGTATTGGCAAAAATTGACGATATATATGGCAACCCTGCCACCCGTCACCCGATTGCGGTCAAAAATTTGCGGATGGCACTCAACCCCAATAAGCTCAAAACAGAGGCAAAAGTCCGTAGCAGGGACACCTCATTGAAGGTGTTGCTAAGGATGCTCAGGCAATCGTTGATGGCAGGCTTTGCTATGCGTTTTAATGTGGGGCGTTGGGGGGGATATAAAAATATTTTGGTGGAATCTACCGACCACGAAAAATTTGATGACACCCTCCGCATGGTGATTAGCGGAAAATCATCACAACGTGAGGCACTCCGCACCTATTTGGAAGCACAACGGCAAGCAGGCTTGGTGGTTTATGGGATGCACACCTCTAGCCATGCGCTGATGACGTGTGTGGTGTTCGATTATTTTGGCAGACAAGTGCATTTTGTGGATGGCTCACGCGGGGGCTATACGCTGGCGGCACGCGAGATGAAATTGCAACTGGCGGAACGTGAACAAATAGAGGCATGAAGTGTGTATGGGACGGCATATATTATATGCCGTCCCATAGGCTAGATCGCGTGTTTTTTGAGGATATATTTCAGCAATGCTTGTGTGCCGATGCTCACCAAGTCGTAGGTCTCATCATATTTACCCGTATAGTAGGGGTCTGGCACTTGCAAAAGGCTGGTGGTCTTAGCGGCATTGGCATAACGCAAAAATAGGGTGGCTTCCATTGGGGTGGGGGCATTGTTTATCACATATTGCCCATCCTCTGCCACTTGCGCCGATTTTGGGTATAATTGCATGATGCGCGACAAATTAGACTCATCCATCGCCAAAATATAATCAAAATTTTCCCAATCTTGTGGCACAAGCTGCCTCGCCCGTCCATCGTATGGGATGTTGTGTTTCTTGAGGACGGTTCTTGTCCCCTGATGCGCCATTTCGCCCGTGTGCCAATCGCCCGTGCCAGCCGAATCTATCTGAAAATGGGCAGATAGCCCCGCCTCATTGACCATGTGCATCAAGACGGCTTCTGCCATTGGTGAGCGACAGATATTGCCCATACACACAAATAATACGCGAATCATTCTATGACCTCATCATCGGATGATGTGGCGACTGCATCGTCATTGTCATCATCGGATGTAGGCGGTGGGGTGTCTGTATCTGGCATGGTGGCGGGTAAATCGAATGGCGACACGGGTTTTGTGCCGAGCATGTTGATTTTTCCCTCAATAAATGCACCTTCTTCGGTGGTGATGGTGGTGGCGGTAATATCGCCCCAAACCCGCGCAGAACGGAGCAGTTGCACTTTATTGCCACTGACATTCCCGCGTACAGCGCCAGCAATAGAGATGTTTTTGGCATCTATATCGGCATCAATTTTGGCATTTTCGCCAACCAAGATATTCCCCGAAATTTCGAGAGTACCGTTGAATATCCCATCAAGACGAATATTACCATCACTTTTTAGCTTGCCATCCAAAACGGAGCTAGACCCCAATACTGTCTCGAATCCAATGGGAGCAGAGGGTGTAATAGACGGGGTTGGAGGGCGGTTGATAGGTGGCGGTGTGGGTTCTACCGTCTGTGGAAGGACGGGTTGTTCATTTTTACGACGATTTCCAAAAAAATTGGTCATAGCACTTGTCCCATTTTATCAAAGTACACACTCAATACCATCAAGATTAATGGGGATGAGCGTGGCGCGTCAGCGCATTGCATGGTATACTATTTCTGATGATAAAGGAATTATACCATGTATGTTGATGTTCACAGAACCTACAAGTTTCGCTTTTATCAAAGCAATAAGCGTGATGGTCACTTGCACCAGCAGATTAATATTGTTGGGTTAATTTGGAATCATGCTTTGGCTCTGCAACGTCGCTATTATCGTCTGACGAAAAAGTACATCGGTCTTGGACGACTCAAGCCACATTTGCCAAATTACAGATGAAAACTGAAAGTTATGGGTTTTGGAGTGAATTAGGCATATACTATGTCTCATATTCTATCATAGAGTCATTAGGATTAATTTTATGACAACCATTCACGCTTTGCCAAAAATTGAGATAATGCCCCTCACAAGTATCCGTGAGACACGTCCCACCGCCTTATTAACAGGTAGAACAGCATGGGCAACCGTTGGCTCGATGTTCGATTTGCCATTGGTCGTGCAAGCAGAACCCCATACCGCCAGTCGCCCCTTTTTAGATTCGCTTGCAGACGGCTTGCCCGAATATGTGCAGGTAGTTTATGCTGTTGGGGGTGGGTTGGTGTGTGATGCCGCCAAATATATTGGCTATAAGCGCCATTTGCCTGTGGTGGTTGTGCCAACGGTGTTGAGTGTGGACGGATTTTTTACGGGGATTGTTGCCACCCGCGATAAAGGCACAGTGGTCTATCAGGATACAGGTCCCGCCCAAACCGTTGTGATAGATTGGGATGTGGTGCGGTCTGCGCCGGCTCAATTTAGAGGGACAGGCATTGCCGAAATTTTGAGCATAGTCACAGGGTTGCTCGATTGGCGCTATGCGGCAGAACGCAACCGCAATACCGAACAAGAACGTTATCAGCCATGGGCGGCACAATTGGCGGCGGGTATTGCCCAGCAAGCCTTTAAGATTGCCAAAGCAGTCGGTGAAGGTCGTGTGGAAGCCCTCCGCAATTTACTTGACCTCATTTGTGTGGAAGTGCAACTCACCAACCAATTGGGACATAATCGCCCACAAGAGGGCAGTGAGCAATTTTTTGCTTATGCCATAGAACCCACTGTGGCGCGTGAACGTGGTGTACCATTTGCCGACCTCATTGGTCCCGGAATTTTACTCTCGGCGGCGTTGCACGGGCAAGATGTCGCGCCCTTGCGTCAGACATTGTTGTCTGCGGGAATTCCGCTAGACCGCCTCAATTCGCAAGATATTATCACTACCCTAAAGGTGCTTCCGTCTTATGTGCGCCAACACAATCTCCCCTATAGCATCCTCAACGACACCGATATTAATGAGCAAAAAGCCTATGACCTGCTCACCACAACCGGTCTGAGTTTGAGTTTTCATGGGTAAATAAAAACAATCCCCTCGTTTTGAGGGGATTGTTTTTTTATGATAATTCAATCTGTTGCTCATTGGGGCGCACGATTATCACAGCCAATGCGCCAACTAATGGCGCAAAAATCACCAATAACACCCATATCAAGCGAACACCTTCTGGCAAATCTGCTTTCTGAAGGAGTCGTAACGCATAAAACATCAACACTATCCATGCTATCAACATAGAAAAATTCAACATCTGACTCAGCATAAACCCGAAATTTATATCGCCCATTGGTCAAATCCTTTCGTTATATGGTGATTAGGATAGCACCATTCCGCACGAATCGGGTTGGTTAAAATGCCCTATTGTATGTAAAATATCGGCATTTAACTGTGAGGGTTGCCCTCATAAGATGACACCTATAAAATTTGACAAGGAAAAATGATTTATGTCTATTCATTTTGGAACAGACGGTTGGCGGGCAGTAATTGCCGATACCTTCACGTTTGAAAATGTCCGTTTGGTATCACAAGCGGTTGCCAATTGGGTCAATAAAGCCTATACAGGCACAACCCCGCCAGAAATGGTGGTGGGATACGATACCCGCTTCCTATCCGATAGATTTGCGATGGAAACGGCACGGGTTTTGGCGGCGAATAACATCATTGTGTGGCTCACCCGTACCGATAGCCCCACACCCGCTATTTCGTATAATGTGAAAGAAAAAAAGGCGGTGGCGGGTGTAATCATCACTGCCAGCCACAACCCCCCGCGTTATAACGGCTTTAAGGTAAAATCGGCGTATGGTGGGTCTGCCACTGCCGAAGAATGTAGCAAAATTGAGGCAGAATTGGCACTTATTCAACAAGCGGGGAATGTGGTCAATGAAATGCCTTATGATGAGGCACTCGCACAAGAAAAAATCCGCCGATTTGACCCCTCATGGGTATACTATCAACATCTCACCGATTTGGTGGATGTGGATAAAATCTCTGAAGGCGAATTAAATATCGTTGCTGATGCCATGTGGGGTGCGGGACGCGGGGCTTTTACCAGCATTTTATCGCGCACACGCTGTCATGTCACAGGGATTCGGGATGTGCTAAATCCGGGTTTTGGTGGGATTCATCCAGAGCCGATGATGCAATATCTCAATGAATTGGTCGCCAATGTCCAACGCCTACAAGCCCATGTCGGTTTGGCAACCGATGGCGATGCCGATAGAATTGGCGCGATTGATGCACAAGGCAATTTTATTGACCCACATCACATTTTTGCGCTCACACTTCGTCATTTGGTGGAAAATAAGGGTCTGCGCGGGGATGTGGTCAAGACAGTTTCGACCACGTTGATGATTGATGCCCTGTGCAAAAAATATGACCTCAAATTGCACGAAACGCCTGTGGGATTTAACCACATTGCTGATTTGATGATGAACAATGATGTGTTGATGGGTGGTGAGGAAAGCGGTGGGATTAGTGTGCGCGGTCATATCCCAGAAGGAGATGGAATCCTCATGGGACTCATGCTACTCGAAGTGATGGCAACTGCCAAAGCACCCTTGCACGAAATTGTCGCGGATTTACAAAAGAATTTTGGTCCCGCTCACTATGCGCGGATAGATACCCGCCTGAGCAAAGCCATCCCCAAAAAACAGATGGTGAATTTGCTCACAGACAACGCTCCGCCCACACTAGCAGGGGAGGGTGTCGCCCGTGTAGATACGTTGGACGGGGTAAAATTTTATTTGGCAGATGGCAGTTGGTTGTTGGTGCGCCCCAGTGGGACAGAACCTGTTTTGCGGATTTATGCCGAAGCGCATACATCGGATATGGTGAAGGCGCTATTAGAAGAAGGTACAAGCATGGGCAATTTGGTGATGACTGTCTAAAAATAGATGTTGGTGTGCCAATTTTGTGGGATAGATTGGCATGATGTAGGGGCTTGCTATGGCAAGCCCTCAGCGCAGTATGTTATGTGCGTTTGGTTAGGCGATTGAGCAAATCAAACCAAAATGGTGCGCCTTGCGCCGCCGCGATGGTCGCCGCCAATATCCCCACAATTTTTTGAATCACAAATCCAAACCATGAGCCGTTAATCTGGGTTAAATTCCACAAATTACGTGGATTGGAGCGCGGGTCTTGTAACCCCAATTCCAGACTTTTTTGGATGAGACTGGGTGTGACCACTTGCCATTCCCAACCGAGTGGCAGTTGCATGTCTAGTAGCACTTGCACTGTCTCTTGTGCCTCTTGTTGGGCTTGTATAACGGCAGAGAGGGTATCTTGGGATAAATAAGATTCGTTGGCGGGTAATACCACCGTCTCGCCCGTGTTGGGGTCTATAATCGTCACCTCAAGCGGTTGTGATGACTCATCCGTTGTATCGGTGTTTGGCGCTGTTGTTTCGGGTGTAGTAGGAACGACAAATGGTGTTTGGTCAAAGGTGGTGGCTTGTTGCACAATTTGGGCGCGTAGACCCGGGTCTTCCCATAGGGTGCGTCCCAATTGCAGGGCATCTACATTGAGCAAAAAACATAAAATCCCCGCTACCATAATCGAAATCCATTGCATCCGTTCTTTATAGCCTTGTGATACGCGATTCATGCCGTCATCGAACCATGTTTCCAATTTTTGACGGGCAGTGCCGACATCTTTGGCTGTGACCACGACCGATTCTAGCGCCGCCCGAAAACGCGGGTCTTTGACACGCCGAATCCCGTTCATGAGGGGAATAAGTTGCTCGCTATTAAACCTCAATTGCCCGATATTGGCTTCTACCTCACGGATGCCGTCATAGAGTGAATTGCGTTCTTCTGGCGAAATATCCTGCATCATATAAACCGTCATAGACAATTTTCGTAGGGAATCTTCTGTAAATTCTTCACGCAGGCTTTGGAGCATCTCGCGTAAGCGTGATTTTTCTGATGATGATGCGAGGCTGTTGATGGCATTTTGCAGGGGGGTAAACATGACATTATCGGAATCGAGTATGAGAATATTGAGGAGTGCCTCCACAAAGGTGGTGGGGGTGATGTATGTGACCCGTTGTGCTTCTTTATCTTTAATCGTCTTAATCATCTCGTTGGGCATTTGGGCGCTTGGCGGAACAGAAATGTCTACCATCTTGATAATGGGATGTGCCAATAATTTGGCTTGAATCTGATTATCGGTAATGAGCGTCTGAATCCCTTGTTTAAGGTCTTTTCCACGCAGATTGAACAGATTAGAAATAAGCGAATTAATTTGCGTGACCAAAATGGCAAGTAAGGAAAATATAAAAATCATCCCTATAGCAACTTCTAAAATCGAATTGCCTATCATAAAAGATATCCTTCGATATAAACCGAAAATGAACACTACTATTTTAACCGCAATTGGTGATGTGTGCAAATAAATATTAATAAACCCCGCGTTAGACCATCGCTCAAAAAGATGGTCTCTATGGATATATACGATTCTGCTATAATTGAAATTGCAACACATTTATCCCCTTTATACACATTGTTCAGGAGTTTTCTCCAATATGTTCAAGAATTTAGACCTCGCAGAGGCGAATTTTCGTCATCTTGTCTTAGATATTGCGTGGTTTGGTCTCGCTTTGTCCGCGACATCTCGTTTTGCATCGGCTTATGCTATTCGGGTGGACGCAACCGCTACCGAAGTTAATTTATTGGTAGCATTACCGGGCATTGTCATGCTACTGTCTACATTATTTACAGGGTGGTGGCGGCGCAAATTTATCAATGCTGTGCCTGCCCAATTTTACCCGGGATTGTTCTTTCGGTTTATCTACCTATTGCCTGCTTTTACCCCGCTTTTTCCTGTGCGCTACCAACCCGCATGGCTCATTTTTTCTGCCACCGCGCCCGCATTGGCACAAGGTGTTGCTGGGGCAATCTTTATGGAATTATTGCGCGATTCTGTGCCTGTAGAGCGTGTCGCCACGCTATTTAGTCGGCGGGCGATGGCGGTCAATTTTATGCTCATGATAGGTTCTGTGTTTTTTGGGGTCGTCTTGGAAGGGCTTCCTTTCCCACTTAATTATCAGGTCATGTTCTTATTTGCCTTTATTCTGTCATTGGTCAGTTTTTGGCATGTGAATATGGTCAAGATGACCGATGATGTCCCGCGCCCCGTTGAGCAAAATACACCCGTTATTTCTCAATGGACGGTGTGGAAGATGCCCAATTTCATTTGGGTGGCATTGGTCACGCTGTTTGGGCATATTTCTTATGTGATTATCGCAGGGGTGATTCCGTTGCGCTTGATGAATGAGCTAAACGCGGGTGAGGGGTATATTGCCCTATTTGGACTCGTAGAATTGAGCATGGCGGCGCTCTCTGCTTATTTTGCCGATAGGCTGATGCTTCGTTGGGGAGCGCAACGGGTGACGGCGTATGCGCTTTTCGTCACATCATTGGCGGCGTTGGTTTTGGCAGTTACCAGTCGGTTAGATGTCGCGCTTCTCTCGGCGATATTTTCTGGCGCAGGTTGGGTACTCGCCAGCACATCCATGTATATTTTGTTGATAGAACGCACCCCAAAAGAATATTCTACCGCCACATCCACAGGTTATCAGCAAGTGGTGGGGGTTGGTATTTTCTTGGGTCCGTTATTGGGGTCGGTGTTGGTGGCGATGAGTTTGTCGTTGGTGGAAATTTTATACGTCACGGTTGCCCTGCGGATTTTGGCGGCGGTCTTTGCTTATATGAATCTTGTGCCAAATCAGCGCCCAAAATGGAGTCGTCGTCGTGTACGCCGTCCTATAGCGGGAAATGTGGCATTGCAATGAAAATTTATGGGGATGCGTTCTGGCATCCCCATTTAATTTTTTTTCTTGGGCATATTTGGTGATGCTTTGAGGGTCTTTTCGACTTCGACCAGCAAAAATTCGCTATTGCGATAATCCCCGCGCAACATTACATAGGCAAATGCCCCCGCCAATAACCCGATTACCGCGAAAAGGTTTTCGTTCAATATCAAAAATCCCACACAGACCGCCACCAACACCACCCCCGAAATTGTTAACCAATAGGCACTCATGCCATCTGGCACAAAGCCATTAATGACCGTATTGCCACCCTCACGGGTGATTTTGGCGTTCATTTGAGTCACACGGGGGAAGAAAAATAGCACTCTGGCGCTACTCGATAGGGAAAATTCGCCATTTTTATTCGCTTTGCCACGTACCCCATTTTTACTATTCTTTTTCGCTTCGATGCGTTCATTGAGGCTCTTGACACAATCTGAGACAGTTTTATCAGTATAGAGTGTAAAGCGCATGGGTTTCCTTTATGGGATAGCGGATGGCAAAAATACCTGCAAATCGGATTATATCATAGGGATGGTGATGCCACCGTCCACCACAAACACCTGACCAGTCGTGAAACTAGACGCAGGAGACGACAAATACATCGCCATGCCTGTGATTTCATCGGGGTCACCAATGCGCCCCATTGGGGTGCGCCCAATCACACTTTGGTGCAGGGTGTCGTTATCCCAGATGGCTTGGGCAAATTTCGTCTTTATCAGACCGGGTGCGATGGCATTGACTTGGATATTATCGCCTGCTAGTTCCATCGCCAGTGTTTTTGTCATGCTGATGACGGCGGCTTTGGTCATGCTATAAATCCCCTGAAAACCACCCGGACGGATGCCATTTACAGAGGCGACATTGACAATTTTTCCCCCTCCAATTTTTCGCATGTGCGCGACTGCCGCTTGTGTGAGCCAAAAATTGCCCATGATATTAACTTCCATCGTCTTTTGCCACATGCTATCTTCGGCATCCAGCATTTGCCCAAAATGCGGATTGGTGGCGGCGTTGTTGATTAAAATATTCAGCGTGCCAAAATGGGCGATGGTCTGTGTGACCAAATTTTGCAAGGCAGATTTATCGCCATTATGGGCGGCAATGCCAATGGCAGAATGACCCGCATCGGTGAGTTGTTTGGCGGTTTCATCACACGCATCTTGCTTGCGACTGGAAATAACCACTTTTGCACCCGCTTGGGCAAATCGTTCTGCAATCGCTTGCCCAATCCCGCGTGTAGACCCTGTGATGATGACCACCTTGCCCGTAATATCAAATAAATTTTTTGGCTCAGACATGACATGCACTCCTGTGTATCAAATAAATTTTATTCATAGGGCAATTATGGCTATGGGGCGGGAATAAGTCAAATTTTGCGTTATAATTTGAGGGATATAACTAGAACTATTGCGAGAAGATAGAGTCACATGACCACAGATATGAAACGTGCCACGCGCGTCGGCTGGCGTATTGGGTTGCTGAGTACCCTCATTGGGGGGCTATTTGCCCTATCCATTTTGCTTGCTCACCCCGATGGCATCATGGCATTTTCGCATATCGGCACCCGCTTTAGTTTGGGTATCCCCAAAGATGCAGGTGGTACAACGGGGTATGACGGACAATTTGCCTATTTTATCGCCCGTGATGGGGCAGGGGCAGAACCGTTTATGGACGGCGCGAGTCTGCGCTATCAACGGATATTTTACCCACTACTCGCCCGTGCATTGGCATTTGGACAAGCAGAGTTAGTGCCGTATACGCTGGTACTCATCAATATTATAGCGTTGGGGGTGGGGGCTGGTGCATTGGCATATATCCTCACATGGGCGGGAGGTAATGGTTATCTGGCGCTGGTATATACCCTATGGCTAGGAAATTTATTTGCTCTGCGCTTTAATCTGCACGAAATATTATGCTTTGCGTTGGCGTTGGTGGCGGTTATCGCGTATATGCATCGGCGCTATATTCCCACGATTGGCTTATTGATACTCGCTACCATGACCAAAGAAATCGGCTTTCTGATTGCCATCGGCTTGGCGCTCCATGCGGTATTTGGACGCGGAAAAGTGCGCTGGGCGATGCTCATTGCAGGTGCGCCCCTATTGACCTTTTTGCTGTGGTGGGGATTTATGCGCCTATGGTTTGGGACACTGCCCACACAGTATCCCGCCGCCAAATTGCATCTGATTCCGTTGCAGGGTATGTTCGACACGCTCACCGCCACCTACGAAATCACAGGGGCGGCGCGGACGGTGAATTTTATTTTGCTGGCGCTATTTTTGGGCATCCCCACGGTGTTATTGGGGATATTGTGGCTCATGACCATCATCAAACAAGTGCGGTCACAACCCCTTGCACCCGTATATCGCCGTTTTGGGATGGTGATGCGGTCTGAATATTCACTCCCGTTATGGCTATTGTTGCCGTGTGTGGGATTTGTGCTGACCATGCCCGATGTGAGTTGGCGCGACCCCGCCGCCGCCTATCGGGTGGCTGTGCCAAGTGTGATTGGTGGGATGATATTTATGGCGGGGTTTTATCCCAAAAAACTAAAATGGTTGGTTGCTTTATGGTTGCCTGCCACCGCGATGTTGCTCATGTTACCCGAATTATGGACGAGCCGACCCAGCTAAAGGACATAACCATCAGTAGCGCGGTTGCCATAATATGCGGTAAGCTAGGGTGAATACACGTTTATACACAGGAGTTTTTACATGGCACAACAAGGCAAACCGAAATTCGCATTTTTTAATGGCAAAATTGTCCCCATAGCAGAAGCCACTGTCAATGTCATGACCCACGCACTGCATTATGGCACAGCCGTTTTTGGTGGATTGCGTGGCTATTGGAGCGAATCCGATGAGCAGTTATATGTGTTTCGTCCGTATGACCATTTTAAGCGATTGCTCGCCTCATCACGCTTGTTGCGGATGAATTTTGATTATACGCCACAACAACTCACCGACATTTTGATGAATTTGCTCCGCACTGAAGGCTTTCGTGAAAATTGCTATGTCCGCCCATTAATGTATAAATCCACCGAGATGATTGGTGTGCGTATACACGATGTAGACGACGATTTCACCATGTTTGCGCTTCCCTTCGGGCGTTATGTAGATAACGAAGAAGGGGCGCATGTGTGTTTTTCGTCTTGGGTACGGGTGGAAGACAATGCGATTCCCGCACGCGGAAAAATTTCTGGGGCGTATGCCAATTCGTCGCTCATCAAAAGCGATGCGGTACTCTCTGGTTATGATGAAGCCATCACGCTCAATCAGGATGGGCATGTTTCAGAGATGAGCGCGGCGAATATTTTCCTTGTGCGCGATGGTGTGGTTTATACACCCGGATTATCTGGCAATATTTTGGAAGGCATCACACGCCGTAGTATCATCCAATTATTGCGGGATGAATTAAAAATTGAGGTGGTTGAGCGCGATATTGACCGCACAGAGGTGTATGTGTCCGATGAAGTATTTATGTGCGGAACGGGCGTGCAAGTGGCGGCTATCACCCGTGTGGAACATCGGCTAATTGGTGATGGTAGCATGGGCGAAATCACACAGGCTTTGCGGAATTTGTATTTTGATGTGGTCAATGGGCGGGTGGAAAAATATCGTCATTGGCTCACGCCCGTTTATGTCAAAGAAACCGTTAGTTAAACAAGAGGTGTATGGATGGCTGGACGTATTGAATGGGACAACGAAGACAAAACGATTTTGCTCAATACTTATGAAGGCGATGTTGTGCTAGAAGATTATTATCGTGTCACCGACCTGACCTTTGATGAACTGAACAAAGTGCCTCATACGGTGCATACGATTATGCTTCGTAATGTAAAAACAACGCCCACCAGTATGTCTAAGGTGATGCAATATGCCAATAAAAAAACGCCTGCTAATTTGGGGATGAGTGTGATTGTGGGTGGAAGCCATTTTACGAGGATAATTGTCAAAATGGCGAAGGTAATTGCCCCTAAATTAGCCAAGGAAGTCTATTTTGCCGAGTCGGTTGAGGAAGCCAGAAAGATTATCGCAGAAAAATCGGGTGAATCGGCTCATACATCCTAAAAATAATATGGCGTATAGTGGTTATATGTCCCTAAAGCAGATACTAATTGGGTCAAGTGGTGTTATCATCAAAGATGAACATAACACCATTTTGTTTTTTATACACAAGGACGATTAAATGACCACCAATACTTATGCCAAAGAACAAATTATTGACGATTTGAAAGCCATCCATCAGTCTATCCGCCAGACGGTTGTGGATATGCCAGAAGATAAATTATTCGCGGGTTCAGAGACCGATTGGTCACCTGCGGATTATCTTAAGCACCTCATTATCACCAACAAGCCGTTTGCCAAAGGATTATTGACCCCGCGTGACCAGATGGAAGCCCTATTTGGCAAATCTGAAAATGCGTCTATGACCTATGATAAGTTGGTAGCGATTTATCAGAAGATGATAGATGAGGGACTCCGTGCGGAATTTGCGCCGAGTGTGACCCCTGTTAATTATCGGATGCCAGAGGGAATTACCGATATAAAAGCCTATTTGGTAGAAACATGGGACGATGCCAATCAGCGTGTGGTGAGTGCATTGGAAAATTGGTCAGAGGAAGACCTTGATGTGTATCGGTTGCCACATCCCGCAATTGGGGCAATTACCGTGCGCGAGATGTTGTATTTCACGGTTCATCACAACCGTCTGCATGGAAACGATATTGCACAGGGGTTAGAGAGTTAATTTTTTACGCTAGTATTGTGTAAGGGCGCAATAGATTGCGCCCTCGTTAAAAATTGCTGTGTGCTGTAATGGACGACTAGCGAAGTGTATGTCGTCCACACAATTGTTTTTTGTTTATCAGAGGCAATTAGAAGCCCATCGCCCGCCCGATGATTTCTTTCATGATTTCGGTTGTGCCACCATAGATAGATTGCACCCGCGCATCCAAATAGGCTTTGGCGGTGGGATATTCCATCATATAGCCATAGCCACCGTGCAATTGCACACAGGTATCTACCACGCGCTTGAGCAATTCGGTTGTCCACCATTTTGCCATCGAAGCGACTTCTGTGGTCAATTCACCTTTATTCAGTTCTTCCACGCATTTATCTACAAAAACTTCTGCGATTTGAATTTCGGTTTTCATCTCTGCAAACTTAAAGCGTGAATTTTGGAATGTGCCGATAGGACGACCAAATGCCTCGCGTTCTTGGGCATATTTCATGGTCATTTCGAGGGCGGCTTTTGAGCCAGCCACCGCGCCGATGGCGATACTCATGCGTTCTTGGGGGAGTTCTGTCATCAGATAGAAGAAGCCTGCGCCTTCATCACCGAGCAGGTTGTTTTCTGGCACTTGCACATTGCTAAAATACATTTCAGCGGTGTCTTGGGCTTTCATCCCCATTTTATCGAGATTGCGCCCGCGTTCAAAGCCTTCCATCCCACGTTCAATGAGGAGCAAGCTAATGCCCGAATGTTTTTCTTCTGGTGTTGTCTTGACGACTGTAATCACAATATCGCTATTGATGCCGTTGGTAATAAAGGTTTTTTGACCATTCACTGTAAAACAACCATTTTCGCGGATGGCGGTGGTACGCACGCCTGCGAGGTCGCTACCTGTGTTGGGTTCTGTCATGGCGATAGCCGTGATATATTCGCCACTGACCATTTTTGGCAAGAAGCGTTGTTTTTGCTCTTCTGTGCCATAGTGCAAAATGTAGGGGATGCAAATATCGTTATGGAGCGAAAATCCGGGACCAGATGCGCCCACTTTGACCAATTCTTCGGTGATGATGGCGTTGTAGCGGAAATCCACCACACCCATGCCACCATATTCTTCTGGCACGTTGAATCCCAAAAAGCCGTTATCACCTGCTTTTTTCCATACTTCACGGGGGACAAGTTTATTTTTTTCCCACTCTTCATGATGTGGCATAACTTCGCGCTCGACAAACTTGCGGAACGAGTCGCGGAACATCTGATGGTCTTTTTCAAAAATTTCACGTTTTAACATGCTCATGCTCAAAAAATCCTCTACACACTATTTAATTAAATGTTCATTAGATTATATCCTATTGTGCAAGGATTTGGTATGAATTGCAAGTGAGAAGGTGATGAGATGGATTTACTTACTTTGAATAACCATGCGAATATAGAGTTGTTCGTCTGTTTTAATTTCTAGGATGGTTGGATAATCTTGAGATAAAATGGTCATCACTTTTTTGAGTTGGTTATGTTTTGTACTACGATAAGTCAGAGGGTCATACTCAGGATATAATTTTCTTACTGTGCTACCTAATGGCGAAAGAGCTATCCAACCATCTACATGACTAACTTTTTCCATTTTTATGACTTCTGTGTAGGCTTTAAGAAATTTTTCAATCTCGCTTTTAATACGCACATAATGAGTTTTTTCTTCGCCATCGGTATCTTCACGGAATTCAACAATATTAGGATATTGTTCTACAAGTTTTTTTACTACTTTCATCACTTTAGCTGGTTTATGACTCTCGTTTGGATATAATTCATTGAGTGCTTGTCCTAGCGCAGAAAGTGTTATCCAATCAGCATCCTCAGATACAAAGCGGTATACCTCAATAACATATTTATAAGCCATCCAAAATTTGACCATAACATGATCCATTGCAATATAATGGATTACAGGTTTGTTATCATTAAGTTCTTGCAATGTAATTACGGAGCTGTAAATGTTGGTAAAGTTTTTCGTCTGGGTAACAAAATCAGGCATTTTTTGAGGTACATTGGTATAACCATCCGAGTTGAGTTCTTTTATTATTTCTCGAATAGGTTGTAGAGGAATAAAACCTTCATTATTTTGAAGATTTTTATTGAAACAGGATTCATAGGCACTTACAAATAATGATTCAAATGTCATCTGAACAATAGGTTGTGAGGTAGCAGTTGTAGTAACACCATTATTGGATATGGCTGGTTGGAGTGATTCGATAGTAATAAACTCATCACACACCTCTCTAAAGGGTGTATTCTCTATTCCAATACCTAATACCATCAGATTTTGTTCGCGGATACGTATGGCTAGATGTGCAAAATCACTATCACTAGAAACAATGCAAAAGGCATTTATTCTGTCTTTTTCAAGATGCAATATGTCCATTGCGTCAATAACAAGGGCAATGTCAGTTGCATTTTTATTTTTACTGCCATTGAACCGATGAGGTGTTCCAAGCGCATAACGATTGACTATTTCTCGCCATACTTTGAGTTGCTCTTGTGACCAATCCCCATATACGCGCTTGATACCAATATCACCGTATTGTTTGATTTTATCTAATATTTGGGGGATAAGTGATGGTTGTGCATTATCACCGTCAATGAGTAATGCAAATACTTTTCTATCGTTTGACATATCAGCTTCTGGGCTTCCTATTCAGCAGGGCTTTTTATTTATGAGATTAATTA
>Ga0163147_10003466_pt1 | contig 21003 bp, 16 predicted proteins | sample OliLakLV19MP6G1_FD_148597 | JGI IMG/M metagenome (GOLD analysis project Ga0163147, IMG submission 148597) | Freshwater microbial mat bacterial communities from Lake Vanda, McMurdo Dry Valleys, Antarctica- Oligotrophic Lake LV.19.MP6.G1 | ecosystem: Environmental > Aquatic > Freshwater > Lake >...
AGAAACCTGAGCCGGTGTCAGCGCCTTCCTAGACACAAGCTTCGGACTGTGCATAACGTCTGGCGGAACGTCGAATTAGTACTTATGCGCAGCATTTAGTGCCATTCCTGCGTTTGCAGCTTCGGCGGAATCTGCCACAGAGACCTACGGTTTCCCCAGTGGTGCCCGAGGCGGCTCCGGACGCTTGGCATTGCGCGTGCTACATCTTCATCGACATTCTCACTCACGTGAGTATGCTCCCCCGCAGCCCAGCGCGCTGACGTACTGTTGGCGCAGTTAAGCTGAATTGCTAATTTAAGCAACCTTAGTTCGGAGGTTACCCATGAGTTCGTTACTTACTTCAAACAACAAGAATCTGCCCATCCTTGGGCGAGGCGTTTATCTAGCTCTCGGCCTGGCGGCCCTGATTGGCTGCTCCAGCAGCAAAGGCACCAACGAAGCCGGACCGGTCGTGGCAAGAACTGTCGGCGATGCCAAGCCGGGTGCTGCGGGAAGCGTGCTGCGCGAGTGGTGGTCAGGCTTACCGGACGGGGACCCTTTCGTCACGAAGCTGCGCGATGAATATTCGCTGACGCCCCCCACCAATTTCGACAGCCTGACCACGTTGCAGTCGCATAGCTTCATTCCCGGACAGGAAACTACGATTAAGACCTGGGACGTGGATTTCGGCGAGCGTATCCGCGGCTTCATCAAAGCGCCCGCCACCGGCGCGTACCACTTTCTGGTTTCTGGCGACAATCAGGTGCAATTCTTTTTGAGCACTGACCAATCGAGTGCGCCGATTAAAGAGGCTATCAAGAAGTGCCAAATGGTCATGGACGGGATGATGGACGTCTGCACGGCATCAACCGCCATGACTCGCGACTTCACGGACCCGGGCGCATTTACAAAAGATCCCACTCAGATATCCGCGCCCATCATGCTGACTGCTGGCAATCTGTACTTCTTCGAGTGGTACCACCGCGAAGGTCAGGGTGACACGCACGCCCAGGTCAAGTGGGCCAAGCCTGGCGAGGACGTGAGCAAGCCCGAAGGGCTCGAGGTGGTGCCCGCTTCAGCCCTTGTTTTTCCTATCTTTGAGAAAGAAGTCACGGGAACCGGCACCGGCGGGGCTTCCGGAACTGGTGGGGCCACAGGGACCGGCGGCACCAAGTAAGATTGCCTGCTCAGGAAGTTAACGCCTCCGAACCGGGCGCTTGGCACACGTCGAGCGCCCGGGGCAATTTAGCCGAGTGGGAGCCTACCCAAGGTCGAAAACTAAGACTTCGGCGCGCTCCACTCCGGCAAGAGAGATCTCAGATTCTGACGAAAACGCTGCGGCGTCTCCAGCCTTGAGTTCCTTGCCGTTAATCTGAGCACGGCCGCGAGCCACATGCACCCAGGCATGGCGCTCAGGCTTCAACTCCAGCCGAGCGACCTCGTGAGCATCCAGAATACTCGCATAGAGCGTGGCGTCGCTGTGGATGGTAACACTCCCCTCACGCCCGTCGGCTGAGGCAACCAGTCGCAATTGGCCCTGTTTTTCTGCTTTAGAGAAGCTCTTCTGCTCGTAACCGGGAGCGATATTGCGTTGACTGGGCAGGAGCCAAATTTGCAGGAAATGGACTAGGTCGCTGTGCGATGCGTTCTGCTCGCTGTGCGTGACACCGGTGCCGGCACTCATTCGCTGCACATCCCCGGGATGAATGATGGAGCCGGTGCCCATCGAGTCCTTGTGCTCGAGCGCGCCTTCCAGCACGTACGAGATGATTTCCATATCCTTGTGCGGGTGGGTACCGAAACCTCGCGCTGGGAGAACACGGTCTTCATTGATCACGCGCAGACTCCGAAAACCCATGTGGTTGGGATCGTGATAGTCCGCAAAAGAAAACGTATGGTAACTGTCGAGCCAACCGTGATTGGCGTGACCACGTTCTTCAGCACGGCGAATTTTCATCATGTCGGGCTCCTGGGATTGTGCGCTCCCCCCGCTCGGCGGGGTTCGCACAAGTGTAAGGTCAACCGGCTTGGGACGGCAGGGAGGGTCGAGCCGGCACACGCGGCGCAAGTAGAGCCTTCGCCTCTGGCCAGGAAGCCAGGTGCTCCTCGAAGCGTTTGGGTTTTTACTTGTGGGCGGTGCTCCGCTTCTCCACTCTCCGTGCTGGAGGCAACGCGTGTTCTTTCGTCCATGGGGTTTAATGTCGTCAAAGCTGAGGCCGAGTGGCTCAAAGAGTCCCACTGAACTGCGCCGTTGGCTGCGTTTGCTCAGTCTTGCTGTGGTGCTGCTGCTGGCCTGTGCGCCTGAGCAGAAGCAGGTGGCTTCGCCTGCGTCTGCGGCGCTCGGCATGGGTGCGCATCTGAGCCCGTTGGGCCGGGGGCCCTTTCGGGTGGCCTTTTCGGGACCCAAGGGTGAAGCCTCGCACCTGGCACAGATCCAAATTGTCTTTAGCGAACCGATTCGTGAACTTTCGCTGGCCGGCGATGAGGCAACGCCGCCGCTCACGATCACGCCTGAGATCGAAGGACGTTGGCAATGGATCGGTACTCGCGCGCTCAGCTTCGTGCCAAAATCGGGGCAGCTGCGGGAAGCGACGCGCTATGTGGTCGCGGTATCCAAGAGCCTCAAGGCTCTGAGCGGACACCCACTCGCCGCCGATTTTCGCTGGGATTTCTCGACCGAGCGCCCGCAATTGCTGTCGAGTGAGCCCCACCGCGAGGCCGAGGGCCAGCTGCCCACCACCGCACTCAAACTGCGATTCAATCAGCCCATCTCCCCAGAAACTCTCAAAGTTGAGTCTGGGCTATTCGCACTGAAGAACGGCAAGCTAACGCCTCTCGCCTTCAATGTGGTTCAACCGAAGCCAGCGTTCACCAAGCTTTTGGAAATACGCCCCAGCGCCCCCTGGCCACTCGATAGCCGTATCGAGTTGCGTATCACCGACAAGCTCGGAGGATTGAGCGGGCCGCTGCTCAGCGGAACCTCCTCCACGCTCGGATTCTCAACGTACGGACCTTTGCGTGCCAAGATCACGTGCTCGCGCCCCAGCCCCAGCGCCGCCTGCGAAGCTGGAGGTGCTCCCGGCGTGGAACTCTCAAATCCCGTCAAATTTCGAGAACTTCGCCACGCAGTGCGCATCACACCACCCGTGAAGCTCAGCTGGGACAGCTGGCAAGGGGACGATGACGCCACGAGCTGGTTGGGCCTGTCCGGTCCCTTCCTGGCCGGTCGAACCTACACCATCAGTCTGGACGCCAATCTCCGCGATGCCTACGGACAGATGCTCGCCAACGCCACCAAGACGGCCCTCACGTTCGGCGATTACCTACCAACGCTCAGCCTTGGCGTTGAAGGTGAAACCTTTGAGCCGGATCATTCCCCCAAGATCCCGATCGCGAGTGTGAACCTCAAGCGCTTCAAGGTCACGACTGCCGCACTCACTCCTATCAACGTTTCCGAACTCGCGAAGCTCCCCGAATTAACTGCGAAAGCGCTCTACTTGGGCCGCCTGAAAGCGGCCAATTCCAGCTCTTTTCAGCCTGTTTCTCCAAAAAATCAACCCGCACAAACTTTTATCGATGTCAGTGCGATCTTGAAGGACCGTGGTCGCGGGCCCCTTGCGATCCTCACTGAGTACGTGCGCCCAGATGGGCAACCAGAGCGCGAGCTTCGAGTGTTACAGGTGACAGATTTGGCGATCTCAGCCAAGCTCTCCGAAGATAAAGCGCTGGTCTGGGTGAGTCGGCTCTCCACCGGGGAACCGGTGGCCAATGCCAGCGTTGAGATCTTCAATGGCAAGAAATCTTCGAAGCGCTATACCACGGACGCGTCGGGCTTGGCAGAGTTGGCTCGCGGCGAAGTGCGCGCAAGCTACGAGTCTGAAGCCAGTCGCTTGATCGTGGTGCGAACTTCGGACGACGTCGCGTTCCGACATTCCGAGGATTTCATCGCGCCCTGGCGCTTGGATGTGCCGACCGATTTTGGGGCTAAAAATGCCTATTATGGGGTGCTGTTCACCGAGCGCGGACTCTATCGCCCTGGCGATGAAGTGAAGCTGAAGGGGATCGTGCGCCGCGAGGCGAAGACAGGCAACGAAGTGGCAGCGGGCCTACATTTTGAAGTCGAGGCCGAGTCTTCGGATGGCCGCACGGTGCTCCGTCACGCGGTGACCACCAGTGCCTATGGCAGCTTTGATCTCAGCTTTCGCCTACCGCTTTCAGCATCACTCGGTAGCTTCAGCGTCCGCACGCGAGGGCTCACACCCGGCGGTCTGTACGAAACTTTCAGCGTCGCTGAGTACCAACCCGCGGCCTTTAAGGTGAGCGCCGAAAGTTCCAAACCGAGCTACCAGCACGGCGAGCGCGCCAAGTTCACGGTTCGCGGGGACTACCTGTACGGCGCAGCTATGGCGGGCGCTGATCTCACGTATCGGGTCACCCGCAATCCTACGTCTTATTCTGTGCCAAAAAGTGCCGGCTTGGTCACGGATGCCAGCGTCTATGACGCGGATCTTGACCGAAAATCGCCCGGCTTTGCCACACTGAAAGACGGCAAAGGCAAGCTGAACGCGCAGGGGCAATTCGCGTTTCCCATCGACCTCGCACTGCCCGGCCAAACGGGACCTGAAGCGGTGAGCGTCGACGCTGAACTGAGCGATGTTTCCCGCCAATCGCTCTCGGCCAGCACTACCAGCATCGTGCATCCCGCGCGCTTCTATCTTGGACTCAAAGAGCCGACTAACCACTTCGTCGATGCACCGGCCACGCTCGCGCCCGAATTCACTGCGCTCGATCCGACGGGGCGGCATGTGGCGGGTCGCAACGTGAGCCTGCAGCTCGTGCGCCGGCGCTGGACGCTGGTTCGTGAACAACAAGGAGACAGCTTCAATTCGACCACGCATGCCGTTGACGAAGTGGTGTCAACCTGTAATGGCGTCACCGGCGAAAAGCTGGCCAGCTGCAGCCTAAAGGTGCCGGATGCCGGCTATTTCATTGTGTTGGCGCGCGCCAAAGATGCGGCTGGCCAGGAGGCACGTGCCGCCTATTCCCTGTACGGAATTGGTGCCGGCCAAGCTTGGTGGTCTGATTCCAATGATCACAAGCTGGCTCTCACTTTCGAAAAGCAACAGTACTCGGTGGGCGAGACCGCGCGCCTCTTGATACGTTCTCCCTTCCCTCAAGCCGACGCCATCGTCACCGTGGAGCGCGCGGGAGTCTACGAAAAGCGTCGCATCCGCGTGACGGGTCCAACACCCACGATTTCGATCCCGGTTACCGACGCGATTCGCCCGAACGCTTTCGTTGCGGTCGAGTTGCTGCGCCCCCGTACGGCGCCTCCGAAAGGTCCCGGCAAGCCGGATATTGGCGCGCCCACCTTCCGCCTGGGTTACGCCGAGCTGCGTGTAGACGCCGAAGCTCGCCGACTCCGTGTGGACCTAACGCCCAATGCACGTGACTATCGACCCGGCAGCGAAGTCAGCGTCGAAGTCTCGGTAAAAACCGCAAAAGGCCAACCCCACCCGGCCGAAGTCACACTCTATGCGGTGGATGAAGGTGTGCTCTCGCTCACTAACTATCACGCCCCCGATCCGATCAAGATCTTCACTGCGCCGCGCCCACTGCAAGTGGCAACGCTTGAATCGCGTGAAGGCCTCGCCAAGCTGAAGCTTGATGCACTGGGTGAAATCTTGGGCCTCCAAAAAGGAGCCGAAGGTGGTGGCGGCGGGGAAGGAGCCAGTTCGCTGCGCCGAGATTTTCGGCAGAGTGTGTACTTCAATCCGAGTTTGATGGTTGGCCCATCGGGCGTGGCCCGCGCTTCCTTCAAGCTTCCCGACAGCCTCACCAGCTTTCGCATCATGGCCGTCGCCGCAGCCCTGGACGATCGCTATGGTTTCGCGGAAACCAGCATCACGAGCAGCAAGCCGCTGATGGCGCGGCCCGCGTTGCCCCGATTTTTCAGGGCTGGCGACGCTGTTTCGGCCGGAATCGTGCTGAGCGCGAAGAACTTTGGCCCGAGCGAGATCGCGGTGCGCGCGGAAAGCTCAGGGCTTGCACTCTTGGAGGAACCGCTCAAGCGTGTGCAACTCGCACGGGACGAGTCGAAGGAAGTTCGCTTCAAGTTTCGTGCTGACAAGGTTGGCAAGGCAACGTTGAGCTTCAAAGTGCGCAGTGACAAGGAGAATGATTCGGTTGAAGTGGTGCGCAATGTTCAAAGCCCAGCGAGCCTGGAGGCTAGTGCGCTGTATGGCGAAACCCGCGCCCGCACGCAGGAACGCTTGGGTGATCTCTCTCAGGTCCGTCGCGATGTGGGCACTCTCACACTCACGGCGTCTTCCACTGCGCTCGTGGGCTTGGACGCGGGCGTGTCGCAGCTGCTCGACTACCCGTACGCTTGCACCGAGCAGCTTTCGAGCCGAATTTTGCCGCTGTTGCCGCTTTCTGACCTGGCGCATGAGCTTGGTTTTGCCCTACCGCCCGACGCGGGCGCCATCATTGAACGCACCGTTGCCGAGATTGTCTCTCGTCAGCGGGGAGACGGCGGCTTTGGGCTTTGGCCCGAATCCGAACAGAGTTCTCCCTGGGTCACACCGTACGCACTGTGGGTCCTGCACGAAGCCAAACAACACAAGGTGGCGTTTCCGCGGGATGTGCTGGAGCGCGGTGTGGAGTTCCTGCGGCAGTATCTCGCGCGCACTGAGGAGGAAAGAATTGGGCTCGCGACGCAAACGCTGATCGTGGACGTGTTAGCGATGCTGGGTAAGCCGGACAGCGGCTACACCACACGCCTCGCGCAGAAGGCAGAGCTTCCTTCGTTTGCTAAGGCCCTCTTGCTGCACGCGATGGCGATCTCCAAGGAGCCAGAAGCCGCGCAACGACCCCTGCTGCAGAGCCTCGAAAATAGTCTTCAAATAACGGACAATCGCGCTTTTTCTTCCGAGAATTTGGGGGATGCCTATGCGCCGCTGATGGACTCACCAGCGCGCACTACAGCGCTCGTGTTGCGAGCACTCCTAGCCGCTCGCCCCAACCACCCGCTCGGGGCTCCGCTAGCGCGTGGCTTGCTTCGGGTCAGGCAAGGCGGCACTTGGCAAACGACACAAGAGACGGCCTTCGCGCTCCTCGCGCTGAACGACTACCGCAAGGCACAGGAAAACGAAACGCCGCGTGGCAAGGTGCGCATCACGCTGGGCCCACGCACACTCCTCTCCGAACAATTTGACGGTCGGAGCGCCGTGCCGTTCGTATCGACGCTCCCTCTGCTAGGCCTCACCGGGCGCGACCTCGTGTTTGAGAAGGAAGGAACAGGAACTCTCTTCTATGAAGCCCGCCTGAGCTACGCGCGCCAGAAACTGCCAATAATCGGCCTCGATCGTGGCTTTTTCGTTCAAAAAACGCTGCGCGTGGTCGAGCCGGCAGCGCTCGCCACAGTGCTCACCACCCTGCCGACCCAAAGCCAAACGATCTTTCAGGGCGGGGATCTGGTCGTCACCGATCTTATTCTGGTTACCGACAAAGCTCGCGAATACGTGGTGCTCGATGATCGGTTGGCCGCCGGCATGGAAGCTATCGACACCAGCCTGGCTACAACCGCTGCTTGGCTTTTAGTACCCAGCAGCGGCTTTAAAGCTGGGGGAGCGGATTCAAACGAAGGCGACTCAAACGACTACGACGAACGCGCCCAAGGCCCAGTGTTAGAATCGGTCGCATTTCGCCAGGAGCTCCGCGACGATCGGGCGCTCTTTTTTGTGGACCACCTGCCACCAGGCATTCACCACTTCCGTTATCTCGCGCGCGCCACCAGCCTGGGCAACTTCGTAATTCCACCCACAAAAGCCGAGGAAATGTACAACCCAGAGAATTTTGGACGAACGGGCGCGACGCACATTGAGGTGCGCTGATCGATGGCGCTCAGTCGCTCAAGACTGATGCCACAAGGAGCCGCGGCACGTCGCGGACTGATCTTCAAGCGAGCCGTACTTGGCGGAACATTTGCAGTCGTCTTCCTCTTCTTGGCACTCCTCGTCGCGGTAGCGCTCACGCCGCTACCCGAGGCTTTACGGCGCGCACCACCTGAACCAGGCCTCGTCGTTTACGACCGCAACGGGAATGTGCTGACCAAGCTGGCGGCACCTGATCGCGTCTCAGCACTCTCCGTCCGGCTGAAAGACGTTTCGAGCGATCTGACACTGGCGCTTTTGGCGGCAGAAGATGCACGCTTCTACCAGCACTTGGGAGTGGATCCGCTTGCCACCGTTCGTGCACTTTGGCAGTGGCTCCGCGCGGGACACGTCGTCTCCGGTGGCAGCACGCTGACGCAGCAGTTGGCCCGTTCACTCTTCGCACGCCCCTCCAGCGTGTTCGGGAAGCTCCAGGAGGCCTTGCTGGCACTGCGCATCGAACGCTCTCTCAGCAAGCCAGAAATCCTCGAAGAATACCTGAATCGCGTCCATTTTGGCCCCAACCTCCGGGGGCTCGGAATGGCCAGCGAAGCCTACTTCGACAAGCCCGCGAGCAAGCTCGATCTCGCCGAGGCGGCCACGCTGGCAGCGATTCCACGGGGTCCAAGCCTCTACGATCCAACACGCCATCCCGAAACGGTGCGGCGCCGTCGCGATCGCATCCTCACGCGCATGTTGAAACAGGGCTTGGTCAGCGAGAGCCGCATTCAGATCGCTCTACAGCAACCGCTATCCCTGCACCGTCCGCTCTCTGCAGGTGGCTCCGAACATTTAGTGCGCGCGCTCGCACGCGGCAAGCTGGAGCCCAGCCTGCGCACTCAGGGTCCATTGCAGCGCCTGACTGCAACACTCGATCTCAATCTCCAACGTGAACTCGAAGGCTTGGTCCGCCAAACCCGCCAACGCATGGAAGACTTTCACGGCTCGGCAGCAGCCGCGCTCATCATCGACAACGCCACAAGCGAAGTGCTGGGCTATGTGGGCGCCCCCGAGTTCGCCTCAAAGGCTGATTTAGGCCAAAATGACGGCGTTTTAGCGCGCCGCCAACCGGGCTCAGCGTTGAAACCCTTCGTGTACGCCGCCGCGATCGAGAGCGCCCACTTCACCGCTGCCACACTGCTTCCCGATCTTGAACTCAATTTTCCCAGCGCCCAATCGAATTACTCTCCGCGCAACTACGATCGTCGCTTTCACGGCCCGGTGCGCTTACGCCAGGCTTTAGCCAGTTCGTTCAACGTGCCCGCCGTGTACACGGCCAGCCGCGTGGGGCCGAAAGCTGTGCTCGATACCCTTCACGCCTTCGGTTTTTCCTCACTCGATCAAACACCGGATCACTACGGCGTAGCGATCGCGCTCGGAGACGGTGAAGTCAGCCTTGGCGAATTGGGTGCGGCGTACGCGACACTGGCGCGCGGGGGCCTGTACCTCTCGCTCCGCTTTGCGACGCAAGCGGTCACCGCCAGCGGGGCCAAGATTCTACCGGCGGCGAATTCAGCACGGCGCGTGATTCGCGCTGACACGGCTGCAGTCCTCACGAGCATTCTCTCGGACCGCGCGGCCCGCGCACCCGGCTTTGGCGAAAGCAGCGTGCTGGATCTCCCTTTCCCTGTGGCGGCAAAAACGGGCACATCCCGAGCTTTTCGGGATAACTGGGCGGTCGGTTACACGCAGGAAGTCACCGTGGCGGTGTGGGTTGGCAACTTCGACGGTACGCCCCTCGAACACTCGACCGGGATCACTGGCGCGGGGCCCCTCTTACGCGACGCGCTGCTCTTGGCGATGCACGGTCGAGTGCCGGCACCTCTCTTCGGATCCCGAGGCTTGGTCACACGCAGCATCTGTCCGCTCTCCGGCAAGCTGACAACAGACGCCTGCCCGCACACGCAGACGGAGTGGTTCACACCTTCTCAGGTTCCTAGCGCCGAGTGCGATATGCATCGCCGTGTGTGGGTTGATAGCGCGAGTGGCGCCAGCAGCGGACCTAGCTGTGCGGGTGCAACGCCGCGTGTGTTCGAAGTTTACCCTAGCGAATACGCGAACTGGGCGCTCGCCGCCGGGCGACCCTTGGCACCGACAGAGCAGAGTGCGTGCGGAGAGTTCGCGAACGCGCACGGCTCGGGATCACTGCCAGCTATCGAATATCCCTTTGAAAGAGCCAAATTCTTTCTCGATTCAGCGCTACCTCGTGCCCAACAAAGCATCGTCTTCCGAGCCCGCGCAGGCGGTGAAGCTCGGTTGCGATTCTTCTTGAATGATCGCTTCCTCGCGGAGCTGGGTCCACCCTTCAATCTCACCTGGCCACTTCAACCCGGAAGCTATGAGCTCAGCGTTGAAACCCGCACTGGCGCACGCAGCCAGCCGATCACGTTTTCGGTCGAGTGAGCACTAAACAGTGAGCGCTACGGCTCCGCGCTGGTTGATCGCGGCAGACCTCCAGCGGGGCAATACATGCTGAAAGTGACGGGCTCCGCGCCCGGGCCTCCAGTGTTGGGCACGGACCTACGGGCCTGGGGGCTTGGGGGGTGAGCCGCCACAGCGGATATTGAAAAGTGGGCGGATTTTAGGCCGGAGCGAACCCTGCTTTGGGTTAAACCTAAGCTGCGGGTTTCAGCCACTCCAAGATCGCTTGGCGTAGTGCAGCGTGCAGCGTCAAACCTCTATGTTTAGCTTGGGTCTCCAACCGCCTCCACACCACTTTGGGAAAGCGAACAGAGCGCGGTTCTGTACCTCCAACCTCAAGAACTTTCCTAGGGCGCCCTCGTCCCACTTGAACAACGATCCCTTCCTTAGCGATTCGCGCGGCATACGGATTCTTACGCACCTGTGACGTCGAAAAATCCATCTCTGGAATTGCCTTGAGCGACGCCTTTGACGGCTCTGGATGCCTAACCTCTGTCCTAGATTTCATACCGTTTCCTTTCTTGCTTTGTGGCACGCCGCGCGCTGATGATCCGAATGGTATCTTCATGAATTTCGGCAAATAACGTCACGATCAACCGCTCCAGACCAGATTCGCCGATAATCAAAGCTCGGTCTTCATGCACGCTGTCGGCCGCGATCACCGCTAGAGGGTCTGCAAAGACAGTGACCGCTTCTCCAAAGCGACGTGGTGCTTCCGGATATTCGAAGCGGCCTTCCCTGCATCCCAAACAAAACGCACCTGATAAGTGTATTACTTTATATGCGAACTGCAACCCATGGGGACCAGGACGTCAGGGCGAGCGCATCTTATTTCGCTTGATTTGAGTTCAAACCTGCGAAGAGGAGCTTAAGCAGGTAGGGGTTGCTCCAGGAAGCCAGCTTACGCTTGGCCTGAAGGCCCGCTTTGTGGGTTCGCTCGTTCTTCGCAAGATTCAAGGCAATTTTGTGCAGAAGGGCCAGGTTTTCGGGCCCGTGATCGGTTCGGATGCGTGATTCATCTTCACGAAACCCGACATCAAGGCACCAGTGCAATTGGTTCTCGATGCCCCAATGGCTCCGAATCATGTGCGCAAACATTATCGCGTCCACGAGCTGCGCCCGGGAGATCGCGGCTTCGGCGACGCCGACGTGCCCACGATCCATCGTTGGATCGAGCGTCTCCGCGGTTCGGTCGGGCCTCAGACCCTCATCACCGCACGCATGGATGCGGCCGGTGATTGCAGTGATTTGCTCGAAGATCTCGATGACTCCGGCACACGCTTCATCGTCAAGCTCCGACGCTCCTCGGACACGCACTCGCGCACGAGCGCTGGCGCATCACCAATCGCGACGCCTTCGATCACCCAACCGAGCGCGTCGCGGTGCTCTCGTTCCAGCGCGCAGAATGGGTCAAGCGCAAGATGCCATTCCGAGTGATCGCCCTGCGCTCGACGGAGCGCCGTTCGGGGCAACAGCTCCGCATCTGGGACGATCCCGGTGAGTCCGTGCAGTTCTATGTCACCAACGATTGGCTCACTCCACCCGAGGAGATCCCCGTCGAGTACGACGACCGCGCGCAGGTCGAGACCGTCATCCGCGATCTGAAGAACGGGCTCGGGCTCGGCAAAATCCCAAGCGAGAGCTTCGACGCGAATCACGCCATGTTCCTACTCAAGCTGCTCGCCCATAACCTCCTCCGTCGGTTCACTGCGCACACCGCGCCACAGCTCGCGTACTGGCGCACGCAGTGGATTCGTCGAGCGCTGATTCTCCGCCCGGGGCGCCTCCTTCGCTCGGGTCGTCAGTGGACCCTGCGTCTCCCGCCATTTCCGCTCCTCGAATAGCAACATCACAATCTGCGACACGTTGGGGGTAAGGGGGCGGTGTGCCTTCAGCTCACGCGACAGCCCGCGCGGCCCTCGAAGTCGCCACGATCACGCCGCAGATAGGCCATCCCCAGGCCAACCTCGCACCCGCGCGAAATCGAGGTTCAGTTAGTACGTCGCGAAGCGTTTCGGTTTTGCCTTCGGCCTGCGCGCAGATGCGTAGCTGAAACTCCGCGAATTCGGCCGACTCGAGCCTGAGCTCGGTGTACTCGGGGAGTTGGAGGTGGAAGTTGGCTTACGGGCAAGGAGGCCCCTTCGCACCCCGATACAGAGAAGACTCTGAGCGAGATCAAAGCTCGCATTGAGAGCATTATCTCGTATTTGCGCACGTTCTCATCGGCTGACTTCAAAGGCGCCGACGAACGCCACGTGAGCCAGCCGCGCTGGGAGGGCAAATACCTTACGGCGCAGGAGTTCGCGATTCAACACATGATCCCCAACTTCTATTTTCACATGACCACTGCCTATTCGACCTTGCGCCACAACGGCGTGGAGGTGGGGCGCATCAAAGCCGTCACCATTCGGCAAGCTTCCCTAACTTGATCTTCACCTCACGCAAAAAAGGCTCCGGCAAACGTCCGATAAGCCTCTTGAACCGGCGGTTGTCGATGGCGCGGCTTTGGTCGATCATCACTTCGCATGCCCGAGAGTTGCCCGCCACGCCTTTGGGGAGCTCCACTCGCAGCAGGCTCTCACCCGTGAGGCGGGTAGTGCAAGGCAACACCCATGTGGAGGGGTGCCCTGTTAAGTTTAGGAGGTCGCTCTGCACCACGAATACAGGGCGCAGTTTGCCTGGTTCAGTACCAAAGCGGGGTGTGAGGTCTGCGGCGTACAGCGCACCGTGGAGAATGCGCAGGCTATTCCTCGGCACCGAGGCCCTCGCTCGAAAGAGCGTCCAACTCCTCTAGTTCTTCGACGGTTGCGCTTCGAACTCTCCGTGAGGCCTCGGCGTACCCAGCCCGGAGCGCCTCTTGGCTCATCGAATCGCGCAGCATGTAGAGACCGCGACGAACGACCTCAACTTTCGACTTTGCCCCCAGCTGCTTCTTCAGGCCCGCCACCAATGCAAGCTCCTCGGGGGGCAGCGTGATGCTGGATTTCGCATTGTAGGTCATACCTTCTTAATACCTCAAGGTCTCCCTGCGCGCAAATTGGAACGCGGCTGGCGGGACACACCTACAATGGATTTAATCGTCGAGTACCCGGCGACCAATTCTCGCGCTACGATGCCACCCATGTTGGAGGCAGTCGGATGGCGGGACCTTCCGTTTCGGGGAGAGGTTCGGGAGCTCAAGATCGTCGGCAATGGCAAGAACTGCTTCCTACAGGTGTGGGTACCGAACGGCAGCGCGTTCACGATCCCATTGAGTGGGGCGCGCATGTATGACTTGCTCCGACGGCGTGTTCGTCGAGACGCGAGCTCTGGACGACGTCTCACTAGAGATTCTCTATCGGCCCGCTCCCGGTCACCGAATGCGCATCGTTGACGCCAAAGTGAACTATCCCGGTTCGGAAACGGACTGGGCAAGCGACTGCAAAATCTGGGGAGAGATGAGCCGCGCGAAATGGCCGCGCGAGAGCTCATGGGCGGTCAGCGCTATCAATGTGACCCTTTCCACTCGCTTCGACACCGGCGCGAATAAGTGCTGAGCTCGCTCGCAGGAGAACGACAGAAAGACACCAGTGCCTGCAGGGGCCACGGGCTGGCCTGCGACCCCAGCTTCATGACCAACGGTCCGATGTCGCAACTGAGGACGGCAACCAAATCCCCTGCTACTGGAAGGAACCCGAGGACCGCGAAAACTTCCAGGCCGTGGTCTACCGGGGGGTCACCTGGTCGGTAAGCAGGAGCAGCGCCAAGAGCAGGCCATCCAGCCGAAGGCGCTCTACACCCTCCGAACCACGTCAACGAAGCATCATAGGCGGTGAACCCGACCCAATTGGGGGCCAAAAAGGGGGGGGTATCAGCCCGGAACACATGAGCCAGCAGCCAGGCCCAACGTTTACGGGAAGGGCGAGGGTCGTCAGTTTGGGGCTTGAGCTTGGGGATCTCAAGCTGGTCGCCGGAAGCCGGAGGCGGCTTGAAAGCGGCAGAATCCTTTGCCGGCTTGGGGACGACTTCGGAGCAAAACTTGGAGTGGCTTGAGAGGACGCCAAAATAACGCACCAGATGAAAGCGCGGTGGTGGGATGGCGGCGATGAGGCGAATGATGAGGTCGCGAGGGTCGAGGAGGATAGCGCGGGTGCCGTCTTTCCAGACGTTTTTGAAAGTGAGCTCGCCGGGTCGAGGGAGCGGCCGTTTGCTTGGAGGACTTTTTCGATGCGTTGTTGCCGTGCGGCTCCTATCGGTGTTCGGAGCCGATTGCTACCATTGCCAATTAGTTTTTCGGGCGCAGCGGCAGTTAGCCAGTAGTTGTCGGCTGATTAGATGTCGTGCCTCCGCTGTACGTTGAGAGAACGTGCGGCTGATCCCACCGGAGGGCCACCGGCCCGCTTCGACTTCGACATGACCGTGATCGTGCGGAGTTGTTCTAAAGACTTAATGGCCGCGCTGCGCCCGCACTTTAACAACGTCGCCTACCAGGACAATTCGACTGAGCCTGGACCCTTCAACGATAAAGTTCAGCAACGGTGCTTCATTGGGTGCACTTTCACCTGTCAGGCGAATCGTCGAAGCGCTACGCTGCGGACATGACGCGGCTTCAGCCTGGCATTTGCGAGCATGCGCCCCGTGTTTATGGGAGTGGGGCAGCCCTTATCGCGCTGCTGGCTTTCCAGGCTTGTTCTAGTCTGCCCATTCCTTCGGAACCCTTGACTGCTCCCGAAGCCGCGCCCACGACCCCAGTGCCAGTAGCGGTTGTGGACTTGGCGCCATCAGCACTCAGGCGGCTTAGCCGGGATGAGTTGTTGACCAGTATGCAAGTTCTTGTGGGTGCTGCTCCGGCACGCGCTGAGCTGCCCTCCGAGCCGCGCCAGCCGCATCAGCTCTTGCGGACCTCCGCGGTTCCCTTGATTCAGTCCGAGCTTGCCAAGCTGTACGAAACCATCAAGGCGTTCGCAGCGGCTCAAGCTCCCGCCATGCTCAAGCGAACCGGCTGCACTCAGACTGGGGAAGCTCAAAGGGATTGCTTACGGAGTTGGTCCCAGGGTTTTGCTGAGCAAGTTCTCCGCCGACCTGAGCGCCCCGAGGAGGCAGCGAAATACCTGAGTATCTTGTCGACCGCCGACGGGACAGCGGAGGCAGATCAGGGCGCGATGCAGTGGTTGCTCGGCGCCCTCTTCTACTCGCCTTCCTTTGTCTATCGAACCGAGATCGGCACGCCACTCGTCGACGCACCAAGCCGCCGCATGCTAACGCCATCTGAGCTCGCGGCCAAGCTGAGCTTCCTTTCCACCCTCGGGCCTCCCGATCCGCAATTGCACACTCTAGCAACAGCGGGCACCTTGGCAGACGGCAGCGCACGCATCGCAGAGTTCGAGCGACTCCGGAACACTGCCAATGGTAAACGGGCTTTGAGCGTGATGCTTCACGAGTGGCTCGGCGCCAACGAATCTAAGCTCGAACTAAAATCGGCAGCTTACCAAAATGGCCTTACCCCTACCTTCCCGGCAGACATTCGAACGCAAGCCGACAAGTTTATCGCGAGCATTCTGAGCAGCCCGGAGCCAACAGTTGGTAGTCTGCTCACGTCAGCCAGCTACGTTTCCGATCCGGTGCTCGCCCAGCTGACCCGAGCGAGCTTGGAGAGCGGTGTCCCGACGGGGGACGTGCCCACGTATCAGCGGATCGGGCTCTTAATGCATCCTCAAGTTCTCTCCGCACACACCAAGGACAACGGTGCTTCGCCGTTTCAGGTGGGGATTTTCCTCAAGAGTGCGCTCTTGTGCGAAAAGGTTGGGGCTCCCCCTGAGGGGGCCACGGACCTAGCGCGAACCGACGCGCCCGCTGGGCTCAGCATGCGCGAAGCGCTCGACTACAAAACCTCGGCTCAAACGGTTTGCACGACCTGCCACGCGCAGTTCGCTCCGCTCGGTTATGCTTTCATGGCGTTCGATCCCGTTGGCCGCTTCGTGACGCAGGATCCATCTGGCAAGGCGTGGGATCTGTCAGGGAGCCTGAGCGCTGATGGACAAGAGTTGCCGTTTGCCTCACCCGCTGAGCTTGCCCGGACCCTGGCCGCTTCGCGCCAGGTACAGATATGTTTCGGACGGACCGCCTTGGAATGGTCACTAGGACGAGCCTTGTCTGCCGCGGACGTCGCCCGACTCCCGACACTGGAGAGCACAGCTGTGAACAGCGGGGGGAACGTGGTTGCGATCCTCAAGTCGCTGATTGGCGCTCCTGAATTCGCAGAGGCGCAGTCGCCCACCTCGGAGGTGCCATGAAGTCGCCGCTCTATCGCCACTTGTCCCGCCGCAACCTGCTCGGGAATGCTGCCCTGCTCGCTCTTTTGAGCCCGGTGTTGCGACAGTTGGAGGCGCGGGCACAAGCACCTCTATCGCCCCGTCGCATCGTTCTACTGTTCTCGCCGAACGGCCCCATGAAGGTCACCGGGCCCGCATCGGGCACGGAAACGGCATTCACATTGCACGATTGGTGGAAGCCCCTGGAGCGTCACAAGGCAGAGGGCATTTTCATGTCGCACATGTCGCCTGCCGGCGCCGGCGTGGTGAATGGGACTGGACACGCGCTCGGCGGGCAAAGCTATAGCGGCTATGGTGGCGGGGGCGGCGGGGATTCGTACGCCCAAAACGGTGAAACGATCGATCAGGTGATCGGCAAACGCCTAGAGCAAGAAGGGCGCGCGGGCTTGGTGCGTTCCGTCGTTTGGGGCAACTCCTCCATTGAACAATCCAGTGGTGCCGGGGGCGACGCCTTCGCATCGGGGCCGGGGCGCAGCATCGTCCCGGAAACGAGCCCAACGGCGGCCTGGCGGCAGCTCTTCGCGTCGCTCGGCAACGCGGCACCTATGGTCGGGGGCGAGCGCAGCCTGCTCGACTTCGTGGCCTCAGATTGTCAATCGCTGCAGCTAGCACTTGGAAACCAAGGGCGGGCTCTCTTGGATGATCACTGCACGACCCTCCGCAGCATGGAAAGGAACTTTGTAGCTCCCGAGATGGGGCGGCCCCAGTGCACCCGCCCGGACCCAGTGGCAGACCGCACGTGGCACAATCCGGAGCACTTTGAACCTCAGAGCGCAGCCTTTCATGATCTCATCGCAGCGACGCTCGCGTGCGAGTTAACGCATGTGGTCGGCTTCCAGTTCGCCTGCCAAGCTGCCAGAAACAGGCTTCCCGCGTCCTACGGAGTGCCAAGCTCGGCCAAAGTGGATTCCGGCGACTCGGGTCCCGCGCACCACCCGTGGTCTCACAACGACGATTCTCAACCCAAGATGGACGCGCTCAGGATCTTTACCACCGCGTACGCCACTCAGGTGGCGGCTCTGCTCGACAAGCTGAAGTCCACCAACGACGCGCTGGGCAAACCTCTTTTGGACTCCACCGTAGTGCTCTGGCTCTCGGAGCTCGGCGGGTCGGAGACCAGCTCGGATCCGCACTTAACCCGCTCAGTGCCCGCCATGCTGTTTGGCAACGGCCAAGGCGTCTTCAGGACCGGTCGCTACATCAAGGGGCCTTCTGCAATGAGTCGCACGGCGGCGGGCACCCAAGCAGCGCAGCTCTTGGTTTCCATGATCCAGTACATGGGCCTTACAGATATCAACACCGTCGGTGTTACCAAAGCTTCTGGACCGCTCCCGTTCCTTTATGCGTAGTTGCCGATCGACGGCCCTCGTCACTTTTATTGAACCACCCATTGCCGAAGCCGAGGAGTTTGAGATGGCTCGGAAGTCGCGTGGAGGCTACAGTTGACTTGTGTCTCGCACAGCCATCCGTGTTGGCGTAAACCCCGCTGAGTTCCTGGCTTGGGAACGCTTGGAATCGAGTAAGCACGAGTACTATCGGGGTGAGATCTTCGATATGTCGGGTGGCAGTCCCCGCCACGCCGCGCTCGCAGGGCGCGTCATCCGACGGTTAGGCGCCAAACTCGATGGGCGCTGCGAAATTTTCTCGTCCGACCTTCAGATCGCGCTGCCCGACGGTGACCACTATGTCTACGGTGACGTGACAATCGTTTGCGGTGGCGTACACATCAAGGAGGGAACGAAGGATGTCGTCGACAATCCGGCCGTCGTGGTTGAAGTTCTTTCGCGCTCTACCGAACAGTATGATCGAGGACTGAAATGGGAGGGGTACCAGCGAATTCCGAGCCTGACGGACTACGTGCTGGTGTCACAAGGGGCTCCGCGCATCGAACACTTTCGGCGCGAAAGAGATGAAACTTGGCGTTACCTTTCTGTTGGCTCTGGGGAGAGCGTCGAGCTCTCCAACGGAGTGACTCTGGTCGTCGATGAAATCTTCCTGGGCGCGTTCGAAATCGTTGGAGATTAACGCCTTTTCCGACGGTAGCCGAAAAGAGGATTCCACGCTGGCGTCGCTTTTGGGAAAAGGTTAACCTCACGCCACTATGGCGCACGGATGTGGGAAAGGTGGGTGTCTGGGATGGGCCTTGGCCATGGTTTTCACGGCCAACGAAGCCGCTGCAGCCGTGTACCAAGTAGGGCCAACGCGGCAATACACCGAGCTCGATCAGGTCACGAATCTGCTAGCCCCTGGGGACACCGTGGAAGTGGATGGGGATGCGACCTACCCCGGCGGAGTGCGGTTTGAAGTGAACGGCAGCCCCGCACAGAAGATCAAAATAGTTGGAATCCGCATCAACGGCAAGCGTCCGGTGTTGAGCGGAGGTGGCAATACAATCGAAGCCGCTGGCGACCACTACGAGTTCTCGGGCTTGGAGCTCACGGGTGGCACCTCGCGCTGCTTTTTTCATCATGCCAACGATGTCACCCTGCGCGACGCCTTCGTGCACGATTGCCCGAAACAAGGCGTGCTCGGAGCGGACAACGATTCCGGCTCATTTCTCATGGAATACACGGAAGTCACGCGCTGTGGCGGCGGGACCCAAGACCATCAGATCTACATGGCAACCGATGAGACGACGTTCCCCGGATCCGTCTTCCGCATGCAATATTGCTACATTCACGCTGCCAACGGCGGCAACAACGTGAAGTCTCGCGCCGAACGCAATGAGATCTATTACAATTGGATCGAGGGTGGCTTCTACCACGAGCTAGAGCTCATCGGCCCCGACCCCGCTGGCGGCGCCGGAACCACGGCGCGCGAGGATTCGGACGTCGTGGGCAACGTGTTGGTCAAGACACGCGATTTTGCCGTGGTGCGTTTCGGCGGGGACGGCACCGGAGCTTCAAGCGGCCGCTACCGCTTCGTGAACAACACCGTGCTAACAGCGGAGAACGGCTCCAGCGCCGTATTTCGCCTGTTCGATCCCTTGCAGAGCGTGCAGATGCACAACAACGTGTTCACGGTGCTGGGAGCCGGCAGCGTGAATCTCTTGCGGGAAGTAGAAGCTCTCTGGACGGATGGGCGCCAGGTCTCTGGCAGCAACAACTGGACGAAAACCGGCTCCACGAACGTTCCCAGCGAGTGGACCGGTACGCTCACGGGCGACGATCCTGGTTTCGCCAACGCCGCAACCTTCGACCTGCGCCCGAGCGCAGGCAGCCCCCTCCTCGACGCCGGCTCGGCAGCAGCGAACGGCCCAGCTAACTTTGAATTCCCGTCGCCGCTGCCAGTTCCTGCCGCCCTTCCGCCGGATCGCACAGTAGGTGCCCCGGGAAGCGGCGAAGGAAGGCCCGTGATGGGGACGCTCGACATTGGGGCTTATGAGTTGGGACCAGCTGTGCCTTTACCGGGTGTGGCCGCTCAAACTGGTGGCTCTACGTCGCTGGGCGGCACCGGGAACAATACTGGGTCGGGCGCCACCTCTGGCAACCCCATGCTAACACCTACGAGTGGTGCAGGGACGAGTAACTCGGGCTGCGGTTGCCGACTTAGCGGACCAGCGAGCACGCCTGCGTCCGTATTTTGGTCGTTGTTCTTGGGTGTGCTTGCGGTGTTTCGACGGCGGCCTTTTGTATCTGCGCGTGAATCCGCGAGCCGCTCGCCGTCCAGGGTGGCGCCACGCAGGCTTGTTGTTGTCGCCTCCGTGTGTAGCGACATTCGAGAAGTTTAACTATTCGAATCAAGATCTTTATTTTCCTACTCCAGCCAGTTAAACTTCTCGAACCCACGCGCACTGACTATGAAGGCCAATATGTCCCTGTTGATGGACCAACAGTTTCGTGCGTGGGGTGTACGCCAGCTCGAAAAGCCTCGCACGGAATGGTCCTGACGAGCACTGCGCTCGGTAATGGCCTCGTGGAATTCCGAACGTACAGAACCGATAATCGGCTGGCCTCTATCGCCACTTCAGGTATCAATCAGCTCACTGATACGTATGACGCCAACGAGCGAGTCACGAACGAAGCGAACCCCCTGCTCCCAGCGGAAGCGCTCACCTGCGGCTACGATGTTGAGGACAGGCTAACTACCTTTAAGCGCGGCCCAACAGCGACCCCGACAGCGACCCCAACACAAAGCCAGTCCTGGAACCTCTCGCTAGTCACGCTCACTCAAAATGGCCAGACGCCTCAGCTGGAACATGGAGAATCGCCACTTTGCGTGATTTACACTTGGTGTGTCTTTAGAGTTTCTATCCCACGCATAAATTTCGAAACGAAATCTTCCGTGGGCAAGTAGCGATCGGTCTTTCCCTGTTTAACGCGGCGCAGAAGGCCTTTCCGCTCCAGAGCCTGGAGGTC